>Ga0247609_10000686_pt1 | contig 44785 bp, 25 predicted proteins | sample 172DNAGHGlowgp2_FD_193487 | JGI IMG/M metagenome (GOLD analysis project Ga0247609, IMG submission 193487) | Sheep rumen microbial communities from Palmerston North, Manawatu-Wanganui, New Zealand - 1728 DNA GHGlow gp2 | ecosystem: Host-associated > Mammals > Digestive system > Stomach > Rumen ... | reverse complement strand
AAATAAGACTTACACCTGGTGTTGAATGTCTAGTCTTAGCAACCCAAGGATATACTTTCTTCCCAGGAAGGTGTCCACCTTCACCAGGTTTTGCACCCTGTGCCATCTTAATCTGGATTTCTTTAGCTGAAACAAGATATGTACTTGTAACACCAAATCTACCACTAGCTACCTGCTTAATTGCAGAACTTCTATCATTATCAGTTCCAGCAGATGCGATTCTTTCATCACTTTCTCCACCTTCACCACTATTTGATTTACCATGTAAATGATTCATTGCTATTGCTAAAGTTGTATGTGCCTCTTCTGAAATTGAACCATATGACATAGCACCTGTTTTAAATCTCTTAACAATTTCTTCTTCACTTTCAACTTCATCTAATGGAATTTCCTTATCAGCGAAATTGAAATCTAAAAGGCTTCTAATATATCCTGTTTTTTCATCATCAACCATCTGTGTATACTGAAGGAATTTATCAAAATCACCTTCTCTTGTTGATGTCTGTAACATATGAATTGTTCTAGGATTATATCTATGTGTTTCACCCTGAGCTCTCATCTTATGACGACCAAGTTCAGTTAGTTCCAAATTGCTACTAAGTCCCAATGGATCAAATGCCTTGCTATGTTGTTTATCAATATTCTCTGCGATACCGTCAAGAGTAATACCATCTACTCTACTAACTGTACCTGGGAAATATTCATCTATTAATTCTTTTGAAATACCAATTGCTTCAAAAATCTTACTACCTTGGTATGACTGAATTGTTGAAATACCCATCTTAGATGCAATCTTTACAATACCCTGTAAAATTGCTTCATCATAATCTTCTACTGCTGCATAATAGTCCTTACCAAGTAATCCATCCTCAATTAATTCCTCAATTGTTGAATGTGCAAGATATGGATTAATTGCAGATGCACCATAACCTAAAAGTGTTGCAAAGTGATGTACTTCTCTAGGTTCACCTGATTCAAGTACGATTGACATTGCTGTACACTTCTTAGTTTCTACCAAATGCTTATGAACTGCCGAAACTGCTAATAATGAAGGTATTGCAACATGGTTTTCATCAACACCTCTATCTGAAAGAACTAAGATATTTGCTCCTTCCTTATATGCCTTATCAACTTCAACAAAAAGATGATCTAAAACTCTCTTCATTGGAGTACTCTTATAGTAAAGAAGTGAAACCTTAGCTGCCTTAATTCCATCCTTATTCATGTTCTTGATTTTTAACATATCAAGATCAGATAAAATAGGATTATGAATCTTAAGTACTCTACAATTATTTGCATCTTCTTCTAAAAGATTACCATTCTTACCAACATAAACTGTTGTACGTGTTACAATCTTTTCTCTCTGTGCATCGATAGGTGGATTTGTAACCTGAGCAAATAACTGCTTAAAGTAATAAAATAATGGCTGGTATTCATTTGAAAGTGCAGCAATAGGAGTATCAACACCCATTGAACCTATACTTTCAGTACCATTCATGGCCATATTCTTAATACCTTCATAATAGTTTTCATATGTATAACCAAATGCTTTCTGAAGTTTCTTTCTTTCTTCTCTTGTATAAGAAACAACCTTCTCATTTGGAATTTTTATATTCTTAAGTTCAAGTAAACTCATGTCAAGCCATTCACCATATGGATTCTTATGAGCATATTTTTCCTTAACTTCTTCATCACTGTAAATTCTACCTTCAACAGTATTTACTAAAAGCATTTTACCTGGATGAAGTCTTTCTTTCTTAATGATATGTTCTTCATCAATCTTTAATACACCAACTTCTGATGAAAGAATAAGTCTATCATCATCTGTAATATAATATCTTGATGGACGAAGACCATTTCTATCAAGGATTGCACACATGATATCACCATCTGATAACATGATTGATGCAGGACCATCCCAAGGTTCCATCATTGTTGCATAATACTGATAGAAATCTCTTTCTTCCTGTGATAATGTTTCGTTATGTGACCATGGTTCTGGAATTGCAATCATTGCTGCAAGTGGTAAATCCATTCCACTCATAACAAGAAATTCTAAAGTATTATCAAGCATAGCTGAGTCAGATCCACTTGATGAAATAACAGGTAATACCTTTGTCATGTCTTCTTCATTAAATAACTTAGAATGCATTGTTTCTTCTCTTGCAATCATCTTATCAGCGTTACCCTTAATAGTATTAATTTCACCATTATGAACCATAAATCTATTAGGATGAGCACGATTCCAACTTGGATTTGTGTTAGTTGAAAATCTAGAATGAACCATTGCAATTGCTGATTCATAATCACTATCCATTAAATCTTTAAAGAATGTACGTAACTGTCCAACTAAGAACATACCCTTATATACTATTGTTCTACATGATAATGAAGGAACGTAAGTATTTACATTACTCTGTTCAAACTCTCTTCTTATAACATATAACTTTCTATCAAAATCTAAGTCTGTATCAAATCCTTCAGGTCTTTCAATAAATACCTGTGCAATAACTGGCATACACTCAAGAGCCTTGCTACCAAGTACATTAGGACATACCTCAACTTTTCTCCAAGCTAAGATATTAAGACCTTCCTTTTTAACAATGATTTCAAACATTGTCTTAGCCTGTTTTCTTTCAAGGTCATTTTGTGGGAAGAAAAACATACCAACAGCATATCCTCTTTTATTAGGAAGATTAACACCTTCCTTCTTTAAAATCTTTTTAAAATACTTATGTGGAATCTGTGTTAAAATACCAACGCCATCACCAGTTTTACCTTCAGCATCCTTACCTGCTCTATGTTCAAGATTCTCTACTATACTTAACGCATCTTCAACAAGTGCATGGTTTGCTTTACCTTTTATATTAACAATTGCACCTATACCACAATTGTCATGCTCAAAATTTTGATTATATAAACCTTTTTGCTCTATTTCATTCATTAATTTATTCATATGGTTCCTCTCATTCTTTCCTATACCGGATAATCGTTATTAAAACAAGCCTTACAGATTTGTAAATCACCAACCATGTATTTAAAATCCTCAATGCTTAAATATTCAAGTGAATCAGCACCAATGTTTTTTCTTACATCTTCATTAGAATGCTTTGATGCTATAAGCTGTTTTGATGTTGGTACATCTGTACCATAGTAGCAAGGATATAAAAACGGTGGCGAACTAATTCGTACATGTACTGCCTTAGCTCCTGCCTGTTTTAACATAATAATAAGTTGCTTCATAGTTGTTCCTCTTACAATTGAATCATCTATGATAACAATATTCTTATCCTTTACTTCATCTTCTAACACACTTAACTTCATATGTACTGCATCTCTTCTCTCCTCATCCGTAGGTTTTATAAAACTTCTTCCAATATATGAATTTTTATAAAACGCTTGTACATATGGTATATTAGCTTCCTTTGAATACCCCATTGCTGCAGGTATTCCAGATTCAGGTACGCCGACTACTATATCAGCATCTACCTTACTCTTTCTTGCAAGTGCTCTTCCTGCCATTTCCCTTGCAGTATGAATTGCAATTCCATCCATAACAGAATCATTTCTTGCAAAATAAATATATTCAAAGATGCAATGAGCTTTTTTCTCCTGACATAAATCATAATCAGATGTTATGCCCTTACTTGTAATACTTATAATTTCACCAGGTTTAATATCCCTTATAACCTTACCTCCAACAGCTCTTATAGCAGAACTCTCAGATGCTAAAATATAAGTATTATGCTCATCAAATTTTTCATTATCAAAAAGACTACCCTGTTCACCTTTTCCATCAACGAAATTATTCTTAACTCCTAAAACTAATGGTTTAATACCAAATGGATCTCTGATTCCCACCAACTTTCTTGGACTCATTACAACCACAGCAAATCCACCCTTTAATTTAGAAGCACTTTTCTTTATCGCTTCCTCAATGCTACCACTATTAACTCTGTCACCTATGATTTCATATGCTAAAACCTCCGAGTCCGTAGTAGTATAATGAGCAAGACCTCTATACATTTGCTTCTCTTTAAGCTCATTGGCATTAACAATATTTCCATTATGAACAAGCGCTAAACTTCCTTTTATGTAATTCATTGCTATAGGCTGAGCATTCTCAACAACACTACCGCCAGTCGTTGAATATCTTACATGCCCGACTCCAATATTTCCTTTTAAATTACTAAAATCTTCCTTATGAAAAACTTCACTTACAAGACCCATGTCCTTTTTCAATTTCAAATTGCCCTTTTCACCACTAGTATCAGAAACGGCAATTCCACATGCTTCCTGTCCCCTATGTTGAAGAGCTATAAGTCCATAATAGACATCCTTTGAAACTTCTCCACCAGATGGTGAATAAATGCCAAAGACACCACACTCTTCATGAAGCTTATCATTCTTGATTTCTGTTTCACTTATGTCCATTTTTGATAAGTCATTCAAACTACATTCTTTAAACATATTTTTTCCTCTTATTTTTTATAGTATTTATAAACACAATCAAAGCAAGTAAAGTTAGCATAACGCAAACTCTACTTACTTATCATGTTTTTATCACAATAACTTTCACTAAACTATGTGCCAATGAAAAACAAAGTATGTAAAACCATGCCAACACAAACTCTGCTTTTCGATAACACTTAGTAGTAAAGAGCTACTATCACTCTTTATTGAACAATCATCCTTATGATTATTCAACATCCTGTAATGCTGCGTAGTTTTCTTCGCCAGTTCTAATCTTAACAACTCTGCTTACTGGATATACGAATACTTTACCATCGCCAATCTTACCAGTATAAAGAGTTTTCTTAGCTGTTTCGATAACACTGTCAACTGGAATCTTACTTACTACTACTTCAAGTTTAATCTTAGGAAGTAATGTAACATCCATTTCAACACCACGATATCTTTCACCAGACCCCTTCTGGATACCACAACCACTAACCTGTGTTACTGTAATACCTGTAACACCTAAGTTATTAAGAGCTTTCTTAATCTTGTCATATCTTGAAAGCTTTGTAATGATAACTACTTTATAAATTCCTGAATCAGGAATTCCTGCTGAAGTCATATCACCAACTGTATTTACTACTGGAACTGAAGCATTCTTCTTAGCTTCTGAAGCTTCTTCATATTCAGCAACACCAAGACTTGTGTTCTCATTTTCAATCAATGTTGCATCAGACATATCCATAATTGAGAATCCTGAATATGCAGATGAAAGACCATGTTCTGTACTATCTAAACCTTCAAGTTCTTCTTCTTCCGAAACTCTAAGACCGAAGATTGCTTTAATTACTGAGAATACAATAAACATTGTAACTACTGTCCATGCTGCTACTGAAACAACACCAATTACCTGATATTTAAGAAGTGTAACACCACCACCATAGAATAAACCTTCAAGTTCACTATCTGGTGCTGTCTTTGTTGCAAATAATCCAACTGCAATTGTTCCCCAGATACCGTTCATCATATGTACTGCAACTGCACCAACTGGATCGTCGATTCTAAGTACATAATCGAGGAACCATACTCCAAATACTACTAACACACCTGCTACCGCACCAATTATGATTGCACCTGTTGCATCTGTAACATCACAACCTGCTGTAATTGCTACAAGACCTGCAAGTGATGCATTTAAACACATTGAAACATCAGGTTTTCCGTATTTAATCCATGTAAATACCATACATACAAATGTTGCAATTGAAGGAGCGATTGTTGTTGTAACAAATACTGATGCTAACTGTTCAACTGATGTACAAGCAGCTCCGTTAAATCCGTACCAACCGAGCCAAAGAATAAATACACCTAAAGCACCGATTACTAAGTTATGACCTGGGAAAGCATTTACTTTTGTTACTTTACCGTTCTTATCACGTTCAAATTTACCAATTCTAGCTCCAACAATTGTTGCACCAACTAATGCTGAGATACCACCAACCATGTGAATTGCACATGATCCTGCGAAATCGTGGAAGCCTTTTTCTGCAAGCCATCCACCACCCCAGATCCAATGAGCTTCAATTGGATAGATAACTGCTGAGATGATTGCTGAGTATACACAATAGCTTAAGAATTTTGTTCTTTCAGCCATGGCACCTGAAACGATTGTTGCTGTTGTAGCACAAAAAACTAAGTTAAATACAAAGTTTGACCAATCGAAACTTTTATAATTTGTAAAAATATCAAATCCAGGTTTTCCAATAAATCCTGATAAATCTTCTCCTAAAAGTAAACTGAAACCAATTAAAATGAATACAACACATCCGATACAGAAGTCCATTAAGTTCTTCATAAGGATGTTACCTGCATTCTTTGCTCTAGTAAAACCAGTTTCTACCATTGCAAATCCTGCCTGCATCCAGAATACTAATGCTGCACCAATCAAAAACCATACAGCGAACAATTGTCCATTGACGAGTTCCATTACATCTTTCATATGCAATCCTCCGATCTTAATAATTCTTTTCTAAATCATTTCCTTAAATTCTATATCTAATATTTCCTTAAAAATAAGGCACTTTGAGTACTACTCAAAGCGCCTTTGCTTAAATTCTTTATATATATGTAATCTTAAAAACTATGAATTAACCTTAAAACTATTTAACACTGAATAATAATTCACCATAACTTGGGAATGGCCAATCTCTTTCAGATGTAAGCATTTCAGCTTCATCAACGTATGTTCTAAGTGTTTCCATCTTAGGAAGCATATCATCTCTAACAAATGCTGATGATTTGAATACATCTTCAAGTTCTTTAAATTTAGCAAGTGATTCCTCAAGTTCTGTTACAGATTCTAAAATGTGATCTGTAAGTTCTGAAAGTCTCTCCATTGTAGATACTTCATAGTTACATTTAACATTGCTGCTAACTGACTTCATAAGTGATGTAGTTTGTGCAAGTCTAAATAAGTATCTTTCAATTGCTGGCAAGTAATTCTTTCTTACCATATCCACCATTGTAAGACCTTCAATGTTAATTGTCTTAACATAATTCTCAAGCATAATTTCGCATCTTGATTGGATTTCAGCTTCATTAAATACCTTATGTCTAATTAACATTTCAACATTCTTCTCATCAAGAAGCTTTGGCATTGCATCAGCTGTTGTCTTAAGATTTGAAAGACCTCTAACTTCTGTTGCCTCCTTAACCCATTCATCACTATATCCGTTTCCATCAAAGAGAATTCTTTGATGTTCTGTGATTACTCTCTTAATAAGCTCATGAAGTGCATCTTCAAAATTATCTGCTTTTTCAAGTTCATTAGCATACTGATTTAAACTTTCTGCAACTGCTGCGTTAAGCATAATATTACAACATGCGATACTATTTGCTGAACCAAGTGATCTAAATTCAAACTTATTACCAGTGAAAGCAAATGGTGATGTTCTATTTCTATCTGTTGTATCTCTGCTAAATCTTGGAAGTGAATGAACACCAAGTTTAATCTTTGTATCTTCCATTCCTTCATAAACTGTATCATTCTTGATTGCGTCAAGGATGGCTGAAAGTTCATCTCCAAGGAAGATTGAAATGATTGCTGGTGGAGCTTCATTTGCTCCAAGTCTATGATCGTTACCTGCTGTAGCAACTGATAATCTAAGTAAATCTTGATAATCATCAACAGCCTGAATTACTGCACAAAGGAATAATAAGAATTGTGCATTTTCATAAGGTGTTTTACCAGGTGATAAAAGATTAACACCTGTATCTGTTGCGATTGACCAGTTGTTATGCTTACCTGAACCATTAACACCAGCAAATGGTTTTTCATGTAAGAGACAAACCATATCATGTCTGCTTGCAACTTTCTTCATGATTTCCATTGTTAACTGGTTTGCATCAGTAGCAATGTTTGTTGTTGAATAAATTGGTGCAAGTTCATGCTGTGCAGGAGCAACTTCATTATGCTCTGTTTTAGCAAGAATTCCAAGTTTCCAAAGTTCATCATTTAAGTCTTCCATGAAATCTGAAACCCTAGGTTTAATTACACCAAAGTAATGATCATCTAACTCCTGTCCTTTAGGTGGCATTGCGCCAAAAAGTGTTCTTCCTGTATATACCAAGTCAGGTCTCTTATTGAAAACGTCTTTATCTACTAAGAAGTATTCCTGTTCTGGACCAACGCTTGTTCTTACATATTTAACATCATCATTTCCAAATAATTTTAAAATTCTTTTTGCTTCTCTATTGATGGCCTGCATTGATCTAAGAAGTGGTGTTTTCTTATCAAGTGCCTCTCCTGAGTATGAACAAAATGCTGTTGGAATGCAAAGTGTGTGATCCTTAATAAATGCATATGATGTAGGATCCCATGCTGTATATCCTCTAGCTTCAAATGTTGCTCTAAGTCCACCTGATGGGAATGAAGATGCATCAGGTTCACCTTTGATAAGTTCCTTACCTGAGAATTCCATCAATACTCCACCGTCTGGTGAAGGTGTAATAAAGCTATCGTGTTTCTCCGCAGTAACACCTGTAAGAGGTTGGAACCAATGTGTAAAATGTGTTGCGCCATTTTCAATAGCCCAATCTTTCATTTCTTTTGCAATTGCATCTGCAATTGTTTCATCTAATTTTACATTTTCGTCAATTGTTTTTCTAAGTGATGAATATACATCATCAGATAATCTTGCTCTCATTACTTTATCATCGAAAACAAGTGATCCAAACAATTCTGGTACATTTTGTTTTTCCATAGTTTTAAGCTCCTTACTTTTTTAAATGTTCTGCGCAGTTTAATAAATTTTTTCTTAAAATATTTACAAAGAAAAAGGCGCCTTAGATTTTCATCTAAGACGCCGTTGCCTTTTATGTTTCCAAATTATACTCTTATGATTTTAACTTGTCAATAGGTTTTTATAATTTTTTTAATTTAAATTTTTATAACTTTAAATGACTAAGTTAACTATATGTTTTCCCATTACATAAATGTGCCTAATGATATTACTCCTAATTGAAATATACTTCTATTTATCTAATTCCTTATAATCTCCTAATTTAAGGGTTTCATCAAGCTCATATTTTCCCATTGATAATCTCTTTAAATATACAACTTCTCCACCAAGTTTTTTAATCATTCTTTTAACTTGATGAAACTTTCCCTCACTAATTGTAAGATAAATTTCAGTTGTACTTCTTCCTTCATCTACACTTATAATTTCAAGTTCTGCACTCTTGCAAACTTCTGGTTCTTCTTCTGTACCAATATCAATTCCTTGCTTGCATTTTTCTACTGCATCACTGACAAGTTTACCCTCTACCTTTGCATAATACTTCTTAGAAACATGCTTATTAGGTGCTAAAAGATTATGTGAAAACTCTCCATCATTTGTTAGAATAAGCAAACCTTCTGTATCAATATCAAGCCTTCCAACAGGAAATATTCCCTTCTTTTTATCCTCATCATTTAGTAGATCAATAACTGTCTTATGCAGATTATCCTTAGTAGCTGATACCACACCCTGAGGTTTATTAAGCATATAATAAACAAACTTCCTATATTCAAAAACTTTCCCATTTATGCTAATTTCATCACTATTCTCATCTATATGTACCGAAGGATTCTTAATGATTTCTCCATTAACTTTTACCAAACCCTTCTTAATCATTTTTTTCAATTCACTTCTGCTTTCAGTTGCCGTCTCTGAAAGAAATTTATCAAGCCTCATAATACCTCCTGTTCTTTCAAATATCCCTACGCCTATTATACAATAATAATTCACTTTATTGGAAGTCTAAACTGGGCGTGCACAGGGCAAACAAAGGAACTTCCCACTACGTGGGTCCCTCCTTATTTACATATCTCAAAAACGTCGTTTTTTCGATATGTTATTAAATTGTTCCGCAATAAATCCTTTGAAAATGTAAACATTTTCACGGATTTATTTTGCTCCACAATTTTATGATTTTACTTTCGTAAAAACATAATGATATGCTTTGCATATCATTATAACATAAAAAAGGCACATGGAACCTTTAATTGGGGGATTCCATGCACCTAAAAAATAATGGGGAGTCTAAATTAATTAATTTACATTCTACTCGAACTCAATCTTTGTAATGTAACATCTCTGAGCATCTGATGCACCATCTTTCTTAGTTGCATCAAAGTATAAATATAAACCATCGATGTTATCTTCATTAAGATCAACAGTTACTACCTGTTCTTCTGTAGAAGTAAACTTTCCTTCTTTTGTCCAATGGTCTCTGTAGAATATAGGATTTTCTTCATCCATGTTAGTTACACCTAAATTCATACCATTTCTTGAAGGAATAACATATATTTTAACCTTGCTATATTTTGTTAAATCAAGGTTTGAAAATGTCAAATCAACATGCTTCCAGTTTTCTTTATTCTTCCTCTTTGTATATTTAATTCTCATGCCCTTAGTTCTTTCTTCTAAGTTGTAGAAAGAAGTACTTGAGCTAATAATTGCTTCTGGAATTGTAATCTCACCACCATTGTCAACAACATCATCTTTCTTACCTGTTGTTTCTACAACTGACTGTGATGATTCTTCCTTCTTGCTTGTTTCTTCTTTTTTAGTTGTCTTTTCTTCTTTTTTAGTTGTTTTCTCTTCTTTTTTAGTTGTTTCTTCTTTAACTGAAGTCTTCTCTGTTTTCTTCTCAGTTTCTTTAACTGATGGCTTTGTTTCTATGTTTTCCTTTGTGCTACTTTCTTTTTCTACTTTTTCTGTAGCCTTCTGTGTTTCTGATTCTTTTTCACCTACAGTTTTTGCATCTGTGTTTCTTCTTGTTACACTAGAACCATAGATATTCTTACCGCCATCTTTAATTGCTGTTTTTGTCTTAAGAATAACATCTGTATTACTATAGTCTTCAACCTCAATTGAATCAGTAACGTTTTTACTACCTGACTTAGGTAATTTATAATTTGATAAGTTATTATTTAAAACAATATTAAAATCAACTTTACCTTCTGCTTCAATATTAAATACTTTACTTTCCTTTGGAGCGATAATGATATTATTATTAATATTATTATCACTACCATAACAATCATTCTGGAAATTTAAACATGCTTCACTAGTATTATAAATTGTATTATATGCAATAGTACAATTGTTCGCACCACCATTTCCTTTATCACAACCGCCTAAACTAACACCTGCTAATTCATCATTTTTTACAAAAGTATTGTTCACTAAATTAACATATGATGTTGCTAATCCATAATGTTCACTAGCAAGTTCACAACCTATATCGCTGTTTTCAACATAGTTATTAGTAATATCTACATACTTACCACCATCAACATAAATACCACCTGCGCAGCAAGATTCCGTACCATCTTCATCCTCATCAGCTCTATACGCTGTATTAGATCCAGATGAAATGTTAATTACTACATTATTTCTTACAGTAGCATACTTTTCTTCAGTTCCTCTTGCTAGATCAAAATCTTTATTCTGATTCTTTTCAAATCCAATAATATCAATACCAATATTATCACAATCATGTACGTAGTTATTAACTACATCAAATCCTTCTACATTTCCATTAAGAACGAGTGCTTCACTCTGTCCAAGATATAAATTATATAATTCACAGTTAGAAATAACCGTATTTATAATCACATTAGATTTTGAAGCTTTTTCAGCTCCATCAACAATAATTCCATGTCCGTTGTAATCTTCACTAAATTTCTTATATACACAACCCATATCATGTATTTTACAATTTCTAATTGTTGTGTTTTTAACACCTTCACATACTCTAATACCAACTGGAACTACTGAAGTGCTATCATTATAAACACCTGTAATCTGAATATTATCAATAGTTACACCTGATGCTTCAACCTGGAATACATCATAATCTGTATTACCCTTTTTAAATAAATCATCTGAATTATTAACCACATAATACTCAGGTACATAATTCTTTGAAGTAACAACCTTATCAGCTGCTGGTTTTTTCCATCCAGCTGTTTTTGCAATTACACCCTGACCATTTAATTCAACCTTACCTTCACCAGTAATTGTTACTCCCTTATCTACAACAAATCCTTCTGTGATAATATAATCACCTTCTGGAATTACAATTTTTGTACCACTGCTTGCATTTTCAATAGCTTTCTTTAAGCCTGCAGTAATATCCTTTTTACCTTCACTTGTTTTCTTAAACTCAACTGTTACTGTGTTAGAGTCTGCACCGATAAAATGCTTAATCGTAGAGAACGCAACGCCAGTAACTGCCATACATGCAACTAAAGAGCATGTGGCAATAATCTTTTTGTTCTTCATTTTGATCCTTCCTTTTTACGTCGTTGTCTTTTTTCCTTTTCCTAGTGCGTTATATTAAAACTTCGACTCCCACACAAAATAAATTTTAATACTTATCTATCGCACGACTAAATACTACCACAATTTTTTCAAACTATACTTGCTAGAATCATTTAATTATTGTTTATGACATATGGCATAAATAAAACAGGTAGCACTATTTTGTTATAGTACCACCTGTTTTTTGCAATTATATGCTATCGCGTTTCCAAAAACGCTTGTATTTAAACGATTTCGTATTTTTGTTTTTTTAACAAAAATCTCACTTTTTTAGCACATCTTCCAATTATTGGAACCAATTTTCCATTTGGAACCTAAATTATAGGTTGTCAGATACCGCTTCAAACACTCCAGTTCATCTACCTGAAACAGGCATAAATGGAATCATTGTTTTAGCAACCTGACTAATTGGCATAGTCTGTAATGTTACTTTACCTGGACCAGTTACAACTGTATTAAAGAAACCCTCACCACCAAGAAGCTTATTCTTAATACCCTTTACAGTAACCACATCCATTGAACATGTATTGTCCATCATTGCAAGATAGCCTGTATCAACAACGATCTGCTGACCAGCTTCTAAGTATTTTTCTTCAACGCATCCATCAATTTCAATAAAAGCTAAACCGCTACCTGAAAGTCTCTGCATAATAAAACCTTCACCGCCAAAGAAACCAGTGCCTATCTTTTTCTGCCAAAATACTGAAAGTTCAACTCCTGGTGTTGCAGCAAGGAATGCTGATTTCTGACAAATAATATCCTGACCAGGCTGAATTTCAATAGCCATAATCTGACCTGGGAAAGTTGAAGCAAATGCGATAAGTCCCTGACCACCCATTGCTGTATAAATATTACTAAAAATCTTTTCGCCTGAGAAAGCCTTTCCAACCATCTTGCCTAATCCGCCACCACTTGTTTCCATCTGCATGTTTGGACTCATCCAACTCATAGCTCCGCCTTCACAGATAAGTGATTCTCCAGCCTCTAAAATACATTCCACTACTGGAAGTGGAGTTCCTTTAATGTTATATTGCATACCAACCTCCTAAAACAATATGTAAATTTTAATAATATTTTCTATAGAAATGGAATCCATCTCTATTATATTTTAATGACTTATATGTTTTCTTGCCTACTTTGGCATTCGCTACAACATAATAATAGTAATTTTGATTATAAGCAAATCCACTACCATTAAAGCTTGATAATGTTACGCTTGTACCCTTAGTAGTTGCAACTGCTTTATATCCACTATATCTGCTCTTTGACATGTAAACAGTATAATTCTTTGCGCCCTTAACTTTTTTCCAAGCAAGTTTGACCTTCTTTGTAGTTGAAGAACTTGCATCAGTTATTTTGCAGTTATGTCTAGTCTGATCCATACAAAATACATTTGCCTTTGACCACTTTCCATAAGCCTTCTTACCGCTTGAAAGAACAACATATCCTCTTGCTCTAACTTTATAAAACATTTTTTTATTTAAACTACTTAATGAAATCTGTGATGTAGCTGTATATTTATTCTTCTTGCCCTTACCGTTATACTTACAATACTGAACCTGATATCCATCACAATTGTTTATAGTACTAAATTTAACATTTACGCCACCAACAACATTTTCGCTAACAATCTTAGGTTTCTTAGCTTTGCCTGGAAGTGGCTTAAGTGAAACTCTATAAGCCTGTTTCCCTTCACTACTCTTAGCAATATAACCTGTGCTTGATTTTCTATAGTAATAAACTCCTGCATATGTAGGACTATTAGTACTAATATCTAAAGATGTTCCTGTAACATCAGCGTATACAGTCGCATCTACAGTTGTATCATTCTTAGAGACTTTAACTTCATATCCTGTTGCGCCATTAACAGCTTGCCATGATATACTAACTTTACCCTTTTTGGCAGCTGTCTGTTTAACAGTTGCACCAGTAAATGATGCATCATCTGGTTTTGTAACAATTTCGATATAATCAGACCATTTACCTAAATGTAAGTTATTATCTGAATCAACTGCTGCCTCTGTAACTTTAACATAATAACTTGATCCTGGTGTTAAATTTGTTATACTAGCTTCTGATGATTTTACAAATCCACTAGATTTTTCAACAATTGTACTTTCATCCCATCTGTCCTTATCCGTTGAAACAAATACAGCATAATTTGAAATACCAGCTATCGTAGTATCATCCCAATCAATAGCTACTGCATTAGTAGTATCACCAATCTGTTTTAATCCTGTAGGTGTTGCTGATACTGCACAACCAAATAATACTGATGCAGCAATAGTTGTAAGCACCATACTTACTTTTTTAATTTTTTTCATATTCATCCTCCAATCTAATTTGTAGTAGCTTTATACATTCCCATTTATACAAAAATAAATCATATATACTCGGCCCCACAAAGTATTAATAATCATTTACACTCCACCATAAATTATACCTTATTTATCATACTATTTGCAACAAAAAAGGAGTTGTATTTTCATACAACTCCTTAAAATCTTTTTTAATAATACCAACTATATAATGATCCACCCTTTACGCATTCACTAGGTGATTTGAATTTTTTCTTTCCAGCTTTTCCAACTGCAACAACCTTAAAGTAATAGTTTGTACCCTTAGATAATTTTCTCTTCTTAAATTTAGATACAACTATAGATCTCTTCTTAGTTGTTTTAATCTTCTTAAATCCTGCAGCATTATCTTTTGCCATGTAAACAACATACTTCTTAGCACCTGACATTCTATTCCAAGATACGCTAATCTTATTGCTTTTTCTTGTTGATGCTGATTTTAATTTAACATCTTCGTATGTTAAATCCTTGCATACATATTTCTCTGGTGACCATTCGCCATAGAACTTCTGACCTGCAATTTTAACATAAGCTCTTGCCTTAACCTTATAAAGGATTCTCTTTGGCTTTGAAATATATGCATATGTATAATTATACCAATCTGTTCTATCAACTATAGTTTTACCCTTACCTTTGTAAGTTGCATACTGCATTTCATAACCATCTGCGTTCTCTAAAGCATCCCATTTTAACTGAATTCCACTTGAATTAGTTCCAGCATATTTAACCTTTGCAATTTTTCCAGGTGCTGGTTTAACACCTGTTGAAAGATAATTAGAACTCTTAGCAACAAAATCTGTTGTTGATGCTTTTCTAACAGGATAAATCTTAACTGTTGTTGATGCACTAATGTTAATTGTAGTTTCTGTACCTGTTGGAGTAGCTAAAACTACATTGTTAGAAATAACTTCATAACTTGTTGCACCACTAGCTTCATCCCATTTAAGTGTTGCTGAACCTACTGAACATCCTGTTTGAGACACTTTAGATCCACTATTATATTTTGGAGTTGTTACAATTTCTGTAGATCCACGCCAAGCTGAATCTCCCTGATTCATGTATCTAACCCAGTATGACTTTCCTGATGGTAAATCAGTAAAAGTCTTCTTACCACCATGGATTATTTCTGAATCAAGCTTTCCATTACTACCAGACTGTCTAGTAATATTAGTAAAATTACTATCTTCAGCTAACTGCCAAGTTACTCTGTTCGCTGAACCAAATTCAACAGTAGCTGAACTTGTAGTTGCATTTGTCTGTTCCATACCATAAGCCATGCAACCAAACATAACTGTTGCAACTGTAGTTGTTGCAAGAAGTCCAAACTTCTTAAATAACTTCATGTTCATTCCTCCAATTTCTATTTTCATATTCCATAGTATAAAAAACCCTATCAAATTTTATACTACCCTTTTGCGAAATTATACCTTAATATAACTTTGCACCTACAAACATTACTATATCATAAAATAAATAAAAAAACATTAACTTATTTATTTTTCACTTTAATTATTTTTATTTTTTTCAAATAAAGTATTCATTTCCATAATAATATTAAAAGGCATGTGGATAAACCACATGCCTTTTATATGTTAATAAATTATATTTTATTTATAACATTCTGATGGTGTTGAAACACCCTTCTGTACTTTGTATACATATGTAACGTCCTTCTTAATAACCTTACCAGCTACCTTCTTGTTAGGAACAACATATACAAAATACTGTCTCTTCTTTAATTTCTTTTTCTTGAACTTCTTAATTGTATAAGATTTCTTCTTAGCCTTTAAAGTTTTAACTTTCTTGTATCCCTTGCTCTGCTTTGTTGAAACATATACATCATAGCTTGTAACACCTGCAATCTTGTTCCAGCTAATTGTAAGTTTACCCTTAGCTAACTTAGCATACTTAATTGTAGGCTGTGTAAATAAGTACTGAACATCTGACCATTCTGATACTTCAGTTGGCATATTCATCTGATAATCAGTATTTGGCTTACGAGTAGCACGAACCTTTACAGTATAAATCTTGTTGTTCTTAATTGCATGACTATAACCTAAATATGTAGAAGTCTTAGTTTCAATATCTCTACCCTTTGCATCCATGAATTTTACTTCATATGTTACATCGTTATAACCAATCTGTGGAACCTGTGTCCAATTAACATCAACTTTTTCAATGTACTTCCACCATTTTTCCTGAGCAACATTATTAACTTTTACAAGTCTTGTTAATGCACAACCATTAACAAAATAATTTTCCTGTGTACTTACACCATAAGAAGTTCTACAAACAATATTACAATAAACATATACATAATACTGTGACTGTGGATTTAAACCAGTAATAGTATATGAAAAACTATTATCAGGAATCACAATCTGTCCATTTAAAGCATTATTCTTAGCAGTTGTACTACATGATGACTGAGTTGCATAATCAGCTCCAACTGGAATTTCAGCATAACCAACTCTTACATTTGTAAATGAATATGATTTAGATCCTGTTGAATAATAAATATTCTTAACGCCTTCCCAGTTCATTGTTACAGAATTGTCTGAGTTTCCAATCTGCTTTAAGTTTCCAGCAAATGCATTAACACTAAAAATGTACATGAATGCAAATGCCATTACAATTGATGCAAGTAACTTAACACTAGTTACTCTCTTCTTAATGATTTCCATTATCTTCCTCCTTATTTATAAAAACAATTGACGCCCTCAACGTCCTTATTTATTATATATAATCTATATAATAATTTCAATTAGTGAAAATACTAGAAAATTACTTAATCGTTTATCCTCTTTTGTTATTTTTAACGATTTAAAAAAAGTTTTCAAAATTTGTCACACTCAACATTTATATCTATAATTAAATGACAAAGTGTTTTTTATGCACTTTTGACATAACAAGAAACACCTCGAAATCACTACATCTTTTCATACTTTATTTTTTCATATTCTATCACTTTTTATATTTATAGGGACTTGCACTGCAAGTCCCTATAAATATAAAAAGTGGTCATATAGAAACTATATGACCATCAATTTAAAAAAGAGAGAAAAAGAGATTGACATCATTAGGATTACCTAATGATTCAGTCGAAAAATAGTTTACTATTTCTTCGACATTTCCATTTTATACCAATTATATTTTAGTGTCAAGTCATTTTTCTTTATCGATTTCGTAATGGAACCATTCGTATTTTCCATGGAATTTCCATTCGAGTTTGGATTATCGCCAACTTTCTCGCCTGAAGAGCCATCAAAATACACACTACCATCGTACCAAGAATAATCGTCAAAGAAAACATATCCACTATAATTATCATCCATTATGTCATTTCCAATATACTTGTTTTCATCATATTTGATTCCAAACATATTTAGAATTGTAGGCATAATATCAAGCTGCGAGTTTACCTTTTGTGAAACAGTCTGTAGTTTTTTGTTTTCAACTCCAGTCCTTAAAAGGCAATCCCTAATATCATTACTCCAAATAAAGAATGGTGTATTATTAATTCTATTATCAGAAGTAGTTTTATACTTATCAAGAACCGACTTATCATTTATTGTATATAGGTAGTGATCCGCATACGCTACTATCACCGTGTCCTCATATAAGTTATGTTCCTTTAAACCATCAATCAACTGTCCAACCATTCTGTCAGTTTCTGTTGCCATCATTCTAGCAACCTCTTCCTCATCCATATCCGGAATATTATCTCCATAAACTTTCTTAGCTAAATATTCACCAACACCCTTATTTGTAACAAATGGTGTATGAGGTGTATAACTTATAAGATATTTTACGAATCTTCCATTAAGCTTAATTCCATCTTTTCTTTCTGGTTTAGGTGGATTAAAGAATAATTCTCTAAAAGTCTCATTATCAAACAACTCCGTATCCATCTCGTATACATAGTCATCCTCATCATATTCTACTTCATCTTTTAGTCCAAAATAATCATCATATCCCCAAGCCTTATAATTCAAACCTCTGTTATAATACTCTTTTGAATTCATATGATATGCATAAACTTCATATCCTTCATCTTTAAATAACATAGGAAGCGTATCCTTAAATGTATTTGAACTAAAAGTATATGCATTCTGGTTATATGAAATAGGAGTAATAAGTCCTGTATTAATAGCAAATTCAGAATTAAAAGTTGAACCACCACCATTATAATATGAATAATGCTCATTAAATGTAAGACTATTTTCCATAAGTCCATAAAGATTTGGCATATCTTCCTTAGTCAAAAGCCATGTATCAATTCCTTCTAACTGTAAAAAAATAATATTTTTATTCTTAAACATTCCTGTATAAGGATTATTCTGATGAATCTTTTCATTCTTATAACAATCCTTTAAAAAATTAATTTCATCAGGGTCTTTTTTTGTCTTACCCTTAAAGAAAGTTTTTACAAAATCTCTTTCAGTATACTTAAAAAATCCACATATCTTTATGTTTTTATTTGCATCATTAAATTCTTTGTAGACATTTGCTGGCTTTCTAAAACTATCCCATTTAAGATTAGCATTTGCTTTTCCTAAAACATTTGGAATAAAAATCTGCCCTGCAGCAAATACTATCGCAACAAGTATAATGCCCTTAACATTATACTTTTCACTTCGTTTAAACTTAGCTATGGCAATAACACCTGTTACTATGATAAGTACTGCCATAATCCAAATGGATTTATCAGTAGACTTAATAGTATCACCTATATATGCACTTCCTTCACTTGCCATAAACATCAACGAAAACTTAAAGAAATATCCTGTAAGAGTGTAATAAATCATATTAGTTAAAAACATAAATAAAGATATTCCATAAAATAATATATAAACTGCTTTACCAATCCATCCTTTTAAATATTTAGAAATACACACCATAAATGTAACAAATACAACACTAAAGAGAATACTTGCCTGCAATACACCCTTTCTGTCATAATCAATCTTAAGTGCTTTTATTCTAATAAAAACATCCATCAAAAAGAAAGGTAAAATAAGTAAAAAATACTCAATTATATTTTCCTTAACAAAAACAAATGCCCTATTTTTCAAAAAATCAATTAATTTATCCTTGAACTTTTTCATTATCTACGCACCTTAGCTAATCTGATATATCCTCAATTTTAATATTACTTGTATGTGGAATAACCTTCCACTCTACTTTCATAAATAAAGCCATATACATGGAATAACGATACATAATGTCGAATGTAGTCCATGTAAAACAATATAATATTTTCTTTATAAGTGGAATCTTTTTTATTCGTTTTCTTTCAACAATGAAAAGATATGCACCAGCAATTGCTGTTTCCAAATCAAGTGAAATTCGCATGATAATTCTCCAAAGAATTGTCAATACGAATGCAACCCACATTGCTTTAAATCCTGGCCCAATTGAAACTTTTACTCCAAATATATTATCTCTAATAAACTTAGCGAGCCAATTTCCACCACTAAATACAAATATATTATCAAGACCATTTGCTCCTCTATAGAAGGAATATAAAATTAACGATATGAAAATCCATAAGAACGCCTTAATAATAACCTGAGGGAACAACTGAGCTAGTGTATCAAATGCTGCCCATCTTACTCTTATTTCCTCAATTATAACTGAATACCAAGGAATCTTTTTATAACTAACACCTGCAATGTCAGATTGAAGGCAAGTCTTTGGTATATTATCTTCCTCGTTATCATTAACACCTATTAGTTTAGGTTCAATTTTTCTTCTTTGTCTTTCTTCCTTCCAAAGCTTAATCTGCATAGGAATATTTCCTACAATAATCTTATAAACAAGAAGCGGTCCCGTCTGAACAAATGCCTGAAGATGACCTTTTGACCATCTAATACGCTGTCTAATTGAAATCCTAATACTTGTAGGCTGTTCATCATAAAACATCGCTTCATCATTATAGGATATCTGATATCCTTTAGCTACTGCATCCGCAGTAAATGCTCTATCTTCAGTAAGAGATACATAAGGCCAACCATTTTCAACTAACTCATTAGCGAAAAGGAAGCCTGTACCCTGAATGTTCGTTGCAAGTCTTAGTACAGATCTTGCTCTATGTCTAAATCTAATTGAATGTAACCAGTGAAGTGCATATGAAGATGCAACCCAGTTTTCATCGAAATTCTTTGTATTTCTATACGAAGTTACAACCTTAACACCACTATCAAAAGTATCATTCATTCGACTAATATAATCCTTCTTTAAAAGATTATCAGCATCAAAAATAAAATATCCTTCGAAACTCTTTATACCATAATCTCTTTCAATTTCATTAAAAAGATATCTAAGTCCATAACCCTTTGTTCTTTCATCAGGGTTATTATGTTCATAAACTATAGCGCCTTTTTCCCTAGCAATCTTAGCTGTGTTATCCGTACAGTTATCAGCAACAACAAAAATAGTTAAATACTCCTTAGGATAATCCTGCTTACTTATACTATCAATTAAATTTCCAATAACTATCTCTTCATTTCTCGCTGGAATTAAAATTGCGTACTTATGATAATTATTTGTATGTTTAAATTTACGCGTAAAAAACAGGCCTATTAAAATATAAGCCTGTTTATGTATATAAAATATTGCAAGCGCAGCAATAATCATTTTACTTAATGATTTCGCTGGCAAATAAAAATCTGCTAAAAAATTTACTATATTCATCGTTATCATCTTTCCATTATTTCATTGAAGATGCAAGCAGATAAATAAGTGGTGAGTTCCAATATACAGTAATCTCGTTTGTAGAGAAACTCTGGTCACTATCTGCATAGCATCTAGCTTCCTGTTCTGTATACAAAACTGCTTTTGCATATGGATCTTCCTTGGCATCGTTAGGTCCACCTACAAGCATACCTGGTATTGTTTTACCTGCGACCTGTGAAGGTCTGTGATGTGGGTGCTTTGGTGAAAGTTCACCGTAACCTGTAACGAAACTATATGACATAACATTTGCTCCAAGTAAATAATCAAGTTGTTCTTTTGCAAGAACATCATATTCCTTATCACCAGTAATACGTGCAGCCATTCTAAAAAGCATACCTGCATTCGCTACGCTCATATTACTACCCCAAGGATATTTACCATCAAGAGTAATGTTATACATGTCCTTAGAAGCTTTATCCTTAAGTAAATCGATTTGTGTAAAGAATTTCTCCTTAGCCACATCGCTTCCCTTAATGTCAGCTTCAATAAGATCATACATTGCATATCCACCAATGTCTGCCCATCCAAGATTAACTGAAACTCTATCTGTTAAATACTTACTAAGATCAATCTTCATATCAGCAGCGATATTAAGTTCAACTGCTGCCCAGTATACTTCATCCTCAGCAATACCGTCTCTGTATTCACCAGTAACAATATCTTTTGGATTATAGAATCCTGAATATTTATCCTTATCTTTCAAATAATCCCAGGCTTTTTTAGCCGCTTCCAAACACTTAGCAGCATAGGCTTCATCATACTCTTTGTAAATAACAGAAGCCTTAGCCATTACTGCAGCAAATGCCCCTGTTGCAGCATCGGAAATTGGTGCTAAGATTAAAGGATCCTTTTCTTCTGTTGGCATGACTGTTTCAGGGAAGTTAGCACATGTAACCTTATGATAAACACCACCTGTTTTTTCATCCTGCATCTTAAAGAAGAAATCAAGTTCATATTTTGCTTCATCTAAAATATCAGGAATTCCATTCTTACTTTCAGGGATTCCAAGTTCATCACTATCAGCATTGCAATCCTCATATGTAAGGAATAAATCAGCTACAGTTTTTGCACCTGCAACAACATATCTACCATAATCACCTGCATCATGCCATCCGCCAGTAACATCTTTAGTCTCATCACTTTCATATACTGTTGCCTTATCCATATGACATGCTTTATGAGAAAACTCTGGAACAGATTCAACATTAACATCCATACCACATCTCTGTGAATAAAGCATTAGAACTGTATCTTTGTATAAGTTATCATAAATTCCATCTGTTATTTCAAATGGATAAGATTCACCGCTTTCTGATTTTACAATATAACTACCTGGTGTAGTTAATTGTGAGAAATCTCCTAACTGAATCCATTCATCAGTTGCAGGATCAAAAACAGCTTCAGGTAACTTATCTTCATAAATAGATTTATTAGTTTCCCTATCGATAACTTCAAACTTTGTATCTGTCTTTGACTGAACAAATACAGTCTTTTTGTCATTAGGTAAATAACCTACTTCATTAATAGCAACCTTATTATAAATTGGAAGTCCTTCCATAACCTGTGCATTACTTGCATCTTTGACTACTAATTTTACATTGTCAATGTATATTTTATGTGCGCCAGGGTCTTCCTTCATATCCTCCATAAGACCCATGTTAAACACAAGTCTAGGAGCTGGGTCAGAATCTTCCTCCATAGTAAATTCTGTTTCAAAATGAGTAACATCCTTACCTACTTTTATCTTCTCACCCTTATACGCATGGTAATCTCCACCATTCATCTGAAGACGATACTCAACCTGTCTATCTATATCTGAACTAATATCAAAACTATATGTATAAACAGCTCCCTTACATAAGAAAAATCCATCCCAATATGCCTGGTTTGCATAATCCTTACTACCACAACTTGTAATATCTACAACTAGTTTACCGTCTTCTCCAAGAAGTTTAGCTTTACCACCATTTATATATGTAGTAAACCCATCTGTTTTATCATCATCAAAGTTTACATCAACGGCCACATCACCTTCTTTTAAATCAACACCTTGATTTCTGGCAATCTCAACTTCTTCATCTTTCTGAACAACTGTCTTCTTAGTTTCCTTATCAGCCTTATCCTTTTTTGATGAACTGTCGCACCCTGTCAATGTAAGACTTAATGACGCAATAAGAGCATACGCACAATATTTTTTAATTTTCATAAAACCTCCAATGATGATTACTATTAATCATCAACCATTATCTTCTCTGTTATGTATTTTATATCTTCTCTGTTATAACTTAACTACTATGTATTATATCTTCTATGATTTTAACTTAACTATTTATTATTGTTTAATTATGTATTTATTCATAGCGATGTCAGTTTACATAACTTAACTGTTTGAATAATTATTATTTTATAACTTTATACCTAATCATACATAATATTATATATTTATATAATTCCAATTTTTATTTAATAATAGCTCTATGGAATACTTTCTTACCTTTCTTAATCTTGATGCCTTCCTTAAGTTTAGTAGCATCAAAACAAAGGCCAATATCTGAAACCTTTTCACCGTCAACAGATACACCGCCCTGCTGAATAAGTCTTCTAGCTTCACTCTTACTTGAAACAAGATTACATCTTACCATAAGGTCCATGATGTTAAAACCTTCAGCTGGAACTTCACCTTCTTCAAGTTCAGTTGTAGGCATATTTGAATCATCACCACCACCTGCGAATAAAGCATGGCTTGCTTCAAGAGCTTTCTTAGCTTCTTCTTCACCATGAACTAATGTTGTAAGTTCAAGCGCAAGAATTTCTTTCTTTTCATTTATTCTAGATGCATCCCAGTTATCCATTTCCTTGATTTCTTCAAGTGGAATAAATGTAAGCATTCTGATACACTTCATAACATCTGCATCATCAACATTTCTCCAGTACTGGAAGAATTCAAATGGACTTGTCTTGTTAGGATCAAGCCAAACGGCACCATTTGCTGTTTTACCCATCTTCTTACCTTCTGAGTTCATAAGAAGTGTGATTGTCATAGCGTATGCATCTTCGCCTGTCTTCTTTCTAATAAGATCAGTACCAAAGAGCATGTTACTCCACTGGTCATCGCCGCCGAACTGCATGTTACATCCGTAATTCTGATGAAGATAATAAAAATCGTATGACTGCATAATCATGTAGTTAAATTCTAAGAAAGATAAACCTTTCTCCATACGCTGCTTGTAGCACTCTGCTCTAAGCATATTGTTAACTGAGAAGCATGCTCCAACATCTCTTAAAAGTTCAATGTAGTTGAGTTTTAAAAGCCAATCTGCATTATTAACCATAATAGCCTTGTCTTCACCAAACTCAATGAATCTTTCCATCTGGCTCTTGAAACAATCACAGTTGTGCTGAATAATCTCAGGTGTTAACATCTGACGCATATCAGATCTACCTGATGGGTCACCAATATAACCTGTACCACCACCAATAAGTACAACTGGCTTGTTACCTGCCTGCTGAAGTCTTCTCATAAGACATAATGCCATAAAGTGTCCTACATGAAGTGAATCAGCTGTTGGGTCAAAACCAATATAAAATCTTGCTCCTCCATTATTAATTAAATCTTTAATCTGGTCTTCATCTGTAACCTGAGCTATAAGACCACGCTCAACTAATTCGTCATAAATTTTCATCGATTTTTCCTCCATCGTATCATCTGTATTACCAATAAAATTTACCATATTAGCGGTATAAAGTCAAATATTTGAAGAAGTTATGACATTTGGAATTATGCTTGGGATATTGGTTTATGATTTCCTATTATTTCTGCTATAAATAGCACCATTTCCAGTTTTTCTTAGTGTTCTTTTCTGTTTGTCTTAGTGTGTCTTTCTTTTTTTCTTCTTCAGTTGGCTACTTTTGAGCTGAAACTCCCTGATAAGTAGCCTTTTCACCAACTTGCTTTCTTGTTTCAATTCCTCGAAGTCTTACTTCTAGTCAAAAAACGCCCAAAAGTAAGACTATTACTAACCGGCCAGTTGAGCTTTATCCCTTAAATTCTTACTTCTATTTAAAAATACTCCAAAAGTAAGAATCTTCCTAACTAGTTTTCTTGATATTTCAACCTAACATTCTTACTTTTAACTAATAATATCCTAAAAGTAAGAATTCAACCCAATACACCCCATACCTCACAATACAACAATTCTCACTTCTAGCTAAAATTTCCCTAAAAGTAAGAATTAAACCAAACAAACACCACATCCCACACCATACCAATTCTTACTTCCACCAAAAAACTAACAAAAAGTAAGAACACATCAATGTAACATCTCTTTATACATCAACATGTTCTTACTTTCATAAACTATTCTTACAATTATTTACTTAAATATTTATTATCACAATTTCTTTCTAGAAAGGAATGTTTCCTCACTCCCTACTAGCACAACAACTAGTCCAACTACTATTATCTTATTGAATCTATATTAAATCTATATTGAATCAACATAGACCACTCACTACTTCTTCAACTTAGCAAGTTTTCTCTGCTTATCATCATGAGTAATCTTAATACCCGGGATTGACTGAACATACTTAGTAAGCTGTGAATAGCCATAATCCTTAGGTGAAAAATTTGAAAACTTTTGATGAATAAGATGTCCAATTTCTGTAACACCTAATTTATTATCATGCTTCTTTAATACATCAATAATATATTCATCAACTTCTTCTCTAGCATTCCTACTTTCCTTAAGCTCAACATTAACAATATTGTTATTCTTAATTACAGTAACACTATCTATTTCTTCAAGGAACTTTGATAACAAACTATATCCATAATTTCGAACGTCAAAGTCAGGATACTTATTCTGAAGTCTGCTTCCAATTTCGGCAAGACCTGTAAGTTTACCCTTATTTTCATTCTCCATAATCATAGTAATAATAGTATTTTCAACTTCCTTCTTACTAACAATATGAGATTTTTCTTCCTTATATTTCTTCTTTGACTTACCACTCTTATCTTCGTGCTCACTCTCAGAGCTTACTAATTCTTCATGTTCATTTTCAAGAACTTCATCATTATCTACTTCAGCGCCATCATCTTCAATAAGGTTTTCAAGAGAAGTAAATACATTACATGCATTTCTAAATGATCTAGGTGTTTTATTTTCACCCATACCTACAACAAACATACCTGATTCACGAAGTCTACTTGCAAGTCTTGTAAAGTCACCATCACTTGAAACTATACAAAAGCCATCAACATTACCAGTATATAATATATCCATTGCATCAATGATAAGTGTTGAATCAGATGCATTCTTACCTACTGTATTATAAAACTGCTGGATAGGTGTAATAGAATTTTCAAGCAACACTCTTTTCCATCTTGCAGTATTTCTACTAGTCCAGTCACCATAAATTCTTCTATATGTAATAACCCCATATTTAGTTAACTCATCAAACATAACAGAAACATATTTTGATGAAATATTCTCACCATCAATCAAAACCGCAAACCTTAAATTCTCCATATTTAACTCCTGTCATTTTTTACTACCTAAAAATTATATCACAGTTAAATACTATTTTCTAGTTTCTGCCTTTTCTTCAATATAAAATAAGACCACGCACTCTGTACGTAGTCTTATCTTTATAGTCACACAATCAGCGTGAACTATCTGTTATGGTTTCCACTTAAATCGGTAGGACTCACCACTTACTTAATATTATCATATCAAATTTAAAGGTCAACACTATAGACCATTTTCTAGCATCCGGCCAACTAGCACAATTCTATAGCCGCCACCCAGTTCATTATCGCAAGTCGACAACATCAGATAATTTCCGTACTTCAGTTTTTCTTCACTAACATATATTCCATTTTCAATAATTCCATCCACATATTCAGCCAATGCCTCTTCATCCTTAAAATCCTTAATCTCCCAATACCTATAATCAGTAATATCCACATTAATGCTTAATAACGCAACTACTTCATATTCAAATAACTTTCCATCACTATATAAACATATACGCTTCAACCTGTCCAAGACTCTTTTATTCTTTAAAGAAAGCAATTTACCAAACATCTTATCCTTATTGATACAATGCCCATAGATTACTATATTGTTATTAATCAAGGAATACCCTTCCCCCATATACGGGCAGCCAAACAAACTATAATTCTTAAACAAGTCATGATTCAAATAATAGTTTGGTATTCTACTAATCATAACCGGATAGTTAAAATCCATCCCTTCAATATTTACAATTCCTACAAGATCATCATTTATATTCTTATATTCTTCATACTCATCTTTTATGTCAGCAAATATTTCAGAAATGTTTTCATCTCTCCCTTCAAAATCTAAATAGTTTTTATTAATCTTCTTCCTCACACCTAAGTTGCTATCACTAAGCTTATCCCCATAACTAACAATCTTCCCTTTATTATCATTATTATCCTTATTATTCTTTTCTTTATTCTCCTCTCCACAAACCATCCCTTTAAAGCCGCCAGCAATAAATTTATGTAAACCATCTATTTCACTAGTTTTATATAGCCACAGAACTAATCCTGTGGCTATCATAAGAATAATTAATGGAGATATCAACTTATTGATTTTCATATGTTTTGCCCTTAAACCTTCTATTTATAGCAAACACACACAAAGATAACAGCATACCAATCAAAACAAACATTCCACCATAAACATTATAAAGATAAACAATCATATTACACATAAAAGCAAATGTCCCAACGTACATATTCATATCTTTACTAGGTACTTTCTTACTAATTTCTGCCTTAGTAACAGCTCTACAATCATCAATAAAAATACCAGTTTTTGGAGTAATAATATCTTCTCCTCCACCATCATCTTCTTTTTCTCTAACACGTTTACTCGTCTTAACGATACTAATCTTTTCATCATACATGGTAACAACCTGAATCTTATCCGTCGCCTTAACTATAATCTTTATATCATTGGCATCATCATATCCATTAGGAGCTTTCACTTCATGAAATGTATATTCTTCTCCACTAGCAAATACTCCCTCAAACTCATTACCACCAATTACTGAATCAAAAGTGCTGACAACTTTTCCGTCTTTATCTTTTACCTCAATCTTAGCACCTTCAACATATTTCTTAGTTTCTTTATCTCTTTTTTCAAACCTAATAGTTATGCCCTGATTCTTTACTTCAACGTTAACAGTCTCATCGATCATATACTTAGTATCAGCTATTTTGCTCCCATCACATTTTATCTTTAAAACATCGTTATCCTTATTAGAATCCTCATAAATACTTACATAACCTAAAGGTGCCTTAACTTCTTTTAAGTAATACTCATCTATACTACATCTAAGATAATCAGTAACTAACTCTCCATCCTTCGTTGTATAAGCAATCGCCTTACCATCATTATTAATAAGCTTTCCATTCTTATCATATAACTTAGCTGGAATCTTAAAATCAGCATCCTCATATATCTCAAATACTGCACCATCAAGTTTCTTAACACCATCCGGTCCAACCTTTATGATCTTCGTTGAAAAACATTTATGCTTATCAACAATTTCAACCATTTGCTTATCCGCTAAATTACAGTCCCTATAATCTGCATAATTCTTGTTAATTGCATAATAGTCCTTACCAACAACATCAACTTCCTTAATAGAAACCTTTATTTTTTCTTCAGCAAATACCTTCAAAAATCCATCAAAGTCATTATCTATGGCCTCATTAGCCTTTGCCATTCCTCCATTAATATCAAAGGTCTTATCATCATAATAGCTAAACATTTTATTGATATAAGCATTATTTACAACCTGAGCAATTCCTGATTTTGCTGCGCTGCTTAAGTTTACATAACTACCAGCATTCACCACATCAACATATTTAAAAGTATTATAATCAAAGTATTTTCCATATCCATATGAATAATTATCATACTTCTTTTCAAATTCAAGTCTAACCTTTATATCTCCATTTTTATCGGACATTGTTTGTAATTCAAAAATTGAACCATCTAGTTTTACATTTCCATCAACTGATTCAGCGTTAATAACAACCTTTTTATTCTTCTCTCCATCTGATTCATCATTAACATCAACTTTTTTATCATTCACAAAAATCTCTTTATCATCTAGATAAATCACTTTATCATTCACATAAACACTCTTTAATTCCGATGCATATTTTAATAAATCAATCTTTAAATCAAATTTAGCATTTGCTATAGGAGCTCCATCTTCATCTATTTTATGTAAACAAAATTCTCTATCATAACTTTTATTTTGACTTACAGCTCCGACACCATATTTATAATATGCATTTACAATATTCTGTCGTCCATTTAAGCCAATCATGGTAACTCTCGCACCATCAACAGAATAACTATTTTCATTATTCTCCTGTTTAGCTATACTTAGCCAACTATTGTTAGAAGCATCCACATAATCAGAATTTGTATAAGTTCCACCAGACTTACCATTATAATTTCCAATTGTATTATAGTTTACATTTTTCTTATTACTTTCAGCGACAGCTCCATCAACAGAAATACTACTCTCATTCTTTTTTATGTTAACCCATTTATAATCACCATCAAGAGATGGATTAATGGAAAGTGTATTATCAAAGTATGTATTTCCATACACTCCCTTTAACTCACTTATGCCAAAATAAGTCGAAACATTTTCATATTCATTTCTAAGATCACTTAATTTATCGCTTATAATCTCTCCGTCAGCATCCATACGATTTTTGCCATGAGCATTGTTTCTAGCTCTATCCTTAAATCCAGCCCATCCACTTTCATCGCCTGAATCACTATGCGCTTTCTTCATCCAATAGTAATATGTATGTCCATCCTTCATAACAGATGAATCCGTATTATCAGCTAATTTCTCCATCTGCTTATAAGTTTCAACATATATCCACTTACCATCCTTTTTGTACTTACCATAGGCATATGTTTTTGATTCAGTCCTAAAAGCTACTCTAAATCTAATATCACCATTTGCATCAGTCTTTAAGTAAATAACATTTCCTGGATACATATCCCTTAACTGGTCAGCTGACTTTGTAACCTTACTACCTGTAGCATTACCTTCCGCGTCCCTTTCTAAAACTTCAGCAAATCCTTTCGCTAAATCATTAACATCATTAGCTTTTAACAAAACACCCTTCTGCATTGATAGAGAAATCATCCTATCAAAACCTTCAGATAGCTTAATTTCATAAACGACATTTGCTACAGGATTATTATCAAAGTCAGTTTTATGTAAACTTAATATTTGTCTATAAGTCATGCTTCTTTTATATGTTGCAAAGCTAAACTGTGTATTATCCTCAATTGCCTTTGCACTAAGTAAAGCCATACGCTGAGTACTTCCATAATTACTACTTTTATACGTTGTAAGTGTTGCACTTATTTCATCATCGACTTCAAAGATTTCCTTAAATAACTTATCTGCATCCTTTGTCTTTGACTGTTTAATAATATTTTTAAGCGCAGACTTTGAAGTGTAACCCTTATCCATAGCCTGCCATATAAGCGCTTGAACTAAACTTCTTGTAAAATCATCGTCCTTATTACTTATCCAGTAGTAAGAAATCTTAGCTATAACAGCATCATAGGAAAAATCATTCTTTCCTTCACTTTTAAATTTGGCACTACCCTTGTCAGTGTAATTATCATTATTATAAATTTCCGATCCCTGATTTATACAAAACACCTTGCCAATTCCAGATATGGAATAACCATATCCTGCGCTATCCGTTGTTCCATCAGAGAATTTAAAACTTCCACTACTGCTCGCACTGCCAATCCACTTATAACTAAACGTTGCTGCCTCTACCTTAAAAACTACCATATCAGATAAAAGCAAGCACAACATAACCATAAAAGCTATGGCCCTTTTACAAAAACCTCCTAAGCCAAACCTTCTCATTTTAATCATACCCATCACTCCAATCTTGTCATTAAATTGTTCGCAACGGGGCTCTGTAAAAAAGATATTAACACTCCGAACATTTTTTGTCAATATATATTTGCTATATGATAATAATATACCGACATTTCTCGTTATATAAAAAGACTTTAATTAATTGGCATATATCATATTAATCTTTCTGATATAATTCCAAAAAAAACGACCTTAATCAGTTAATCACTTAACCAATCAAAGTCGTTTTTATAACTATTTTTTAATTTTAACCTGTTTTATGCCACTCCACTTTGAATATGACATTCTTCCATTAGTGTTTACAAAACATCTAACTTTAACCTGATATGTCTTATACTTTTTAAATCTACCAAGTACATATTCAAGTTTACCAGTATTAAGAGTGTTAATCCTCTTAAATCTTCTATTCTTAATATCCTTATATGCTATCTGATAACCAGTAATATTTTTACTTGCATTACGCTTCTTTGCAAAAATCTTAATGCTTCTCTTTTTAACATTCTTGATTCGAAATCCTCTAACAGGAGTAACAATAATCTTATAGTCCTTACTTAATGAACCTTCATAATCACCTTTTCCAAGAACTTGTGCCTTCCATATTCCAGGTTTTTTATTACCAGTATAAACAAGATTATAATCAATCCCCTGCTTTAAAATGTATCCACTCATCTTAACAGTAACTTTTGGTACATGTCTCTTGCCATCATAATAATAGATGTTAGAATCAAGTGAAACATTGGCATCACTTATATCAATCTTTTCATCCTTCTTAGCTTCAACCACAATGTTTTCAGAAACTTTAATATCATTATTAACCGCATACTTATATGCATATGAATCTTTCTTTGCAACAATTACAAGTTTCTTTCCACATTCAGCAAATGCACTCGCACTAATATAGTTTACGCTTTCTGGAATCTCAACATTATATAAGTTATCACAATTCTTAAATGAAACATTCTCAATACTTAAAACACCATCCGGAATTTTTACATTAGTAAGACCATCGCAATCAAAGAACGCTCCCTTACCAATTGTTTTTATTCCTTCATTTAACTTAATGTTTGATAAATTAGAGCAACCACTGAAAACTTCATCTTCAATTTCTTCAACATTTCCAGAAACCTCAATGCTCTTTATGCTTGAGCAATTATAAAAAGCTCTAACTCCAATTCTTTTTATATCCTTAGAAAACTTAACATCCTTCAAATTCTTACAATCTGAAAATGCATAATTCCCAATTTCCTTAACACTATCTAAATTAATAGATTCTAAGTTTTCACAACCAAAGCATAAGCCATTTGCTACGAGTTCTATCTTATCTGAAAGTTCTATTTCCTTTAAACTAAGGCTCTTAGCAAATGCATACTTTCCAATGCTATCAACTTTATCAGATACTAATATTTTCTCATATGGGCACTCATAAAGTTTACCATCTGTTAAATTCTCTTCAACCGAAACAGTATATAATCCACTATTATCCTTAATAATAACTGCGTCATCGGCAAAAATATCAAAACTATTTACACCAATTGTAGTAAAACACATACTAGCAACTAAAAAAGATGCTTGTATTGTTTTATGCAAACCTTTTTTCATCTTTCTCTTCCTTTTATTTGTAGTACTATAGTTGGTCAATTAATCCCTTTATACCATCCTTTTTATAAATCTCCCTATAGTATTCAACTTCATCCTTAATCAAATCATCAATGATATCGATTCCTAAAAGTTCAACAGGAGCTTTATCATCAGTAAGAATAAGATTACCTGCTTCGTACTTTTCAAGTCTGTTAATAATACTTTCTAGTAATTCTATAAGTTCTTCGTTATCTTCTAATGAAACATTTTCATTAAAGACTATTAGCATATCCTTATTATTTCCAGCAAATAATTCAACATTCGTACTGTTGTCAACCTTTACAGTATACACATTTTTAAATACTTGTGCAATAGTATCTTCCAAATAATTGTTTATACTGCCCTTTTTATCACTTCTCATATTAATATTAACAACCATCACACCATCGTCTGTTAAATGCTCTCTAACCTTATCGAAAAATTCAACTGATGACATTTGAAATGGAATTGTTATATCTTGATAAGCATCAACCATGATAACATCATATTTCTTCTTATTAACATTTAAGAAAGCTCTTCCATCATATTCAGTAACCTTAACATTCTTATCAAGATCAAAATGCTTTCTAGATAAATCAATTATCTTTTTATCTATTTCAACGCCCTCAATATTTAAATTATCAAAATATCTATTACTCTGGGTTGCATATGTACCTGTGCCCATTCCAAGGACCAAAATATCCAAGTTATCTTTTCTTTTCACATCAGAAAAATACAAAGACGCCATTGCAATGTCATAATACATACCAGTCAATTTCTTATCTTTCATATAAACCGACTGCACACCAAAAAGTACATTTGTTGATAATGCAACTTCATCTTCATCCTCATAAACCTGAAGGTAATTATATATGGATTCGCCTTCATATGTTAATTTATTTTCCCAAAAAGCATATGAATTATTATGTCCAAATATACATGCAACAATATAAACTATTCCAAAAATAGTTAGAGATGTAAGTCTTCTTTTTGAATTATTCTGCTTTCCTATTAAGAAATATCCAAAAGATATCACAAGTAATATCCCAGCAAATACCAAGAAAGTAATGCTAGTACCCACAGCCGGAATGCTTATAAAAGTTGGAACGAAAGTTCCGATTATGCTACCGATTGTATTCGCTGCACCAAGATTGCCAACAACTTTTGCATTATCATCAAGGCTATCTGTTGTATATTTTACAAGTGATGGTGTTACCGTTCCAAGTAAAAATAACGGGAATACAAAAATAACCATACACGCTATAAATCCAGCAATTATAAGGAAATTGCTATTAACTGTAAATATTAAAATTGCAGAAATTGCTACGATTATGTACTTTCCTAAAACTGGAATTAAGGCAATCCAAATTCCACTTATAATTATTCTTCCATATAATTTATCTGGATCTGGATTCTTATCCGCATATCTACCACCATAGATATTTCCAAGTGCCATTGCTATCATGATAGTTCCAATTATAATCGTCCAGACAATCTGTGATGAACTAAAGTAAGGAGCTAACAATCTACTTGCTCCAAGTTCTACAGCCATTACGGCCATGCCGGAAAAGAACTCTGTCAAATATAAAAATAATTTATTATTGAGTAATCTGTTATTCTTATTAACAGTCTCTTTATCTTTTACTATTTTTTCTGTTGTTTCAACTTTTTCTGTTAATTCTACTTTTTCGTTTTCCATATACCTATCTCACTTTATTGTTGTTTAAATTAAATCGCTATACATATTTCTATAAATAAAAAGGGCTTTGGATAAACCAAAGCCATTTTTTATTTTGACTTAAATGCTGTATCAATCTTTTCACCAGCACCTTTAACTTCTGTTAACTTATCACATCCCTTGAACATATCTGTGAAGTTCTGAACATTATCTGTATCCCAACCTTCAACATTAACCTTTTCAAGAGCTGCACATCCTTCAAACATTCTACTCATGTTTGTACAGAATCTGGTATCAAATCCACTCAAATCCATTTCCTTACAATACTTACAATTGATAAATAAACCTTCAGCACTTGGATCTAAGAATACTGTATAACCTTCTTCAACCTGAACCTTAAAGATTGTATCTGACTTTTCACCCCAAGGAGCTGAACTTACAAGCTCTGTAGTCTTCTTCTTCTTTCCTTTTTTAATTTCTTTAATTGTATTAGATGTAAGTCTACCATATTTAGCATTAGGTTTAAGTGTTAAAATACCGTTCTCTATTTTATAACTAACGTCAGCAAGCTTATCAAGCTCAATGACTTTTTCTGTTTCAACTTGATCTCTTGTTGCTTCCTTTAACTCTTGCATGTGTTCATTAATAAACCAAACAGATGGTGCAACAAATATTGCTAATAAGAATATTATTAATAATAAAACACCTATTTTTCCTCTCACAATTTCATCCTCCTAAAATAAATACCTTATTTATTTTACTATTTTAAAACCTTTTTGTAAATCCTAATTACAATATTTGTTCAAAATTTTAGCCACTTTTATTTTGTCATTTTTTTAACACATTCGTACCAGTTTACATAATTCGTTTAAGTCTTTTTATATAAAAAGAATCCGGTTAAAAAACCGGATTCTTATATATAAAATATTTAATTTCAAATTATAACTGTGGACCAGCACTTACTAATGCCTTACCAGCTTCGTTACCTTCATACTTTTTGAAGTTCTTGATAAATCTTTCAGCAAGATCCTTAGCCTTAGCATCCCATTCAGAAGCATCAGCGTATGTATCTCTAGGATCAAGGATACCTGTATCAACACCTGGAAGTTCTGTAGGTACTTCGAAATCGAAAATAGGAATTTTCTTTGTAGGAGCTTTCTTAATATCACCATTTAAGATAGCATCGATGATTCCACGAGTATCTTTGATTGTGATTCTCTTACCTGTACCATTCCATCCTGTGTTTACAAGGTAAGCCTTAGCGCCACTCTTTTCCATCTTCTTAACAAGTTCTTCAGCATACTTTGTTGGGTGAAGCTCTAAGAAAGCCTGACCGAAACAAGCTGAGAATGTAGGAGTTGGTTCTGTAATTCCTCTTTCTGTACCAGCAAGCTTAGCAGTAAATCCTGAAAGGAAGTAATACTTAGTCTGCTCTGGTGTAAGAATTGATACTGGAGGAAGTACTCCGAAAGCATCAGCTGATAAGAAGATTACGTTCTCAGCAGCTGGACCAGCTGAAACTGGGTTAACATTCTTAACGATGTTATCGATATGCTGAATTGGGTAAGATACACGAGTATTCTCTGTAACTGACTTATCAGCGAAATCAATCTTACCATTAGCATCAAGAGTAACGTTCTCTAAAAGAGCATCTCTCTTAATTGCATTGTAGATATCTGGTTCTGATTCTTTATCAAGGTTAATAACCTTTGCATAACAACCACCTTCAAAGTTAAATACACCGTTGTCATCCCAACCATGTTCATCATCACCGATGAGTAATCTCTTAGGATCTGTTGAAAGTGTTGTCTTACCTGTACCTGAAAGACCGAAGAAGATTGCTGTGTTCTTACCTTCCATATCTGTGTTAGCTGAGCAGTGCATTGAAGCAATACCCTTAAGTGGTAAGTAGTAGTTCATCATTGAGAACATACCCTTCTTCATTTCTCCACCGTACCATGTATTTAAAATAACCTGTTCACGGCTTGTAATATTGAATACTACTGCTGTTTCTGAGTTAAGACCAAGTTCTTTGTAGTTTTCAACCTTAGCCTTTGAAGCATTATATACTACGAAGTCAGGTTCAAAGTTAGCAAGTTCTTCATCTGTAGGAACGATAAACATGTTCTTTACGAAATGTGCCTGCCAAGCTACTTCTACGATAAATCTAACTGCCATTCTTGTGTCTGCGTTAGCACCACAGAAAGCATCAACTACGAAAAGTTTCTTATTTGATAATTCAGCGATAGCAAGCTTCTTAACAGCTTCCCATGTTTCTTCAGATGCTGGATGGTTATCATTCTTATATTCATCTGTTGTCCACCATACAGTGTCCTTTGAATTTTCATCCATAACGATAAATTTGTCTTTAGGAGAACGACCTGTGTAGATACCTGTCATAACATTAACTGCACCAAGTTCACTTTCCTGTCCGATTTCATAACCTGTAAGACCTTCTTTTGTTTCCTCTTCGAATAATACTTCGTATGAAGGATTATAAACGATCTCTGTAGCACCTGTAATGCCATACTTACTTAAATCGATGTTTGCCATTTTTCTAACCTCACTTTTTCATCTTTAATTTTTATTTGTATTATAGGAATCATAGGAATCCCTACTGCATCCTATTCTTATAACACATTTGTGTCCCATTTTACACCAATATAAGGAAAAATGCTAGTCTATTTTTTCATTTTCAGAACTAATTATAAAAATTCTCATTAAAATCATAATTTTTCATATATTTTTTCGCTTAAAATCTCATAATAAAAGAACCTATGAATAATCATAAGTTCTTTTATTGCTTAATCTAACTATTCTTTAACATCTTTTTATTGTATAAAAATTTAGCATTCTTATAAATCTTTGATTTGGATAGTATCTTCTTATACTTCTTCAATAAGGATTTCTTAGGAACATAAACCTTAATTTTCTTAGAAGTTTTAGCAAATGCATTCTTACCAACACTCTTTAATTTCTTAGTCTTTATTACAACAACCTTCAAGTTCTTGCAATTATAGAAAGCTCTCTTACCAATCTTCTTAATGTTCTTTCCTAAAACAACTTTCTTAAGTTTCTTCTTACTCTTAAAAGCATCATCCTTGATTTCAGAAACTACAATTTCCTTTCCTTCAACGAAAATTGAATCCTTAATTACAGTTTCTGCATCATTCTTAATAATATTTGTAATTGAAACAGAACCATCTTTATTTACTTCATAATTAACGCCACCTGCTCTGTCAGTAAATACAAAGCCATTTGTCATATCAGAAAGTTTAATTCCATCAATTGATTCATCCTTTACGGATTTACTCTTAGAATCAGTAGATGTTTTTTTCTGATCTTCTGTTCTGCTTTCACCCTTTACTATACTTTTATCTATTGTTTTATCCTGAGTATCACTAACAGTCTGGTTAGTATTCTGTTTTTCTTCACCCTGACTGTTTTCATTACCTTGGCCAGATTCTCCACCCTGGTTCTGCTCGGTGTCTTCGCCAGATCCTCCACCTTGACCCTGTTCATTACCTTCACCGGATTCTCCACCTTGACCCTGTTCATTACCTTCACCAGATTCTGTACCCTGGCCTTGTTCACTTCCTTCACCTTGATTTCCACCCTGGTTCTGTTCGCTTTCTTCAATTTCTGCCACAGTAGTAGCTAGTAAAGTAACCTCTTCTTTAAGTGTATCAACCTCATCCTTTAAAGCATTTGCTGAAGTTTCAAGTTCATCTCTTAACGTCTTTTTACCTTCAATGACTTCATTTAATGTTTTAAGTTCTGCTCTATCTGCTTCTAGTTCAGTTGGAGCATTTTCAAGTTGCTCTTTCTTATCAGAAAGTTCTGAACTAAGTGCCATATTATCTGATTCTAATTCAGTAATTTGATTTTCTAATTCCTGAATAGGATTTCTATATTCATCTGCTCTTTCAGATATTTCATCGTAAACTGCCTTTGCATCTTCATATGCACCCTTCTTTTCAGCACTAACTGATTTAAGAGTTTTTAATTCATTACAAGCAGTATTATAGTTTTCATTGCAAACGCTTACATTTGACTGAGCATTAAGCACTTCTGTAAGAGCTTTTGAATACTCATCCTGTCTTATCTCATAATTACCTTCAGCTACTCTTAAATATGTATTAGCTTCTGTAAGCTCATCATTAGCATCTTTCAATGCATCATTAAGTTCAATCTTTTTATCAAGACATGCACTTATAGTTTCAAGACATTCAGTATATTTCTCACTACAAATACGTATTTCTTCCTTTTTAGCTTCTATCTCAGCTTCTTTATTTGTAATATCCTCATCAACAACTTCAACTGGCAAATTCATGTCTTTAACAAGTTTATTATAATACTCATTAAATTTTTCTTCGTATTCATCAACTGTATATGATGCATTACTTGTACCTGTCCAAAATTCCTGGGCATAAATATATTTATATATATCATTAACCCCTTCGCTATATGCGAATCCAGTACATGTATTCTTTTCATATATAAGATTTAAATAATGCCCAATTTTCTTATGCAAATCAGGATATTTTTTCTGAATATCAAACATAGACAATTCTGCAAGATTTGGATATACTAATACAGTTTCACCTGTCTGCTCATCAGTCTTTGTTTCTATCAAAGCATTTTCATAAATTTCTTTTTCATTATCATACCATCTAGAGAATGGATCCTCACTACCCTTTGCCAGGTTTTCATTTACTTTAAACTGCTGTGGATGACTATGTCCCTTATAATCGTAGTAATCTGCATCAATCTGAGCATATAACATTAACTCGTTTGTAATCTTTAATTCACTTAATCCTTCTTTCTTACGAATCTCATTTGCACTTCTAATATAGTCAAATGACGCTTTCATGTGTTCAAGGCTTGTTGCACTTTGAAGCGCTTCTTCAACAGTCGCACCTGTATCAATAATATGAATAAAATCCTTCTTCTTACAATTTTCAAGTAATGTCTTAATACTATCACAATCTACATTAACATTATTTTCATCTTTGTATGTGTATACATCATCAGGTCCAATTTCTTCAAAGAATGCTATACTACCTCTGTTATATTTTTCAATGGCAGCATTCTTAACAGCTAAAACCTTATCACTATCTTCTTTTGCCTCAAGCAATTCATCAAGTTCACCATTAAGGGTTTCAAGCTCACCATTTAATGTTATATTTTTACTCTCATATGTATCCTTATCACTTAATGCCTTTTCATATGCAGCGTTATTATTTGTAATATCTGTCTGATAATCTTCTACTGCATTTTCTTTTTCGGTAACACTTGCTTTTGCAGTATCCCATTCTGCCTTTGCACTATCTCTATTTGTTTTGGCTGTTTTACATGCATCATTAGCGTTATTTAAAGCCTCCTCTGCATTCTCACATGCCTGTTCAAGATTTTCAACTTCTGTCTGCTTATTTGTAACTGCGAGTGCTGCTTCATCATAAGCAGTCTTTGCATCATTATAAACTTCTTCCTTAGGTCCTAATTCTTCAAGTATAGGAGCTAGTAATTCCTGAAGTCTTGTAATTTCAGTTTCATTCTCTTCACGAGTAGCAGTAAGTTTTGCATCTGAAGTTTCCAAAAGACCTGTTAATTTTTCTATTTCATCTGGATACTCCTCTATTACCTTCTGAAGATTCTCTATACTCTTTTCTAGAATGGAAATAGTTTTCAATGTATCAGTATAATCTTTATCAGCCGCTTCAAAATCTGACTTAGCTTTTTCATAAGCTTTAGTCTTATCTGATAATTCATTATTTTTTGCTTCTAATTCTTCCTTAAGTTCATCAAGTGATTTTTCTTCTTCACCTTCTACAAGACCTTCACCCTCAGTAGCTTCCCTTTCTCCATCAAAAGAAACGTAAGACTCATCCGCTCTTACGTTCATATTAAATGCTGGCACGTTACTCATAGTAAGTGCAGCTGCCATTATTGTAGTAATTACCTTAGTAGTTAACCTTCTTCTGTACATAAGGTACCTCCAATTCTCTTTCTCTAAATCCACAACTATAGCAAATGCGTATTTTAAATATTCAACCACACATCTTCTCAATTATAATTTAACAATTTTATGTTGATTTTTCAATAACCTGGAAACTTTTTCAAAAAAATCGTCTTATTGTCTAAAATAAGGCGATTTTTTTAGTGATTGTTACTACTAAACAACCATATAAAATTATTCTGATTTTTGCATTATGTAAACCATATTTTTATATTATTTTTAAGAAGTTTCCTTTTTAATCTATTTTATCAGGTTTAACTCTATTTAATTTAAGTTTGCACGTTTTATCCTTACAATTTCCACATTGTAACCTCTTATTTGTTCCTTCCCAGAATCGTTCTGGATGTTTTGCATATACTATCTCCCAATGTATAAGAACAACGCATGATGTAAAAAACAAACTCCAACTAAAGAAATTTCTTAAAAATAGCATCGGAGTAAACATCATAAAATGTCCCCAATCATATATTCTACAATTTACACAGCACTTATTGTGCATAATAAATGTCTGAAATGGACAGAATATTAAAATACAAATATAATCGCATATGAAAAAGAACACTGTTGCCATAACAAGATCAACATCTTCTAATATTCCAGCCAAGTAAAGTACACCTAAAACACCGTTACCAAGTAACCAAACTAGCATTACTCTCCAAGCTTTTATATTCATATCTTGAACAAATTTCAAAAGTTTATAATGATCTAAATTATCTACTGGAACAAACTTCTCTTTCTTTGATTTAAGAAGAGCCATAGTTAATTTATCAAATGGAAATATATGTAAAATCATAATTGTCATAAAACATAACCATAACACATGAATAGGTGTAACCACCTTCCAGAAAGGTGTATTAACATATTCCCACAAAGTCTGCTTATGAAATATGTAAAAATATAATACAATTGAAAATGCTGTTATTCTAAGCAAAAATTTTACGATATAAAATTTCATTTGTCTTGTTAATTCTTTTTTCATAATTAATCCTTTTTCTTTCTTCAATAACTCATCAAAAACACCCTAGTTTCCTCTTTTATACATTAAAAATCAGATGTACCTAGGCACATCTGATTATAACTCTTATCCCATCATCTTTACAATATTTTTCATGTATCTTTTAATTTTTTTCATGTATGTTTTATATTAATTAATATATTACTTTACAAATTTTTTACCGTATCTTTCACCATTATATTTAACAGAACCTGTATCAGTTTTAAGTTTAACCTTTACTTCATCTTCTGAACATAATTTATCATTAAAATCTACTTTTACAGAACCTGTATCTGTTGATGCATCAATACTTTCAAATGCAGCCTCAACCTTTATTGAACCTGTATCTCCATCAGCATAAATATCTGCAACTGTGCTATTTATAATCTTAATAGCTCCAGTATCTTCAGTTACTTTTAACTTTGTTCCTTCCAAGCCATCAATTGAAGTAGCTCCTGTATCTGAATCTACTACAGTCTCATAAAAGCTACAATCCTCAATTTTAACTGCTCCTGTATCTGAATCTACTACTAATTTATCAGCAACAACTTTATTTATCTTAGCACTTCCTGTATCAACATCAACTTTAACATTTCCAAGTAACAAATCTTCAATAGTACATGATCCTGTATCAACTGCAGCATCTACTACTTTTACATTAGCACCTTTAGGTATTGTGATATATACTTTACCACCACCATTTCCAAATCCAAAGAATACGAAATGAGTTCTTTTCTGTTTCTGTGTAACTACTAACTTTCCATCTTTATTCTCTACCTTTGGAATGATTTTTTCAGGAACTTTTTCATATCTAAGATCCCATTCACTTCCTTTTTCAATAACAACACTAGTAATATTCAAATCAACTTTCAACTCACTGAATTCACCAATTTCAATGTTACCATTTTTTCCTTTTCCTAAATCCTCTCCAATTGCATGTATCTTAATCCCAATAATACAACATATTACTGTAATAACACCTAGTACAAATAAATAAACGCTTCCAAATCCACTCTTCTTTTCCATCTGTTTTCCCTCCAAAATTAAAACTTCTTTGTTTCCATTGTAGCTGTATCAATTAAATATTTTATAACTCCAGCTATTGGCCATATAAGCCATGATGATCCCCAGTTAAAAGTTAAAAATGATTCAATTAAATAAATACAAGTAACTGTTGGCCAGTATAACTTCATGATATCTTCTGTCTTTTGATCCTTATAAACCTTAACTCCTTCATTTACATAAGAGCCAACCATTGTATTGCCATCGCTAGCCTTTGTTAAAGTCTTGTATCCTTTCATTACACCAGTAGAAACGACTATAAGTAAAACGCCTACTGCAACAAGTGAGAATAATGCAACTGGACTAGCAATTTCTTCAGTAAACACTCTTATATCCTCATCAAAATTAATCTCTGAAAGAATAGCTGCTGGTAACCAGCATATTGCGCAAAGCACAATTCCTACCGCTCTAATAACTGCATATACTTTTGAGTTATTATCCATATCAAACTTAATCTGACTAGCTGTCTGATAATCTAAAACAACTAATTCATTTTTAATAAATTTCCATTTCTTCATAATTGAATTTGAAATAACAAAAAGTATTACTGCAATAAGAATTATAGGAAAAATAGTACTTACACCAACAACATCTTCTATCCATTCTTCAAGATAATCCGCGTCAACTAATGCACTAACACAAACAGCCGGAATAATAGAAACTATACATAAGAACACTCCCAATGCTCTTAAGAATGATGCTTTGCTATTATCCTTTAAATACTTTATAGCACCTTCCGGTGTTATCTTTCTTGCATTAGCATAAACTGGATTTTCATTAACCTGTTTAACTGTTTCATTAATTCCTAAATCATCAGCGATTTCATTCAAATTACCAAATTCAGAAATTACAATTCCAACTGCCTCGTTCTCCGTTTTCCCTTCCTCGATAAGTTCATTATACTTATCTTCCATCATCTGTGATAATTCATTCTTTGCTTTTAAAACTTCATCAGTATGTGGTAGATTTGCAAACATGTTATCAAGATAATTTTTAATTGTTTCCATGATTTTCCCTCCTAATTATTCTCAATGAATTTCTCAATTACGTCTTTTGTGAGATTCCATTCTTCACATTTCTCTTTATAATAATTTATTCCTGCCTCTGTAATCCTATAATAAGTTCTTCTTTTACTGTTTCCTTCTGTTCCAGCCTCGGCTACAAAACTTTCAATGTAACCATTCTTTTCCATTCTAGTGAAAGCCGAATACAACGTTGTTTCCTTTATGATATATTTCTCATCAGATAATTGTTTTATCTGTTTTGAAATCTCATAACCATATGACGGATCTTTCTGTAAGATATAAAGAATAATCGTATCATTATATCCTCTAATTACATCACTACTAATCTGCAACATTTCTTTCCTCCTTTTTTACTCTGCTCTTTTAAATTTCTTCATGTATCTTTTCTTTTCCTTTTTTCTTATTTTTTACTTTGCCTGTCGTACTTTGTCTGTCGTACTACATCTGTCGTAGTAAATATATCATATACCCAAATTAGTGTCAACACTTTTTACTAAAAAATTTAATTATATTTTCCAAGGCATAAAAAAACCTCCAGTTTAAGCCATTTCTTAAACCAGAGGTTTTTATCTAACACCTAATCACTTTATTCAATTTAAATAATTACCATAAATTAAATATTTTCATTTCTAATTGTTTCAATGATATTCTGATTACTATTCTTCTTAACCGCATATCCCATGATAATTGAAACAATAACTATAACAGCTACAATAGATATTCCAATTCCACTGTATGGCAGTGTATAATAACCAAGTTCCTTATCTCCACCAAGTAACTTATAGGTTACGATAGAAGCGCCTATACCTAATATCAATCCATAGAATAATGCCTTCATTCCCATAAATATACTTTCAAGTCGAATCATTCTCTTAAATTCCTTCTTAGTCATTCCAACAGATTTAAGCATAGCAAATTCCTGGGCTCTTAATCTAATACTTGTTGTAATTGTATTAAATATACTAGTAATACCAATAAGAGTAACTACAAT
>Ga0247609_10000683_pt1 | contig 44862 bp, 69 predicted proteins | sample 172DNAGHGlowgp2_FD_193487 | JGI IMG/M metagenome (GOLD analysis project Ga0247609, IMG submission 193487) | Sheep rumen microbial communities from Palmerston North, Manawatu-Wanganui, New Zealand - 1728 DNA GHGlow gp2 | ecosystem: Host-associated > Mammals > Digestive system > Stomach > Rumen ... | reverse complement strand
TTTTGCAATCGAAAGCGGCTACGGGTCGCCGTGAAAATCATTTAACACTTAAAATTACAAGATTATGTCTTTGATTTGTCAATGTCCGGCCGCCGCCGCAATCCCGACAATCCCGAATGTCACTTGCCCGGAAAATTTCGGCCAAATCCAAAAGGTCGCGTTTCAACGTTTGCGTAAAGCCGACGGAACGCGCAACAGTTTTACTAGTACGGCGTCCATCCTTTTGAAAGCGTCTTGGACCGCACAATTGGCGGCCACCGACGGCGGAAAAATCGTCGTGTCCCCTTACATCAATGCACCGGCCGATTCCGGCGGCGATGCCCGTATGACGTCCGGCGGAAACGATGATTTGGGCGGCGTGGCCCAAGTGTTGGGCGGCAATCCCGTTCAATTCGACGGCCAAATCCGTTCCGTTCCTCAATCCGTCATTAAGGCGATGAAAGAATTGCAATGCGAAGCCAACGCGGGCAACCTTGGCGTTTTCCTGTTCGACGAAAACGGGAAAATCGAAGCAATCAAGGACGCCGCGACCGATGGCACGTATTACCCAATTCCGATTCGTGGCCTTTTCATCGGTTCCAAGATTCACGGCAATTTCGACGCCAAGGATTCCAACGCCATTTCTTGGCAATATCCCGACAATTATTCGGACGATTTGGTCATTGTCACGCCAACCGACTTTAACCCGCTTACTGATTTGGTCCCTGCTGAATAATGAACGCCAAGACAACCACGGTAACGTTGGTTGCAAACGGCGTTACCCGGGAATTTGAATTTTCCCACGCGGAACGCCTGTTGAGGATGCCACGCAACGGCGGTTGGCATTTGCCGGAAAAATCGAAATTCGAATTTGTGGATTATGGGTTACGACGTCGCCAAGATAAGAAAGGAAATAGCGGAAAATAAGCGTTCCGCCGTTTTGAGCCGTGCGAAATTGCACCAAATGCGCATCAAATTTCACACGGTTAAACGGGTTACGTCTTTCAATTCGCCGTACATTTCCATTCCGCTAACGCAATTTCTTGCGATGGCGGAAAATATCTTGCCGCACGATAAGTTTGTATTGTTCAAAGCACTTTTCCGTTATCCCATCAAAACCAATGAGATAACGGAAATATGCTTTGATAAATTAAGCCGCATTTTCGACGGAAGAAATCCCGCGTTCAATTATCAATTCGCAAATTCCGCCCAACGCGATGATTGGGAACAATACAGGCAAACCAAGTTGAACGAACCCGAAATATGGTCAACGAAAGGATGGGAATTTTTCAAATCCGAAATCAATTCCGTTTTGATTATTGACGTTGCCCGGGAACAGACAACCGAATTGCCCGAACCGTATTTTTATTGGCTTCCTATTGACGACGTTATTACGTACAAGGCCGACCCGACAACGGGCCAAATGGATTTTATCGTATTCCGTCGCCGCGATGAAATCATTGTTTTGGACGATGAAACGTACAGGGTTTGGGACGATAAGAAGCACACCGGCCAATTGGTCGGTATGCCGAAAATCGAAGCGGCCCACGATTTGGGTTATTGCCCGGCCCGGTTCTTTTGGAATGAACCAATTTCGTTGGATGAACCGGACGTAAAGGCGTCCCCGTTGTCCGCCGAATTGGAAAGTTTGGATTGGTTCGAATTTTTCCACATTTCCAAACGCCAATTGGACCTTATGGGCGCATATCCCATTTTGTCCGGGTACGAACAAAGTTGCGATTTCACGAACGCCGAAAACGGGGATTATTGCGATGGCGGGTTTTTGCGCGACAAACAAGGCCGTTACCGGTTGGATATGGCCGGATTACTGTTGCGTTGCCCGAAATGCGGAAACAAACGTATAATCGGGGCCGGTTCGTTCGTGGAAATCCCCGTACCGAACGCGGAAGAAAACCAACCCGATTTGCGTAACCCCGTCCAAATCTTGAACGTTGACCGCAACGCCCTTGATTACAACGTTGAGGAACAAAAGCGGTTGCGCGAAGAAATCATTACGGCCGTTGTGGGCCAAGATGAAATCGTAACGAACCGCGATGCGTTCAACGAACAACAGGTGCAAGCGAATTTCGAAAGCGTCACAACCGTTTTGAACCGGGTTAAAAAGGGTTTCGAACAGGCCCAACAATGGGTTGATGAAACCATTTGCCGGTTGCGTTATGGAAAGTATTTCATTTCGGCAAAAATCAATTACGGCACGGAATTTTACTTGTATTCCACGGATGAATTGCGGAAACGGTACAAGGCCGCCAAGGATGCGGGCGCGTCGGAATCCGAATTGGATATGATGCAAAACCAAATCTTGGAAACCGAATACCGGAACGACCCGACGCAATTACGCCGTATGTTGATATTGGCCGAACTTGAACCGTTCCGCCATTTGTCACGCGTTGAGGTTTCCGAACTGTTTGATAAAAACTTGGTTTCCGAAACGGATTTGCGTATTAAATTGAATTTTCCCAATTTTGTACGCCGGTTCGAACGTGAAAATACCAACATTTTGGATTTCGGTTCGGAAATACCGTACCAACGCAAGATTGAAACTATTATGGCCGAATTGCGGCGGTATGCTGATGAACAGAAACCGCAACAAACGGCGAATGTATAACAATTAAAACCGTGTAAAGCGATGATTACGAAAGACGGGCGCGACACCCCGATTGAGAAATTGACCCCGGACAACTACATTGTTCCCAAGGGCGAAGAAAAGGACTATCACGCCGTAATTGAGGTTCGACAATTCGACCCCAAGACCGGCAACAGACTTTCCAAACCCCGTGTGCAAAAGTTTGGCAAAAAGATTTTTGAAGCCCACGTTGGCGATTCCTTGCGTAAACAGGGTTACACCGTCACGATTTTGCACGACCCGAACGTGTGGTTGAAAGAACAGGCCGAATTGGCCGAACAACAGGCCAAAGAACAGGCGGAAGCCAAGGCCAAGGCAGACCAAGAAAAATTCGATGCGGCCGTTGCCGCCGCCGTTGCCAAAGCACTTGCCGAACGTGAAGTCGCCGAACAGGCCGCCAACGCCGACAATAAGGCCGAAACGGAACAACCCGCAAAGAAACCGGGCCGTCCCGCCAAGGAAAAGGAATAACAACCATTTAACAAATTAGAATTATGGCACAAATTGCACAACAGGACCATTTGTTTATTGAGGTTTCCGCGTTGGGGACCTTTACCGACGCCCAAAAGGCAAAGTTGGTCGAATGTTACAAAGCCGGAACAATCCTTGACGTCGTGCAACGCGCGGCAACCGGCGTTTCCAAGTGTATTTCCGCGTCGTATGCTGATGCAAGCACGACCCGCACATACACGTTTGTTTTCGGCGGCGCGACCTTGCAAACCGTAACCGCGACCGAAACCATTTCCGCGTAACGTCCGATTGGGCGATACCATAACAAGACATTACCAAAAATTCAAAGGGAAAGAATTATGGCACTTACAACCGAATTGTTGAACGCCAACGCCGCATTATCGGGCTTGACGGATGAACAGAAAACGGCAATCGTCGAAATGTCGAAGAACGACGAAACGGCGGTTATCGGTCAAAAGACCGGCGAAATTTACGGCGGTTTGGATGCTGACATTTTGGCGGCGTCCGGAATCGCCAAGAATGGGGCCGAAAAGACCTACGAATACGCCAAACGTGTTATTGGCGAAATCAAAGGCCAAGCGGGTAACGCCGCCGAATTGCAAACCAAGGTTTCCGAATTGGAAAAAGAGAAAACCCGTTTGGAATCCGTTATTGCAAAGGGCGGCGGGGACGCGGAAACCAAACGCCAATTGGACCAAGCCAAGGCAGATTTGGCCAACGTGACCAAGGAATTTACCGACCTTAAAACCAAATACGACACGGCCGAAGCGGAACACGCAAAGGTCCTGTTCGGAATGAAGATTGACGGCGAATTTGCGAAAGCAACTGCCGGATTGAAATTTAAGGCCGATTTGCCCGCGTCTGTTACGTCCGTGTTGACCGAACAGGCCGTGGCCAAGGTTAAGGCGATGAACCCGGAATACATTGATGACGGGAACGGCGGCAAGACTTTGGTATTTATGGAAAACGGCGCGGTTAAGCGCAACCCGGAAAACAACTTGCGTCCATTCACGGCCGCCGAACTTGTGGCCAAGGAACTTTCCACGATGGGCGTTTTGGAAACCGGGCGCAAACAGACCGGGGCCGGGTCCACGGGCGGCCACGATGGCGGCCAAGGCGGCAACGGCGGAACGGTTGACATTTCCGGGGCGCGTACCCAAAACGAAGCCCACGAAATCATTGCAAAACAATTGATGGCGCAAGGGAAAATCAACGGTTCCAAGGAATTTTCGGACGCGATGGCGCAAGCGTGGAAAGACAACCGCGACGCAATCAAGGCGTTACCCGTCCAATAATACAGTAACAACACCGGGTAAAGGGTCAATCCGGCAAACATTAACAATTTAACACAAAAAAATTATGTCACTTGTAGCAACCCGTTTGCAAAATTGGCGTGTCGAAAACCCGCAATTTGACCGGAATATGGCCCGCCCGTTGGAATACGGCGCATTGGATTTCTTCATTGAGCAAACCAACGCCGCAAATTCCATCATCAACCCCAACTTGCGCGACCGTGCCTTTGAATCCATCGGCAACACCGTGCAAATTCCCGTTATCAATTACGATGGCGACGTGACCGTTTCCAACGTCCGTTCGTGCGTCATTGCCGACGACGAAAACGTGTCCGCGTTGTACACCGTCAATTGGGTAACGCTTTCCGTCGGTTTTACGATGGTTCCCCAACTGTATAGGAACAACGAAATTTCCTATGAACACGACTTTGCCCGCAAGATGGAAAAGATTTGCCGCGCCCTTGCAACCGCAATGGATGTACAGGCAATTGCCGCCCTTGAGGCGAACAAAACCCAAGTGTTCAAGGATGCGTTGTATTACACCGTCACGTCCAATTCCGTGCAAATTCCATGGAACGCCCGAATGGAATTTTTGTCGGATATGAACGCGATGATGCGTGCAAACGCGTATCCCGAAATGTTGCACGTCATTGGCGGGGCCGGGTTCGATTCTCTTGTGCGCAAGATGGCCGAACACGACATTTACAACGACGTCAACAAGCGTTTGGAGTACGACAACAAGGTATTCCACTATACCAACAACATTGTGAACGGTTCCGGCATCTTCGCAACCGGTTACATTGTGGCCGATGGTAACGTGGGCGTCCTTACCCGCGTGGACCGCGAAGCGTTGAGCCGCACCCGCGCCAATTTCCACGAATGGGACGTTGTGCGTTTGCCGTTCATTGACTTGCCTGTGGGTTCCCACTATTACACCGCCGTCGGCGACCAATCCGGCATTGCCGGGGATGCGTCCGCCGATATGGTGTGCAACGTCAAGGAATATTTCGGATTTTCCGTTGACGTGGCCTTTTTGGTCGCGTACAATTCCGACCCGACAACCGTTGCCAACCCGATTATCAAGGTTGAGTTGGCCGCCCCGGGTTCCGCAAATCCGTTCGCAACGCCTGTTGAGGTCGTGAACAGTACGACCAATCCGGTTAATACTCTTGAGGTCACGCCTTAATTTCGGGCACATCCTATACCATTATTTCGCGGGGACGGGTCGAATTAACCCCGTCCCCGTTTTCCATTTGTAAAGGATTTTGACACGTCCGGAAAACCTGTAAAGAAAATCGAACTTTTATGATACGATTACAAGACATTCAAAACGCATTGTTGCCCGTCGTTGGTTGGCAACAGGATTACAACCCGGAAAATCAAATTGACGATGCGTTGACCCAATCGGAAAGCGGCTTGACGTTCCAAGGTGCGCACCCGCTTTGCACGTTGGCGAACGTCCGGGCGATTATGCCGGACGATTACTTGTACAAATATCCGAATTGGAACAACGCGACCGCATACGCGGCCGGGGCCAAGGTAAAACACACGAACAAAGTTTGGATTGCCAAAATGGCCAACGTCGGTTCCGAACCGGACCAAAACCCGGATGATTGGGCGGAATACAATATGGTTTCCGATTACGTCCGCCAATTGACCATTAACGGAATCAATACCGCCGTCCAAAATTTCATCCAAGAAAAGCAATTGCAACAGGAAACCAAGAATCTTTTGGAACGTCGTACATTCTTCGACGGGGCCGCCCGGTTGGCCGCAACGATAGACCCGACCGGAAAGATTGTCGGTTTCGAAATTGTGCCGGTTCGGGCGATGGGTGTAACAACGAAAATCGAACGAATCGGGTTGCAAATGGTCGGCGCGACCGGAACGGTCCGGTTGTACCTGTTCCATTCGTCGCAAGTTGCGCCAATGAAAACAATTGATTTGGAATTTACCAACACCAAAGGCGGTTTCCAATGGTTTACCCCGGCCGAACCAATTTATTTGCCATATATCCCGGGAACGGATGGCGACGGAAACGACGCGGGCGGCGCGTGGTTCCTCTGTTACAATCAAAACGAATTGCCCGCCGGTATGCGGGCGTTGAATGTTTCCAAGGATTGGTCCGTTGAGCCGTGCCAAACGTGCCTTGGCGGTTCGATTGAATCTTGGCGGCAAATGACCAAGTATTTACAGGTTTCCCCGTTCGGGATTCACGCACCGTTGGATTTCGCCGAATACCCGGAAATGTTCGATATTGGCCAAATCGGTTACACGAATACGATGAATTACGGAATGAATGTCGAAATATCCGTTGGTTGCGACATTTCGGATTTCATCATTTCCCAACGGGCAATATTCGCAACGGTAATTCAAAAACAGGTTGCGGCAAACGTGTTGCGCACAATCGCAATGAATCCGGACGTTCGGGTTAACCGCAACCAAGTAAACGTCACGCGTGACGAACTGTTGTATGAACTTGACGGCGCACCCACGGGCCGGGCGTCCGGGCTTGGGTATGAACTGAAACAGGCGTATCGGGCTTTGGAACTTGACACGCGGGGATTGGACCGCATTTGTTTGCAATGCAACAACCACGGCGTCAAGTATCGCACGGTATAAGTTAATTTTTCGAAAAATGGCGTATAACGGGCTTTCGCCGGAAAGATGATAAATTACCCGTCTTTTTGACGAAAGCCCCGGAAAACGCCGGAAAACGGCCAAAATGGGGATATGGGAATATTAAACGACTTGCGCACCCGCGTTCAATACGTCAACGACGGTTTGCAGACCGGCGAATTGGTCCGTAACGTCATTGTCCAACATCCCGACGACATCTTGGATTTGCAAAAAATGCAATTGTTCCAAGGATTGGCGGCCAATGGCCAAGATATACGGCCGTATTATTCGGAAGATTTGAAACCGTCCGGGTATTTTCATTCCGTCGAATCGGCGGGCCGGTACGCGGCTTGGAAAAAAGACGGAATCAATTACCCGTACAAGGCGAACAGGAACCCGGATGCGCCAAACCTGTACATCAATGGCCGGTTTCACGACGAATTGGGCGTACAGTTTGCGGCCGATACCGTGGGAATCGTACCGACAACGCCGTATTCGGCCGGGATTATGGCGAAATACGGTATTACGACGTTCGGTTTGATGATGGCCAATTGGATGGTCGTTTTCGTCGAACGTGGCGCATACAACGAATTGATGGAAGAATTAAGAACACGTCTTTATGCCTAACAATGCACCAATAATGCAATCCGCGATTCTTGTTGACGCGATGATTGCCGAATTACAACAGGTTTTGGCCGCGAATCTGTATTGGTTGGATGCGGCCTTTGGCCGTTCCCAACGCCTTGTAAAGAAAATCAACGGGAAACAGGTAATAACCCCGAACGTATATTGCGGCGGATGGAACGGTCACGGCGAAAACGATTACATCGAAACGTCGCCGGATTCCAAGATTGGCAATTTCTGTTTCTTTGAGGTCAACGACCCGGAAATCGTGGATTGGAAACCGCGCCAATTGATGGATATTGAAACGCCGTTTTCGATTATCTTTTGGTTTGACACGCGCCGCGTTTTCGATGAAGCCGACAACCGCGACATTTCCCATATTAAGAACGATATTTTGACGTTGTTAAACGGACGGACCGGAACGGTATGGCACAACGGCGGGCATTTGGTTATCAACCGTATTTACGAACGCGCCGAAAACATTTACCGTGGTTATACGCTTTCGGAAATTGACAATCAATTTTTAATGCACCCGTTCGCCGGATTGCGATTTGATGGGACCATAAAGATTTCGCAACCGTGCATTGATTCCGGCCGGGCCATTACGCTTTATGACACAAGCGATGCGGACGTTACACCGGCCGATGTGTCCCAAGGCGTTGTCGCGTATGGCGCAAACGGACGGATTGTTGGAACGTTCAACCCGCAATATGATGAAATTTATAATCGACTAATCCAAATTTAATATGGCAACCGTAAACGATATTTTTAACGAAATTAACCGAATCGAAAACGCCAAAACCGAAATCGGCGAAGCGATTACCGAAAAGGGCGTTGACGTTCCGGCTGGAACGCCCATACAGGGATACCCGGCGTTGGTACGTTCCATACCGACCGCGATAAGCGAATTATTTTGGTGTACGTACGGCACAACCCCGGCGGCCGATATTGTGGCCGCATTGGGCGCGAACAAATTGCCAATCGTCACGCATAACGGGCGGTCTTACATTTTCCATTCTGAAGAAAACGGAACGTTGTATTTCGTCACGATTCTTTCGGCTGTTTCTTATTGGGTTTCCGTTGACGAATCTAACGATGCGTGGGCGGATTCCAACGTTACGTTACAGGATACGGCCGACAAAACCAATGATATTTCCGGGAACCGCACAAGCGAAATGAAATACCCCAACACAAAGGGCGTATTTGATTTAATGGGCAAATGGGGAGTTGTGTCGCAGACGATGACCGAACAAGGTAATAGAGTTGACGGATATGAAATTGTTGCTTCTAATCCCGTTTACGGATTGATTCCGCAAAGTTTTATTGATAGGGTGCAAAATTATCATAGTTCTTACAATATATCCGAACTGCCAAAGTTTAATGAAGAAACGGGTTATTTTGAACTTAACGGATTGACTAATATTGCGTATGATGAAATGGTTAGAATCTTCAATTATGGGGATTTTTTCCGTTTTTATCAAAGCGGGGATATGTGTATTTATAATGCGAATATCAATGGTAAATATTGTGCCGTTCGTACGTTATTGCCTACAACAATATCAAAATATGTTGTCGAATCGTTTATAAGACTTAGCGGATTTGTTACGTTACGCATATCTTTTCAAGATTATATCGTATTAAGAACTGCAAATGTTAATTATGCGTTCTATAACGAAATGAATTTTTTGCGGGAAATCCGCGATGAAATAAGAATATTCGGGAGTGGTTCTTTTGCAAATACTTGTTTTCGCTATTGCCCGCGTTTGGAATCTCTTAAAATAAATAGATTAAGTACGAATATTACATTACAGGAGTGTAAAAGTCTTTCCCTTGCTTCCGTTGTATATATGGTAACAAATGCCGGGAATACAACGGCAATAACCATTACATTACACGCCACGGCATACGCAAGGTGTCAAGCGGACACAACCGAATACACCTACAACGGCCAAACGTACACGGGTGTAATTGCGTACGCCGCCGCAAAGAACATAACCATTGCAAGCGCATAAAATATGGGAATCGTTGTATTTGTTTGTTGGGTTGCGGCCGTCGCATTGGCGGCCGCGTTCCTGTTGTCATTGATGGTCAAATGGCATTGGTTGGAATGGTTGCAAATACACGCGCCCAATGACTTTTTCGGACAACTGTTCAATTGTAAATTTTGTTGTTCGTTCCACGTATCAATGATTATTTCGCTAACTTTGTGCGTGGCAACGGGCCAATGGTGGTTTTTGGCCGTGCCGGTTTGTTCAGCAGTTATAACCCGTGAACTTTGGTAATTATGCAAACCGTCAAAATAGGAAAACACACGGTCGAAATGTACGACACAATCGAAGAATTGCCGATTGTGCGTTTCCATAAATACCAAAAGTTGTTGTTGATTGATGCGGGCGTGGGGGCCGACATTACGGCGTTCGACCAACGCATTGAGAAAACGCGCCGGTTTCTTATGGATGGTAAGACCGAAAGGGCGCAACAGGAATTGGAAAATTTGCGCCAAGCGGTTTACCTAATCCAAACGGAAATCAACCCGAAACACCGGGCGTTCGCCGCGTTGGTCACGAAGATTGACGGCCGGGATTGCAACGACCTTTCCGACGTGGCGTTGACTGAATTGTTGAACACGTTGCAAGATGCGCCCGAAAAGGAATTGACCGCCCAATTGGATGCGGTCAAAAAAAAAATTGACGCGGAATTAAGGTTGTATTTTCCCGGCATATTCGCTGATTCGGAAATAAAAGAATATTACGACCTTTTGAAGAAACGGACATTGGCGGTTTTGGCGAACATCGTTGCGGGCGTAAACAACCCGGATGCAACGCCGGAAATCGAAAAGTTGACCACGGCGTTAATAACGTATTCCAACCCGAAATCGTTTGCCGGTTCGGATGGCGTGGAAATTCAGTTTGACCGGCAATTTGAAAACCTTTGTTTGGTTTTGTCCGAACAATTGCACGTCAAACCCAAGGATTATTCCGTTTTGGAATTTTACAACGCGTTCGATTTTGTAAAGGAAAGGGCGAAACAGGCCGAAAAGGCCCAAAAACAGGCCAAATCCGGGCGTTAAGGCGAAAAGATATACAATTTACCATCCAATGAAAGAAACGCCGTTATACGGCATTTTTAACGAAAATAAGTTATGGACAACCCGAACCCGATTTATTACCGCGATTTAATTACGCCGGACAATTCAATTACCAATTTGATTGCCCAATTGGATGAATTGATACAAAAGTACGAATCCGCCAAAAGCAAGATTCAAGGCGCGGCGGCGGAAGCGGCAAAGAGTATGGGCAATTTATCCGGGGCGACGGAAGAACAACGGCAACAAATTTCGATGTTAACGGCGGAATCCGACAAATTGGCCGCCGCATACAAGAAAAGCAACGACGCCGAAAGTGAAACGTACCGCCGCCGTCAACAGGTTATCGCGGCCGTCAAGGAACAACAACGAATTGACAAATTGGTTGTTGAATTGAACAATTCCAAAGAGGGTTCTTATAACAGGTTGTCGGCCCAATACCGTTTGAACAAAATTCGTCTTAACGAAATGTCGGCGGAAGAACGGAAAGGAACGGAAGCCGGGCGGCAATTGGAAACCGAAACGCGGTTGATTTATGAGGAAATGAGCCGGTTACAACAGGCGACCGGAAAATATACGTTAGAGGTTGGACACTATCAAAACGCATTAAAGGCGTTGCCCGGTCCCATCAACCAAGTTGTCACGGGCTTTTCCAATATGCGTTCCCAATTGCATACCATCGGAACGTCAAATTTGCCGTTGGCCGCAAAGGCGATGCAAGGTTTTTCGACGGTTATGTTCGGAACGGTCGGGATTCTTTTGTCTTTCGTGCGATATTTAACCGGCGCGGCGCAAACGATGCGTGAATTTGAACAGGCCAACGCCAATTTGTCCACAATTTTGGGAACGTCCCGGGATGGGATGAAAGCGTTAACCGATTCGGCGTTGTCTTTGGGCCGAACGACCGAATACACGGCCCGCCAGGTTACCGAATTGCAAACCGAATTGGCAAAACTTGGTTTCGGCCAAGGGTCCATTATTGCAATGCAAAAATCCGTATTGCAATTCGCAACGGCGGTTGGGGCCAATCTTGCCGACGCGGCGGCTGTTGCCGGTTCAACCTTGAGGGCGTTCAATCTTACAAGCGCGGAAACCGATGAAACGTTGGCAACGTTGGCCGTTGCAACCAATAATTCCGCATTGTCGTTTGACCGTATCCAAACATCCATCGGTACGGTTTTCCCTGTTGCAAATGCGTTTGGTTTAACCGTCAAGGATACGACCGCATTATTGGGCGCGTTGGCAAATGCCGGATTCGATGCGTCAAGCGCGGCAACTGCAACCCGTAACATCATTTTGAAATTGGCCGATGCTAACGGAAAATTGGCAAAGGCAATGGGCGGACCGGCAAAGACGTTCGACGAAATCATTGATGGGTTAATTTCCTTGCGTAAGGCAGGTACGGATTTGAACGCGGCATTGGAATTAACCGATAAACGTAGCGTTGCGGCGTTTGCGGCCCTGTTGTCGGGGGCTGAATCCGCGCGTGAATTGCGTGCGTCGTTGGAAGATGTTGGCGGCGAATTGAACCGCATTTCGGAAGAACGTTTGAATACGGTTGAGGGTTCGACCAAGTTGTTGAAATCGGCGTGGGAGGGGCTAACGCTTGCGTTCCAAAATTCAAACGGCGCGATAAAAGACACGATTGATTGGTTAACGCGATTAGTACAGGCAACGCAACGTGCATTGTTCCCGCAATCCACGTTCGTTTCCGAATCGGCCGACAAATACACAAAGCAATTCCAAGATTATTACGCAAAGAATGGCGCGGAAGCGGCAACGGCATTCATTGACAACTTCGAAAAGCGTTACCAAAAGATGGTCGATAAATATACGGCCGATGCCGAACGCGACCCGATTATTAACCGATGGCTTGGAATCGGAAAAAATCAAAAAGGTTCAAAGGTCGCACAATCCACGTTGCAAGCCATTGAACAGGCGCGGGGCGTTGTTCTTTCTCAAATCGAAAATGATACACGGGAACGGGAACAACAGGCGTTGCGGGCGGCCGAATTGACCGAACAACAGTCGAACCAAAAGAAACAAGAATCGGACGCCGCCGCCAAAAAGGCGATTGAAGCGGCCAAGAAACAACGCATTGCCGACCGCCGGGCGGTTATCGAATCCATTGATTTGGAAATTGCCATAACTGAAGCCGGTACGGATAAGATGTTGCAATTGCGCCAAGATAGAATTGAAGCGCAACGGCAATTGGAATTGGAACAGAATAGGCAAAAGGTCGCGTCTGAACGCCAAGACGAAGCCGCCATTAACGCCAAGTATGACAAACAACGGTTGGATGTTGTCAAGGCTTTTAACGCGGAAGCGGCCAAATTGAACGTTCAGCGTTTGCAAGCGGAACAACAGGCAATACAATTGGAAATCGCAATAACGGAAGATGGAACCGAACGGATGTTGGAATTGCGGTTGGCGAACATCGAAAAACAACGCGAAATTGAAATTGCGCAAAACCGCCAAAAGGATGAAAAGGTACGCCAAGCGGAAACGGCAATTAACGCCAAATACGACGCGTTGCGTTTGAGGGAATCGGCCAATTTCAACAATAAGTTGGCGCAACGTGATTTGGCCGCCGCCCAAGATTTGGCCCAAGCGGAATTTGATTTGTTGAACCGGAATGAACGCCAAAAAACGTTATTCCGGTTGCAACAGGAAAAGGCCCGATTGGAAGCCGTTTTGAAATTGAACGAAACGGCCACAAAGAAAATGACGGCCGACGAAATCAAGGCCATAAAAACGACCATTGCCGGAATTGAAAAGGAATCCCAAAAATTGGGTTATAACAATCTTTATGAATTGTTGGGTATCGGGTTGGATTCCGACCAACAAAGCGCATTGAACACGGCGATTGATTCCATTAAAGATTCCATCGGTTCGTTGGTTGATTCTTGGAACGCGGCGGCGGAAGCGGCCGTAAATGCGGCCAACGCGCAAGTGGAAGCCGCACAACGCACGTTGGATGCAGAAATTGAAGCCCGGAACGCCGGGTATGCCAATGAGGTTGAAACGGCGCAAAAGGAATTAGAATTGGCCAAGAAAAACCGCGAACAGGCATTAAAGGAACAACAAAAGGCCCAAAAGGCCCAATTGGCCGCCGACGCGATTACGCAAGCGTCAAGTTTAATAACCGCGTCGGCCAACATTTGGTCGTCGTTGTCCGGTATTCCTGTTGTCGGTCCCGGGTTGGCCGCCGCCGCATTGGTTACAATGTGGGCGTCGTTCGCGGCCGCCAAGATTAAAGCCGTACAGGTATCGAAGCAACAAACCGAACAATACGGCGACGGTATGGTTGAGTTGTTACAGGGCGGAAGCCACGCAAGCGGCAACGACATTGATTTGGGGACCAAGCCCAACGGGACCCGACGCCGTGCAGAGGGCGGCGAATTTTTCGCCGTCATTAACAAGCGCAATTCCCGGCGATTCCGTGACGTTATCCCGGACGTTATCAATTCGTTTAACGATGGAACATTTGCGGACCGTTACCAACGTGCAAACGCCGCGATGGCCGATTATGCCGTCCAACTTATTGGCGGCGGTAAAACGGACGTTTCCGGGCTTGAAAAAGACGTGGCCGCAATCCGTCAACAGGGCGACGAATCCCATTATGTGGATGGCCAAGGAAATACGATTATCCGGTACAAGAATCTAACACGAAAAATCAAATCGTAATGGACCCGATATACAAATTTGAATTGACCGCCGGGGAAACGACACAACGGGCGTTTCCTATTTATAAGGACGATTTGGCAAAGGATTTTGAAAAGGAATCGAACCAAGAATTTTTCCGGGCCAAGTTGTCCGGAAAATTGACGTTTGAAAGCGATGATTATACTTTTATCGTTTCGCAAGCGTTCGACACGCAATTTATATTGGAAATCTTCATTTCATACAATGCCGGTCAATCGTGGACGTCATATTGGCGCGGTACATTTTGGAAAACCGATTGCGAATTTGACGGCGACGCGGAAACGGTCGTTGTTCAACCGACCGTATGGGACCAATACAACGACGTTTTGGCCGGTTTGGATAAGGAATACAACCTAATTGAATTAGCCCCGGAAATCGTACCCGTAAAGGCCGATAAACGGCCAATGATACAAGTTTACGTCCCGGGCCAATCCGTCATTGGTTGTTTCCTTTCGGGTATGTGGTGGGAACAGGAAGTGGAACCCGAAAGCGACGAAACGAAATTGGTTGACGATTTCAAGTTTTCGTTGAATAAGGTAATGACGATTGCGGATGTTTCCGGTTCGATGTCGTCACAATTACCAACCGCGTTTTCAAAGGTGTTTTCCGGGGATGCAAGATTTGACCCACGGGCGCAAGGAACGCAAGAATTTACCGCATCCGGATATAAACTTGTTTATAGTTACGTGGCCGGTTCGGGTGGTTCGCAATTTTCGTGGACAATCGTTCGTGTTTCCGACAATGTTTCATTATGGCGGTTTGCCGTCACAAATCAATTGCCGCCATTATTGCCGGTTCAAATTACGTTAACGCCTGTTGCTGATTCCGGGGCGACCGGGAACGTAACATTATATATTCACGATATGCCCGTGTATTCCCGGTTTGTATGCGATACACCAACAATCGTTATTGGCGGTTCAACGCTGAATACATACGAAATCCCGGCCGATGATATTGTGGAAAACAACCGCAATTATCATTACGTTATCGGTTATTATTTCCCCGATACCATCGTATTTTCAACCGTATTGGTATCAACGCCGACCCAATGGGGATTATACCAACCGGGCCAATACTATTTCAACCCGGCGGATAATCCAATATCGGGATTGGGCGAAGCGTTCCCCGTTGCGCGTAATGCGTGGGGCCTTGTATCAATTTGGTTTGTATTTTCGTTGGTTGATTGGATTGTTGAATCATCGGCGCGGCAACCGTTCACGATTCGCCACGCGTACCCGCTTTCGTCTGTAATATCCGTTTTATTGGACAAGATTGCGCCCGGGATAACCCACGAAGCAACCACGGATTATTCCCAATTCCTATATGGTCAAAACCTTATTGGCATAACCCAAACGTTGTTGATTACGCCGAAATCAAATTTGGTTACGGCGGGTTATGACCAACCGGCACAAAAAGCCCCGATTACGTTAAAGAACATTTTGGATATGTTGCGCGATTGTTTCCGTTGTTATTGGTTTATAGACGACCAAAATAGATTCCGCGTTGAACATATCCAATATTTCCGCAATGGTGGTTCGTATTCCGGTTCGCCCGTTGTTGGTATTGACTTGACAACACAAAAGATCCCGCGCAATGGCAAAGAATGGGCGTTTGCCCGGAATCAATATAAGTTTGATAAACCCGAAATGGCGGCCCGGTATCAATTCGGATGGATGGATGATGTTACGCAATTGTTTGAGGGTTTCCCGATAGACATAATTTCAAAATATGTAAATCCGGACAACATCGAACAAATTGATGTGTCAAAATTTACATCCGATATTGATTATATCTTGTTGAATCCGGGCGAAATATCCAAAGATGGTTTCGTTTTGTTGTCGGCCATTCTTCAATCCGGACAATATATTTTGCCATATTATAATTATATCTTTAATTCTGTTGACCATTATTTACAAAATGCGTATGTGGCATTTATGTTTTTACAACGATATTACGCATTTGATATGCCCGCATATCAATATGTAATCAATGATGAACAGATGTACGCGTATGGCATCAAGAAATTAAAGAACCAAATATTAAGATTCCCGGTTTTGAATGACCCGGATTTGGTGCAATTAGTCAAAACAAATTTGGGTAATGGAACAATCGAAAAATTGTCCGTAAATTTGTCAAGCCGGAACGCAAATGCAACGTTAAAATATGATACCGAATAACAACTTATCCGTATTGCCGTTTTATACGTCATTGGACCAACAGAACGCCCGAAAATGGTGGATGTATGGCCGGGTTTATCCATTGTATTGCCCGGCCGGGTTCTTGTTGCCATTCCAAATAATAACGGAACATACCAATTGGACCGTTTCGACCATTCGCCCCGTTAATATTGTGGACGCGAATACAGGGCAAATCGTTGCCGATATAACTGATGCAATCCGCGCCGGAATAACCAAAAAAGAATTTACTACGTTAGGTTATGACGTTTGGGTTTTTCCGGGCCAACTACCTGTTATCAATGCGTTACCGAACGGACGTTATTATTTGGAAGTTGTGTTTAGTTATACGTTTTATTCGGAAATTTTCACGGTTGTAAATGACATCGAACCATATTTGAAAATCACTTGGTGGGACCTTGACGATTTTACGATGGATGCGGGAACAATCGTGTATAAGAACCCGGCGTTCAAGAATGTTTTGTATCTTCAAAGCGATTTGGCGAAACCCGAATACCCGTTTGAAGAAGAGGGCGAAACCCGGGATGGTTACTTTTTCCCGACCAAACAGATTTCCGAAAAACGATACCGGTTCAATTTCCTTGCATCCGAATACCTGTTGGACGTTATGCGATTTATTCGTATGGCCGATTTTGCCGAAATCGAATACCACGGCCAACGTTACAGTTTGGACACGTTCTTAATTACCCCGGAATGGGAAAATAGCGGCGACGTTGCGGCCGTTGAAGCGGTTTTTGACACGGCAACCGTGGCAAAGAAAATCGGTTTGGGTTACATAAAGGCGCAACGCGGCGATTTCAACGACGATTTCAACAACGATTATAACAACCAATAATACATTATGGCAAATTACGCAACATTAAAAGCGGCGATACAAGATGTTATCAAAACCAACGGGAATAATGAAATAACCGGCGCATTGTTACAACAATCATTGTTGGCAATGATAAATTCGTTGGGCGCAAATTACGAATTTGTCGGTATTGCGTTGTCAAACACTAATCCTGGGACCCCGGACCAAAACGTGTTTTATATTGCCGGGCCCGGTACATATCCAAATTTCAACAACGCGGTGGTTGCGGATGGTTATATTGGCGTATTCAAATATAACGGTTCGTGGACAATTGAAGCGTTACAAGTTGGAAAGAATTATGACGATGAAATCAATCAATTAGGAAACAAAGTTGATGAGTTAGTGGAAGAACAATCCACCCATAATGTTTATGTCCCGGTGGCAAGTGTAGAGGATGGAAAAAGAATCAATACATCATCGGGAACAACCGTTCCGGATGCGAATTGGGAAATCGTTACATTTGATGTATCAAGCAAAGTGGGGAAAAGGATGCTTCTTGAAGAATATAGTAATTCTTCAAATTATGGGAACATAAAAGATGCAAACGGGGTAATACTTAGACGTTGGACAAGTGTGCATGGACTTGCTTATATAGACATTCCGGAGGACGCAAAAACACTTAATGCGTCAAATATTAAGGCGGACGGTGCTTGTAAGTTGTATGAGGTAGTGCAGGGTAGTGTTGAACTTGTTAAGGAGGCGATAGTGAATATTTCCGATGTGGATTATTCCCTTTCCGACCAATTCCAATTTATCACATTACCGTTCACGAAACAACTGAAAGCCGATATTGACCCAGCCACGAACAAAGTTGTCGTTCTTGAATCGCAAGGTGTGTTTTACAATATGGCGGTGGTTAGGAATGTGCCAAAGTTTATCCGTTTCAACTTTCTTTATACGGATGTTACAATTACCAATCTATGGTTTTCGGATAATGCAAAGAACACCATTTTGTGGCTGTTCATTTTTACGGATGACGATGGAAATGTCTTGAAGTCTGTCGGTTATCGTTACCATCAATATGGGGATGTTGTTTCTACACCGGCCGGTGCTACAAGGTTGTATGTGAATATATACACGAATGTAACAAATTACCCGGTTCTTCTTTCTTATGATTCTAATCCTTTCGTGGGAAAGAATGTCGCAATTATCGGGGATAGCATTTCTACGAACGGAAGACTTGCCGAAGTACGGCACAAGGATGCCGTGGAGATAACGATTGAACAAGAGGATGTCGGAATTGAATTGAGTGCTTATCTTACGCAGTTTGATATAGATGCGGGACTTTCCATTGGAGGGCATACATTTACTCAAGCAGAAGTTGGCACGGAGGTAACTTTCACACCACTTTCCGAAGATGTTGGGAAGGTTATCGGTTTGCCCAATTTATACAATAACAAAAATAGATACGACACGAAAGTATGGTGGGACTTCCTTTCTGAAAAATTGGGATATAATCCTATTTCGGTATGTTGGAGTGGCGCGTCTATATCCTCTCACGAGAAGAATGTAAATAACTACAAGACTTCCTATGCGTGGCACGATGCCCAAATAAGGAAGTGCGGAATCCGCACTCCGGGAAGTATGTCAAGGACTGCGCCGGATTACATCTTCATTTTCCGTGGGTGCAACGATATGACACACACACCGTTTTCCGTCCTCACTCCCGGCTATTTCGATAATGTGAATTGGGAATACCCGACTACGGATGAAGTAAACGGAAATTTCGGTTTCTTTGAGGGTTATGCGCTTACTATAAAGAAACTCCGCGCGGCCTATCCGTCCGCAAAGATTTATATCTGCACATTAAGTATTTTCAAACGGATAAATTATTCGCATTATCCTACGAATAACGGGATTTACACTTGGCCTCAAATGAATGATGCAATCCGTAAGATTGCGGATTTCTTCGGATGCGGTGTCATTGAGTTTGACAAGTGCGGAATCACATTCGAGAATTGTTATGTTGACGGATATATCACGGATTCAGCAACGACTCCCACTCACCCGAACAACAAGGGCCATTTCGTAATGGCAGGGCAGGCGGTTAAAGATATTATGTCAAAGTAATTCTTACTTACTCTAACTGACTGAATTATGGAAACAAACATTTGGTTGGATGTATTAAAGGTTGCCGCCGGTATATTGACCGGCGGCGGTGTTTGGGCTTGGATAAAAGCCCGCGAAGATAAGCGCAAAACGCCGTATGATATGTTCCGGGACCTGTTGGCCGAACAAAAAAAGTTTTACGAAGAACGGAACGCGGATTACGAACGGGAAAAGTTGGATTCGGCAGAAAAATCGTCGGTCATTATGCAATCGCATTTCTGTAAACACAAATACACGGACCCGAACATTGTTTGCCCGGTTGACGTGGCGAACGATAAGCGTTTGAAAGAACGTTGCACCCGTTGCGGGTATGGCAAAAATGAAAAGGAAGATGAAAACAATTGATGCAATCGTAATCCATTGTTCGGCGACCCGGGCCGGTCAAGACTTACGCGCCGCCGACATTGACAAAATGCACCAAGAACGCGGCTTTGCCGGTATTGGGTATAATTTCGTTATTGACTTGGACGGAACGGTTGAGGTTGGCCGCCCGTTGAACAGGGACGGCGCACATTGCAACACGGCCGGATTGTCCGGGAAATCGTACAACAAACATTCAATCGGAATCGTGTACGTTGGCGGCCTTGACGAAAACGGGAACCCGGCCGATACCCGGACGCCGGAACAGAAACAGGCATTGGCCGATTTGGTTTACCGACTAATCAACGAATACCCGATTATTGAGGTTATCGGGCATCGGGACGCAAGCCCGGACAAAAACGGAAACGGGAAAATCGAACGGAACGAATGGATAAAACAATGCCCGTGTTTTTCTGTACGCGACGAATTTCCAATGGCGATTTGCACGGCGAAAAGGAAATGAAATTGATTGTTGAAATTCTGTTGTGGATATGGCAAGCCCCGCAAAACGTTGTCGGGCTTGCCTTGCGTCTTTTGTATCGCGGCCGTGTCGCCGTCGTCCTGTTGTACGACCATCATTGCGGCGGCATATCGTACCGGGTTGTTCCGGACTTGCCCGGCGGCGGCATTTCGCTTGCGTCAACGGTAATGGTCCGGTATTATTTCATTGATGCGCCGGAATTGTACGCGCACGAATACGGCCACGTCAAACAATCCCGGATTCTTGGCCCGTTGTACTTGTTCGTTATTGGCATCCCGTCGTTGTTGTGGGCCTGTTGGTACAGGAAACACAAACGCGGGTCGTATTACGCTTTTTATACTGAAAAATGGGCCGACCGATTGGGCGGCGTAATCCGTAATGAGAAATGAAAAAGTATTTGATTTTGGCGGCCGTCGCAATCGTGGCTGCCTTGGCCGTTATATGGGCCGACCGGAAGATTGAGCGATTGACCGCCGAACGGGACCGGTACGTTGGGAACACGGCGGCGTTGTTGTCGGACATTGAGCGTTACCGGGTCCGGGATTCGTTGAACGCCGCCCGGGTGCAATCGCTTGAATTGACCGTAAAGGAATTTGAACGTTTCCGGGCCGATGATGCGGCGTTGATAAAAGAGTTGAAACAACGCAACCGGGATTTGGCCGCCGTGAACAAAACCCAATCCCAAACCATCATTGATTTGCGGGCCACGCCAAAAGATACGGTCGTAATGGTCCGGGATTCTATCATAACCCCGGCAGTCGCGGTCCATTGCGGCGACGCGTGGTATAATTTCGATGGGATATTGACCAAAGACCAATTCACGGGCAAGTTGACCAACCGGGATTCTCTGTTGTTGGCGGAAACGGTCAAATACCGCCGATTCCTTGGTTTCCTTTGGAAAACGCGAAAAGTTGAGGACCGGCAATTGGATGTTGTTTCACGTAATCCACATACGGAAATAATGGGAATCGAACACGTCGTAATCAAAAAGTGACTATCTTTGTTGTGTCAAAAGGAACATTTATAAGGAAACGAACCGGCCCCGTTGTGAAATGTGACCGGTTTTATGTATCTTTGCACCAACCGACCGATTCTTATACGCAAAAATAGGTTGTCGGCCTGTTAACCGTCCCGATTGGGGCGGTTTTTTTGTTCCATACCGGATTTGGCTGTTTTTAGGCGATTTGCGGGGCTTTCGCGGTCCGGGTGGTACAAGTTATCGTCCGGGCCGTAAAAGTGTCTTAAATCGAAGAAACGCGAAAAATAACTTATTTTGCACGAAAGTTTGAAAAATAATCAATTTTTTTTTGGTAATTAAAAATAAATACCTAACTTTGTACCCGGGTTGAGGAAATAACCCGACGGCCGGGGCCGGTTCCCCGAACAAACAACAACAGTTATGGCAACGTTAAAATACACTACCCGCGAAATCAACCGCAATTACAAAATTAAGGTTTCCGGCCTGTTCGATGGCAAAAAGGTTAATACGCTTGTGGGCGTTTCCGGGTTCCTTAAAATGGTCAACGATATTGAACTTTCCAACCGTCTTTTGGACCGGGCGTTTAATTGCCTTGAGGATAAGTGCGTTTGCAAATTGCGTCGCGGCATCAAGATTTCGTTTTACGTTGCTTAATCCAAAAAAAATATCGAATATGAAAAGGTTGTTTTTCATTATTGACATTGCGTCGGGTATTATTGTTACTGACGCATACCAAACAAAGGGCGGATTGCTTCGTGATTATGCGGTTGACCCGGGCGAACGTATCGTGGAACTCAATTACGATGATATGGAAACCGAAAGACAGAAAACCGAATTTAACCGTTTGTGGGAAATGCGCGTAAAGCGTTAGGAATTAACCCGGGTCGGGAAACCGGCCCATTAAAACAACGAATATGAACCGGACAAAATTTCAATTATTGGCGACGGCCGCAATGATGATGGCGGCGGCAAGCGACAAAAAGTTATTCGATACGGGGCCGTCCAAAATTTACGTCAAACCCATATCCAAAACGGATTTGCCACGTTGGGACGTAAACGGGGCGGAAATTTACGCAAAGGATGAAAAGACGGCCACGAAATACGCCAAGAAACGCGGTTTGTGGCGTCCGGGAACAATTGTTAAACCCATTAAATAAACCGATATGCAAAAATTCAAAATTGGCAATCCGGCGTCGGTCGTTGAGGTTTCCAAAAGCCCGTTGGACCGTCCGGAACCGGGCAACCGGTACACGATTTTCGATTGTCTTTGCCGGGGATTCGGCCAAAACAATAAGGCCCCGCGCAAGAAATACCAAATAACCGCGACGACACCGGCGGCGGCCGCCCGGATGGCGATTAAAAATTACCGAAAGGATTATGGCCAAGAAATCAAGTAAAGCGACCCGGGAACAGGTGTACCGGGAAATCTTGGAACGGTCCGGAATCCGGTTTGAGGATTGCAACGTTTTGGCCTTTGCGTTCAAACAGGAACGGCGGCCCGAACTGTTCCATTTCGGGTTGATGTTGCACAAACCGCGCCCGGTTTATTACTTGTTCGATTGTTGGGACAAATACGCCAACGTCATTGTTCCGAAAGACGAAAAGAACGCGGCCGTTATCATTGCCATTGCAGAAAAGGACGGCGGCGAAAAGACAACCCCAAATTTGCGATAAGATGGAAACAAATGTAATCATCCAAGAGTTACGCGCCCGGGCTTCATTGGGTTGGAAACCGGAACAACAAGCGTGGTTCGACCAACAGGCCAACGACGCACGGCCGGCCCAATGCGTCCCGATGCGGGATGCGTTCACGCCGGAACAATTGCAATTCCTGTTCAAGAATACCGGGTACAAGGCACAACAAAAAACGTGTTACCGGAACGCGGCCGAATTGGTCCAACGGGCGGAATGGATGGCCGCGCATTTCGATTCGAGCGTACCCGAAATAAAATACGTTGAGGGTTACGCGTATTGTTATGGCCTGTTACCCATCGAACACGCCTTTGTCAAGGTTGGCGACCTGTACGTGGACCCAACGTTTGAACGGGCCTTGCATCGTGACGTTCGCAAAGAAATTTACGCATCTTGCATCGAATTGGACCCGGAAACGATGGCCCGTTACCAAATGGAAACCGGCTTTTACGGCGAATTGTACGTGTACGATTATATGTGCAAGAATCGGCCGAAATTGGCCGCCCAAATCCGGGCGCGGAATCCGCACAACAGGCGATAAAAAACCGCACCCGGCGAACCGGGCGCGGCGGTCAAAATACCGTGTGGGCGATACGTGTAAAAAGACACGGCAAAGATAGGGAAAAATCGGCAAAACCGATAATTCCCTATTTCTTTTTGCTTTGCGCGGGCTTTTCCCTGTAACCGGATGCGTAAATTGCGCGGTCTTGGCGTTCGGCCTGTTCTTTGGTTGGGTAAACTTTGCCGGATTGGCCCCAACGATAGCCGCCTTTTGTCTTTTGTACAGGCATAACGATTGATTTTTGGGGTTATCGTATGCAAATATACCCGGTTCGGGCCGGAATCTTGCATCCGGATTCAAGAAAAATGCACTTTTTCGTAAAAATTAAGAAAAAATTTTTGGTTTTAAGAAAAAAGCCCTATATTTGTACCCGGGTTCGATAATGAAACCCACGGCCCGGGCCGGTTCCCGGTAAAGAACAAAGAAATGAATTTCGAATATTTCAAAATCGTTTGCGAAGAACTTGCAAAATCCATCGGTTGCACGTTCAAATTCAACAATTACCCGGAATTTGGTTGGTTCGGCGGTTCCTTTGAGGTTGACGCGTTCGGCGGAATTGCCGCAATCGTCAAGTTTTACAACGGCGTTTGGTCCAATAACGATTTCGCGTTTGGTTCCCTTTCGGAAGCCCTTGCAAGTGTTCCGGAACAGGTAAAGGAAATGGCCGCCGCCCGTGCCGATGTTGACTTTTTCCAAAATTACGACTAATCAACCCATGCCCGGGGAAACCCGGGCCACAAAATCAAATCATTATGGCATACACAATCAACACCAAATACGAAATGAAAGCAAAGGTACAAACCATTATCGGGGAAAAGGTTCGCAACCATCGCGGATTCGTGGACGCGGCAAAATGGATTGACGAACGCATTAACTTTTTGTTGAACATCTACAAATTCGATGATTACAAAGTAACAGTAACCGGCAACGTATATCGTTTGGTCGCTTGGCGCAAGGCCGGAAAGCCCGGAACAAACGGAAAGGCGATGGACGTAACCCACGTTGTTACCGTTGTTGAATAGTTGAACCCGGGGCCGGGCAACCGGCCCCACAATCCAAAAGCGATATGGAAACGTACAGAATCGAACATTACGTTGTTGAGGTCGAAACCGACGGGAAAAAGCCCGGGGACATGGTTAATGTCACAATCCAATCCGAACGGCCCAACGCCAAATACAAATCCGTTTATCAACTCATGTGGTATTTGGGCGATGATGCAACGAATTTGGCCCGCCGGGCATTTGTTCATTACAAGATAGGAACCCGACCCAATAGAAAAGATATAATCCAATGCGGCATTATTGACGAAACAGGTTGCCGTCGGTACACAATGACATTGGAACAGTTGCAAGCCCTATATAAACAATTCGAAAATTTCGTGGCCGATTGCTCACAACAGGAATACAACGAAAACAAACAGGCCATAACGGCGGTTTACGCACTAATCCATAAACACATCAATTACGAAATTTACAAGTAACGATTGGCCCGGGAATTATCCCGGGTTTTTCGTATCTTTGTTTTGAGTTTAATTTGTTCATAAAGGAATGACAACCCACGGTTGCGTTGTGAAATGCGGCCGTGGTTCCTTTATGCCCGATTTGGCCTATTACGGGCGATTTGGCGGCATTTCCCGGTAAAATGGACCAACGGACCATCCGGCGGCAAAAAGGCCCTTAAAACGAAAATTCAGCAAAAATAACAGGTCGGCCGGGCAATGGTCGTTCGGGAACCCCGAACAACCACGCATCAACCAAATACGTTTTCTTAATGGCCGGAAAAGAAATTTACAAAAATTATGAAAATATTTTTGGTAATTAGAAAAATAATACCTATCTTTGTACCCGGGTTGAGGAAGCAACCCAACCGACCCGGCGGGTTCCGGGAAACAAAAACTTTACAAGTTATGGCAACGATTAAATGCAACAATTCCGACCACAAGGCCGTTTCTTTCTTCCTCAATGGCGGCATCAATATTTTGGTAATGGCGATGCAAGACGGCGAATATTGGTTTAGTATTGGCCACGGATATAAGAATGAGAAAACCGCGAAGCGGGCCGCCGTCAAAGAGTTTGCGAAACACGGTTACACATTCGACGCAAAGGAAATGGAAAATTTGGTTATCGAATAAATAAACCCGGCCCCGGGCAACCGGGGCCAATAAACCCCGACCGGGCGGATTCCCGGAACTGTTATGCGATTCAAGATTGACGAAAATTTGAAAAGGGTTGCGGCCGCAAAGGCGGCCCGCTCGGAAACCGTGGCGGTCGAACTTTTGGCCGCGTTGGTTGATGCGGGAATGATTGAGGACCCGAACGACAATTGGGGCGAATCCGTGTTGTTCGCAACCGGCCCGCAATACGTTTCCGACGTTTGCGCCGTTTTGGCCGAATACCTTTACAACGACGAAACCCGTTCCATCCCGGCCGACGTGTTCGACGCGTTTTGCGCCCTTATCGTTTGGGGCGATGGCGATTGCCCGCATTGTGGCGGCGAATTGGAATTTGTCGAAACAGAGGGCCACGAACTGAAAGATGGCGATTATTACACGCCCAATTCATACATCGTTGACAATTACGTTTACCGTTGTGTTGAATGTGGCGAAATCATTAAAACACCGAATGAATTATGATGCGAATTGAAGAAGCGATTGCCCGCGCAAAGCAACAGGGCAACAAAGTATTGAAAAAGGACATTGCCGCCCGTTTGTGGCCCGATTCCACGCCGGTTGCGCAACAAGTTAACATTACGCGTTTATGTGCCGGGAAAACCCCGCGAATCAACGTTGAATGGGTTAACATCATTTGCGAAATGACCGGATGCACGGCCGATTTTCTTTTTGGACTTTCAAACGAATAACGATATGGAAAAAATCAATCTTGCGTGGGCCATTGTTTGGTCGGTTATGGCGGCGTTGTGCCTGTTGGCAATCTTTTGGAATCCGTCGCATTTCTTTACGCTTGCCATTTCCGTTGTTTTTGCGGCGATGTTTTGGCACGATTACCGGAAAACGAAAGGTATGTAATATTTAATTGGCGATACAATGAAAGAAGAAAAGACAATTGACCCGGCGTTGGCCGCATTGGCCGAACCGGAACAGGAACAGGCAAAGGAAATCGCGCCCGGAATGACCGTTGAGGAAATCCGCGCCGTATATTTCAACGCCGACGCATTGAAAGAACCCGCGTACCGGTTGTTCCAACTCAATTCCGACGGACACCGGTATTATTACCGCTTCAACGATGCCGGGGAACCGGAATTTTATCCGTCCGTCACGACGTTGTTAAAACAGGTTATGCCGACCCCGCCCGCCCTGTTGGATTGGATGATTGCCAACGGCAAGGATGGTTCCACGGAAAAGCGGGATTTGGCCGCCGCGTATGGAACATTTATGCACGGCGAATTTGAAAAACTGATTATCAACCGCCGTTACGACTTTGATTCCGTCCCGGCCGCCCTGTTGGCGTATATGGAACGGGAAAACTTGCCCGAAAAGGTGTTTGCCGAATGGTTGCCGAAAGTACGAAAGGACGTATTGGCGTTCGCTCAATTCATCAAGGATTGGAACGTAAAGCCGTTGGCCGTGGAAATCGGTTTGTACCATCCGAAATTCCATTATGCCGGTTGCCTTGACTTGCCGTGCGTTATGACCGACCCGAAAACCGGAAAATCGTTCGTGGCAATCGTGGATTTCAAAAGCGGCCGGAAAGGGTTTTACGAAGAACACGAATTGCAATTGCATTTGTACCGTGAAATGTGGAATGTCCATTACCCCGACAATCCGGTTACACGCGTGTTCAACTTTTCCCCGAAAGATTGGCGCAAGGCCCCGACGTACAATTTGAAAGACCAAACGGATTCCGTAAACGCAAAGAAATTGCCGTACCTGTTGGCGTTGGCAACGATTGAGGATGAAAAGCGGGATAACACGTTGACGATTGTACGCGGCGTTTTGGACCTTGACAAAGGCAAGATTTCCGACAACATCTTGAATTTGTCGTTGGCTGAACTTATCAAGACGAAAGCGGCCGAAAAGGACGCGCCCGAACAGGCGGCGAAAGCCCCGGAAATGACGGATGCTCCGGAACCCGCCAAAAAAGGCCGTAAACGGGCCGTAAAAGCGACGAAAGAACCCGAACCGATAAATTCCCCGTCCGAACCGGAAAAGCCCGTTAAAACGGAAATTCCGGAAAAATTACCGTGGGAAAAGGATATGGCCGACGGCACGGGCATTGAGGTTGAAAAAACCGACGATGGCGTGAACGTGACGGCCCGGTATTTCGAACCGGCCCCGGAACAGGCGGCAAAGGATAATTTGTTAAACGACGAAATCGAATTGTAACATGACGGTCAAAGATTTGCAAATTGATTCGCCGGTTTATCGGGTTCAATTGGATTCAATAGACGTTGCACACGTTCGTTTGATTGAAGCGTTTAACGATGGAACGCGGAAAATCGAACTAACATATTACGACCATCATTGCGTCGAAAAAACGGATGCGTCCGAAATCAAAACAGAAAGCAAATATTCTGTTTACCCGACGCGATGGTATCTTAATATTGAAGATGCGGAATTGGCGCAACTTATGTGCCGTTCCGAACACGTCGAAAAATTGAAAAAGGCGATGGAAAATGCACAAAACGCTTTTGCCGATGCAATCCAACGTTACGCATTTGCCGGACCGTCAACAACAAAAGAAATGTAATTATGGGCGGAAGAATTTACAGGCCCGAACAGGGCGCGGCAATCCTTGAATTGCCCGAAATCGGCCGGTTGCATATCGGTAAAAAACAGATGGGCCAAAATGGCCGGGAATACCCGGTTTCCGTGGATTATTTCATACCGGCCGGAAAGTATGCCGGGATGTTCACGCAAGCGTTGGGCGAAAAGCCCCAAACAATCCAAGTAATATTCCCGGACGATTCCCCGGAAAAGGTATGCAACGAACGGTACGAATACCGCGACAACGCGGGCGCATTGGTTGCCAAGGGCGACGGCCGGACGTTCGAAATTTGGGACGGTAAACGTTATGTCCCGTATTCCGTGGATTCATACCCGGATATTATGGACCAAATCGCAAAGAACAACCCGACCAAACGCGGGGCCGAAAATTGGGATATTGTCTTAACATTGCGGTTCATTGTTCCGGCCGTCCGGGGAATCGTTGGCGTGTGGCAATTTTCGACCAAGGGCAAAGCGTCAAGCGTCCGGAATATCCGGGAATCGTTCGACGGTGTGCAAATGATGCGCGGAACGGTTACGCAAACCGTGTTCGATTTGTCGGTACAGTTTGCCAAGAGTAACAAACCCGGCGTTTCATCCCGTTATCCTGTTGTGTCGTTGGTTGCCAACGATACCCGGATTGATGAAATACGCCAAGCGATTGCACCAACGCAAAATTTGTCGTTACTATTGCCGGAAGCGAAAAAATAACTATCTTTGTGGCAACAAACGTGTGTGGCCGCGCACGAACTGAAATTTAATGCCCTGTAAAGTAAGCCAACGGCGGCCACCGTTGACCGAAATACGGGGCGTTTTTGTTTTTATGGATTACAGACGATTATACGAAAATCATTATGGCATAACGATTCCGCCGGAATATGACATACACCATATTGATTTCAACAGGGACAACAATAACATTGAAAACCTTTTGTTGTTGCCGAAAGATTTGCACCGGAAATTGCATTGGGTCCGGAATACATCTTGCGTAAATCTTGACGGATTTTTTGATTTCCAAGGAATTGCCGCACAACGTCCAATGGATTACGAACGGCGTTGCATAAACGCCGCGTTGGATGTTTACGACAAATTGCAAATTTGGTCGTGTCGGAAGAATTGCGAAGATATGAAATTGCATTTTCCCGGATGTGCCGGTTATTATGATTATTCAATTTTTAGAGTTGGTTAAATGGAAACGCGAACATTCAAAATTGATAATTACATAACGGTTCCCGGATTCGCTATTGTCGAACTTGGATTGTCCGGGAATGAATTGTTGTGTTATTCGTTGATATACGGATTTACACAAGACAAAGAAACCGAATTTCGCGGGTCGTTGAATTACGTTGCATCGGCCTTGAACGTGACGAAACAGAACGCCAAAAAGATTATTGACCGGTTGATTGACCGGGGATTGATTGAGAAACGCGAAATGTTCTTTTCCGGCGTAAAATTTTGCCATTATGTTGCAAACAGATACGGCGTTACTGAAAGAGCAACGGGGGGTATTCAAAACAACAACGGGGGTGTTGCTGAAATAGCAACGGGGGGTGTTGCTAAAACGGCAACGAATATTGATAATAAAGATAATTCTATTGATAAGATAGAAGATACCGCCGACGGCGGTTTGTTCCCGTCCGAACCGGCATTTGAAACGGTTACAGTTACCCGGCCGCGCCGGACCGCCGAACCGGCCGCGTGTCTGTTCGAAAATTCCCGGTTCGCCGATTACAACGCGTTTGCCGCCGAATTTACGGCCCCGGAATTTGCCGACGTGGATATTGTCTATTATTACCACGCCGTCGCGGATTGGTCCGCGCAAAAGGGAAAGAAAATGAAAGATTGGATTGCAACGGCGCGGAATTTCATTCGGGGCGATATGGAAAAGGGCAAGTTGCACCGGAAAAGCGGAACCGGCCCGGGATTGTCCCCGGATGCAATCAAATATTTGCAAGATATGGCCGATTAAGCGATGGAACAGAACAACAACCAAATTGCCGTCCGGCCGGTACAGAAAACGGCCGTTATGATACGCCGGGAAATGGTCAAGATTCCCGCCGTTATGGGCGCGTTGGGACCTGTTGAAAAAGCCGTGTTCCTTGCATCAACGGACAAAACGATTGCCGAATACGACGCGGCCGGGCTTGCGTCCGAACTTGCAACGGCCTTGAAATGGATTTGCAAAGATGTTGGGTACAGGTCCCCGGACGAAAGCGACCGCCAATATTTGATAATCCGGACCGCCGAAATACTGAAACGGTATTATTCCGGTTTGACGTTAAAGGATTTCCGGATGGCGTTTGAAATGAGCATTACCGGCGAATTGGATGATTTCTTGCCGAAAGGCCGTGACGGCCAACCCGACCGGAACCATTACCAACAATTCAACGCCGAATACGTGTGCAAGATTTTGAACGCGTACAAAGGCCGCCGGGCGTGGGTATTGAGGAAAGCACACGAAGCGGTCACGAAAGAGGAACCCAAGCGCGACCCGGCCAAAGATAGGTATTACCGGAACGAAACCCGGAAAGGATGTATCAAGGCGTTCGAATCATTCAAGGAAACCGGCCGTTTGCCCGAAATGTCGCCAATCGCCGAAATGCTATATTACAACGAATTGGCCGCCGCCGGGCTTGCTGATGAAATCGAAATTACATTGGCCGACCAAAAGGAAATTTTGCAACGCACAATCAACGATTACGCCCGGCGCGGATATATTGGCGACGTTCGCCGGTTAAAGGAATCCGGAACATCCGACCCGGAATTGGAACACGGTTCGTTCGTATTGGCCCGGCGCAAGGCGTTGGCCGCAACGTTCCGCCGAATGGTTGAACAGGGAATAACAATTACTGATTACATAAAATTCGAAAAATGAAAATTAAGATTACAAGTTTTTACGGGTATAACCCGGAAGCGTTCGCCAATATTAAGGTTGGTACAATTCACAATGTCGTTCGTACAGTTGGGACGGGTTGGATTATTAAAGGTTCGAACGGCGCGGATGTTTTAATTATGGAAAATGAAGCCGTTGAAATCGAAGATGGAACAGAAAATTAAAATCAATTGCGTTATTGGCATTGACCCGGGCGCGGGCGGCGGAATCGCCGTGTTTGTTCCCGGCCAAAATACAAAGGCGTTGAAGATGCCGAAAGACATTACCGAATTGCGGGATTTCTTCGCTTATTACAAAGACAATTTCAAACCGATTGTCTTTTTGGAAAAATTGTCGGTCCGCCCGGACGACGTGGTTGTACAGGGCGACCGGGCCGCAATGGGAAAGTTGTACAGGGTGCAAAAGATGATGGCGAATTTTGAACATCTTAAAGCCCTAATCGAAACGTCCGGTATTCCGTATGTATTGGTTCATCCATTGAGTTGGCAAACCAAATTGAAATTGCGGGTTCGCGGCGTTCACGAAGAAAAGGCCGAACGGAAACGCCGGTACAGGGAAACGGCCGCGCAATTGTACCCGGGCGTCAATGTGACGTTATGGAACGCCGATGCCCTGTTGTTAATGCACTTTGGCCGTTGGGCGTTGGTTAATGAACCGAAATGGGTAAAGGCCAATTTGCCGGAACGGGAATACCAAAAATTGTTTTGATATGCGACACGTTATTATTCAAATCAATGTTCAATATTCAGATGGAAAACCCGCCAAATTGGAAGAAATGGACGCCAAAGAATTAAAACAATTGCGTTTTCGATTATTGGTTGAAGCGGGGAAAATCAAACAACGTGTTTTTGATTTGACAGGCGAAGAATTATAATAATATGCCGACCAAAGTATTTACAACCATTGATGGATTATGTCCATTTGGTAAAAAAGTAATGATTGATTCCCCGACTTGCCGTTCTTGTGAATATTTTTACAGGATGGGAACCGGGACGTTTTTTTGGTGCAACAATCCCGTTCAAAAATCGGGTACAGAACCTAAGAAAAGAGGACGTCCGCCCGGAAAGGCCAAAAACAAGCCCGTAAAACGCAAAACAAAAACGAAATGATAAATTACTCATGGAAGAAAAGAAACGCCAAAATACGGGAAATTTTGAAAAAATAACCGGGTGCGTCCATTTGCGCCACGGCGTTTGCCGTTACAGGTTGGGAGGGTGCGGGGGATGCGCTTTGAGGAAAACGAAAGAAGAAATATTGCGACATGGAGAATCAAGAAATTAAATTGCCGGAAGTGTCCAGCATCGAGGACATGACCGCCGGGGACATGAAATTGTATATAACTTATATAGCCACGTTGCGGCATAATCAAAATAGATGGTTCCGGCTTCGTAACTTTGACGCCCTGCATATAGCGCAAGAAATGGAACGGAAACTTGATGATTTCAACGGGGCGATGCTTGACCCGCAGCCGAAATTATTTTGATATGACGAAAGAACAATGCGGGCGTTGCAAAATGTTGGATTGGATGAACACACGGACCGGCCCGAAAGACTGTTGCCGTTACTTTTGGCCGCCGGAAGCGTTGGAAAACGTCGTGTGTAAACAAACCCAATACGGGTATGGTATTTTGGTTGAACCAAGTTTGAAAAAATGATGGAACAGAACGAAAAAACCATTTGCGTTTTGGCCGTGGAAACATTCGGCCCGAAATCACAAATTGATATGGCAATTGAAGAATGTGCCGAATTGATAAACGCATTGTGCAAATTGCGCCGCGAACGTGTCGGAACATTTGACGTTGTAACTGAAATTGCCGATGTTCAAATTATGTGCGAACAACTTGCATATATGTTTGGCGAACAAACCGTTTCGGATGAACGAAAACGAAAGATTGAACGATTGCAAAATAGGTTGACCAAATACGGCGGGACCAATGGCAAATAATGTTGACGCGTATATTGCCCGGGACCCGAACGGGATTTGCCGGGTTATGGTCAAGCGGGCCAAATTCAAACATTGGTTCGAATTGGGCCAACACGGGCCGACCGACGCCGCGTTTGAACAGGCGTTGGCGGCCGGAACGGTACGATGGAACCCGGCGATTGAGGACAAAACAAAACTTTTTCGCAAAATTTAGCGAAAAATGTTTGGAAATATAAAAATTATCCTTACCTTTGTATCGGGTTAAGGAATTAACCCAACCGCCCGGGCGGGTTCCCGGATAAAGAAAAAGAGTTATGGCACGCAATTACGAATTTATCAACACGGTTGAAAAGAGCAACGGAAACAACAATTATTGGGTTTCTATTTGCCACGTTTCTTTTGACCACGATGTACAAATTTATTTTGGTAAAGGAAAAGACGAATACGTCCGCGAATATTACAGAATCCATTTTGGATGGAAGAACGCGAAACGCAATATGCAAAATATAACCTTTGGGGCCACAAAGACATTGGCCGAAGCCGAAAAATTGATGGCAAAGAAAATCAAGGATTTGGAAGAAAAGATAAAATAACAACTTGCGCCGTGGTGTAACGGTAACACCCAAGTTTTTGGCACTTGTATTCCCCGTTCGAATCGGGGCGGCGCAACAAAGAATATGAACAGGAAATACAAAAATACCGATGCGGAATTTATCGAAGCCGCGAAGCAATCCAAGAATATTGCGGAAATGTGCCGCCGCCTTGGACGGTCGCAATTCGGCGGTTCGTATAAGATTATCCACGCGAAGATTGCGGAATTGGGTATTGACATTTCCCATTTTACCGGAAGCGTTTGGAACAAAGGTAAAAAGGGCGGTTGTTTGCCACGCATCCCGGATTCGGTCGTGTTTACGAAAGATTCGCCGTATAAGTGTTCGAACAATTTACGAAATCGGTTGTTTATTGGCGGGTATAAGGAAAGGAAATGCGAAATTTGCGGTAATACTGAATGGAACGGTAAACCGATTCCGTTACAGGTCCACCACATTAACGGGATAAACACGGATAACCGTTTGGAAAACTTGCAAATCCTTTGTCCGAATTGCCACGCACAAACGGAAACATACGCCGGAAAGAATAGTAAAAAATAATGGCCCTTTGGTGGAATAGGCAGACACGCAAAACTCAAAATTTTGTACCTTAACGGTGTGCCGGTTCGATTCCGGCAAGGGCCACAAAACCGACCGGGCGGATTCCCGGATTTTGTTAAACAATAAAAAGGCGATACGATGTACATTAAAAGATTGGAATTACTGAATTTCCAAGTTATCGAACAGTTTTCCGCCGACTTTGACGGAACGGTTTATTTCGTGACCGGCGACAACGAATTGGGTAAATCCACGTTGTTAAAGGCCATTGGCGCATTGTTGACCGGACAACGCGACGACGTGTTGCGCAACGGCGCGTCAAAGGGCTTTGCCAAAATGGTCGTGGGCGACGACGGCGAAGAATACGACGTACAATTGTCGTTCACGGAAGCGAACCCACGCGGAACGCTTACCATCAAACAGAAAACAACCGGTATGGCGACCAACAACGTTTCGATGTTGCAACGCATTTTCGGTTATCAAGATTTCGACGCGGTGGAATTTTCCCGTTGGTCCGAAACGGCCGATGGCCGCCGCAAACAAATTGCCGTGGTTAAATCCCTGTTGCCCGAAAAGGTCCGGAACAGGATTGCGGAAATTGACGAAACCGTTACCACGATGAAAGCGGAACGCACCGGCGTAAACCGGGATGTCAAGACGTTTGCCGCCCTGTATGAATCCATCGAAAAACAGTTGGCCCCGGGCGACGTTGAGAAATACGCCGCGCCCGTGGACGTTACCGCGTTGATGGAACGCCAAAAGACCAACGCGCAATTGATTGAAAAGGCCAAGACGGTACGCGCCGCCGTTGCGCAACGCACACAACAGTTGGCCGAAATCCCCGGCCGGATGAAAGAGGTTGACGAAAGGTTGACCGCCGAAAAACGCGCCATTGACGAAGCCGTGGCGGCCGCGAAAGCCGCATACGAAAAGGCCGTTGCCGATGCGAAGATTGCCCGCGAAAAGGCCGATGCCGCCCACGCGGAAGCAATCGCCACAATCGAAGCGGAACGCAAGGCGTTTGCGGAACGCAAGACTAACGGCGAAAATTGGTTGGCAAAATATGAAGCCAACAACCCCGAAAAAACCGACGTTCCGGCCCTGTTGGCCGACGCGGAAGCCCACAACAAACGGTACAATCTTGTTTGCCAATTCAAGGAAAAGAAACAACAGTACGAAACCGTCAAGGCCAAGGCCGAAAAGATGGATTCGGATATTGACAAATTGGCAAGCGAACGCGCCGGGTTGATTGCATCCGCCGAATTGCCGATTGCCGGATTGTCATTTACTGATGATGGGTTGACGTTGAACGGCGTTCCGTTTGTCCCGGGCAAGGTTTCCGATTCCCAAACGATGGAAATTGCGGCCAAATTGGTTATCGCGTCCAATCCGAAAGTAAAGGTTTTCCGAATCGCCCGTGGCGAATCTTTGGGCAAAAAGCGGCTTGAAACAATCATTGACATTGCCCGCCGTAACGGATTCCAAGGATTCATCGAACAGGTCCAACGCGGCCAAAACGAAATGATGGTTGAAGAATACACCGAACGTTAAACCAAATCGCCGGGGCGGTCCCGATGCCGTCCCGGCTATACTGATATGTACGACAAAGAAACACAACAAAAGATTGCATCTTGCAAGGCGTTACAGGGAATGACGGTCGAAGATTTCATTAAAAACGACCGGTTCCGCGAAAACTTGGCCGGTTACTTGACCGAACAACGGGAAACCCGCAAGACGGCCCGCGCATCATACGCGGCGATGCGAAAGGTTGGCGGCACAAAGGGTTACAAATTACCCGCCCACGTATGCGACAAATTCATTGACGTTTCCGTTGACCAATTCGCCGAACTGTTTATGGCCGTAATTGCCAACCGATACAACGGCCCGTTGGCCGAACGTCAATACGTCCGACAATTGGGGATGCAAGCGTACAATTTGACCGTTGCGCAATATGTCGTTGAGGAATACCCCGAATTGGAACCCGTGTTGATTCCAAAAGCGAAAGCGAATTAACGATGGACAAATTAAGCGAATCCGGCATTATTACCGACAATGGACAATTGCGGTTGCCTATGGAACGGTTAAACGCGTTTTTCGCGGCTAACAAGGGCAAACGGGTTGTCGTTCGATTCGAAGCCGCCGAACCCGGTTCAACTGAATTGCAATTGGCGTATTATTACAATTACATTGTTCCGACCGTTTCCGCCGCGTTGTATGAACAGGGAACCCGTATGCGTGAACGTGCCGTGGACGAATGGTTGGTTGAGCAATACCCGGGCGAAAAGGACGAACGGATTTTGGGATTTGGGGATGATGTCAAGCAAGCCCGGCAAATGGATAAACGCCAAATGTTCGATTTTTTGGATTGGCTGAAACAGTATGCCGCCGAAAACCTGTACGTTTACATTGAGGACCCGCGAACACTTTAACACAAAACAATATGCGAAAGATTAACGAAAACGATTACGTGGATTTTACCATTACCGGGCCGGGTTGGTCCTTGACTGTTGCCACGTTCAAAAAGGCGGTTGGCGAATGGAAAGATATAACTCGCGCCGGATGCACGTTGTACGGTAACAAGCCCGACGGAACACGGGCAATCATTGATTCAAAGTAACACAAAAGGCGATACGAAATGACAATTAACGACGTTTTATTTTTCGATACCGAAACGACCGGCATTCCGGACCGTTCGGCCAAATGGGACACGGACTTTGCAGATTACCCGCACGTTGTGCAAATGGCGTGGATTCACGGTTGCAAGGTTGAAAATCACATTATCCGCCCGGATGGGTGGGAAATCCCGGATGATACCGTGGCGGTCCACGGCATAACCACGGAATACGCGTTGGAACACGGGGAACCGTTCGCCGCCGTCGTGGATATGTTCATACAGGATTGCCACGATGCCGGTTTGATATGCGGCCATAACATCCATTTCGATACCGGCATTGTCAAAGCCAACATCTTGCGTGAACTTGGCCGGGAATATTACGACGCAAACGACGTGGAAACCGCGTTGTATAAGGGCAAGCGAATTGATACGATGCGCCCGACGATGAAATGGGTTGATGCCCGGATGGCCAACGGCCGGTTGAAATTCCCGAATCTTTCCGAACTGTATTCCCGTTGTTTCCCGGGCGAAACATTCCCGGCGCATAATGCGATTGAGGATGTAAAGGCGGTTGCCCGTTGTTTGCCTGTTATCCTTGAATTGGGATTGGTTGAACTGAAAGTAAAGGAATACCCGGAAGAACAACCGAACAATCCGGTTTCCGCCTTTGCCAAAATCGCCGACGCGGCAAGCGATGCCGCCAAGATTGCGGCCGATGCGGCAAAGAAATTCGGCGCGGCCCCGGAAACGGCCGGAAATAGCCCTATTTTGGACGCAAAACAAAAAGATGATAAATTACCCATCCAACCGGCGAAAGCCCCGGAAATCGAAAATTTCACAAAAATAAGCGATGCGGCGGCCGAACTGTTGGACCAAAACGATTTCTAATTATGCCAAAGACAATTGAATTTCACAATACGCCCGGATTAACCCGGGAATACGTCAACAATTGGTTGATTCACGCCCGCAAGGACAAAGCGGCCCCGGCGCAAATCGCCGTATTGGAAGATGTTTTGAAATTGATTGATGTTGCGTTAACAGTATTGCAACCCGGACCGGCGGCCCCGGAAAACAAGAAACAATCCTAATACCAAAAGCGATATGGAAAAAGAATTGCAAACCATCCCGACCGAAAAGGACTTTAATTTGTCCAAGGTCAAATTGTTGCCGAAAGGCGGAATCCAAGCCGAATACCAAGTTACGCAAATCGTGGACGGCGAAACGTCATTGATTGACCGTAACGAAACGTGCAATCGTGACGTACACCCGGATTTGACCGGCTTGTTTGAAGATTTGCGCAACATCGTTGCCCGAACTTTCAATATTACGTCGTTTCTTTCCCTGTTGGAATCCGACGAAATGAAATTGCCGGAATCCAAAAAGATGTTGGCCCGTTCCTTTGCCGATGAACTGATACAAAAAATTGAGGTTCGCGGCGTGGCGTGGTCCGGAACCGGCGACAAATCCGGCGTTGTCATTACCGCCGTGTACGAAACCGCGAACGGTTTGAAAACTTGCATCAATACCCCGCGCATTGTCCTTGCGACAATTTCGTTTGGGTTTGAAGAAGAATTGGAAACCATCGTGGAATCCATCAAAAAAGAGGTTTACGCGTATTTGTTCCGTGGGAAACAGGCCCAAATGTCGTTGTTTGGCGACAATGGCGCGGCCGATGATGAACCGGACCCGTTGGATAACCCCGACGATATGCCCGCCGAATAATGGAACCGTTCTTGATTGATACCCGCGAACAATACGACCTTTGCAAAGCGCACGGAATCGAACCATTGATTGACCGGCGTTTTACAATGGAAATCCGTTTGCGGGTTTCAATCCAACGGGAATTGTTCGGGACCGGCCACACCCCGGCGGAAAACGAAAGGTTTTATCGTTGGTGTTGGGACCATTACCCGCATATTTGTTCGGAAACGATGCGCCCTTTGCGTCAATATTCGGCAACGTATATTTCCCACATCTTGACGCGTGGCGCACACCCGGAAATGGCCCACGACCCGCGAAACGTCAATATCCTTTCGTTCGAAATGCACAACCGTTGGGAAAATGGCGACCGGCGCAATATGCGGATATACCGGGCAAACCTGTTGATTGTTGAGCAACTGAAAAAGGAATATGGCGGCATTGACTGAAAAGGAAATTTCGGTACGGAATGTTTTATTAAACCGAATGACCGTTATAACCGATAAAATTTTGCCAAACGTCAAGGATGAAAAAATGTTGGAATACTTGACCGGTAAAATTGAGGGCTACCAACAAGCGTATGAATTATTGGGCGAATCGTTGGAAAGTATTAAAATCGAATTGTAAATGGAACCGATTAAATTTGATGGCGCAAACGCCGTTTTTGGGGCGAATCAACCCGAATATACACCGTTACCGGCCGAATGTGTCGGAAAGCCCGAAACGGGCCAAATAAATACGTGTTGGGAACTTTCCCCGGAAGAAATCAAACGGGTACAAGAAACCGGGAAAATTTGGTTGTCTGTATTGACTTTCGGCCAACCGTTGCAACCTGTTTTGTTGACGGCCGACAAACCCGGCATATACAATCCGGAATGAAAGATTACAACGAATTGGTCCGGCGGTCAATCCGGAAAGACTTTGCCAAAGCGAATTTCAAACGGAACGGCCGCGAACCAAGGACGCCACACCCTAAACACACCCGGCGCGTTGTTGACTTGAACGACGCAAGCGCATACAAGCAATTCCGGCGGTTGATTGTTGGCCGGTTGGTCCGAATCATTGGACCGGGATATAACGGCGGATATTGGGTTGAATTTGTCCGGGACGCCGACCGGGACGCCCTAAACGCGGCGGCCGGATGGTCAAAGGACAAACGCCGCTTCCTGTTGGATGGCGTGAAATTCGATGATTGAAAATTATTGTTAAATTTGGATAAACATTTTACAAAATGAACTTTGTTGTACTGAAAGGAAATGTTGGGCAAGACCCGAAGATTACCAATTTCCAAGATGGCGGAAAGGTCGCGCAATTTACGTTGGCCACGACCGAACGCGGGTATGAAACCCGTGATGGCCGGAAGATTGAACCGCAAACAACTTGGCACAATATCGTTGTCAAGCGCACCGGCCTTGCGGGCGTGTGCGAACAGTACGTGAAAAAGGGAACCCCGCTTTTGATTGTGGGAAAGATTCAAACCCGGCAATACCAAGACAACGGCGGACAAACCCGGTACGTTACCGAAATCGTCGTGGAAGAAATGGAATTGTTGGGCGGCAAGAAACCCGAACAGGCCCCGGCCCCGGCCCCGGAATACACGCCCGGCGGCGGTTATCAACCAATGGGCGCGGATGATGATATGCCCGTATAATCCCGGATATTATGCAAATTGACCGTAAAGATTTCAACCCGGACCAACACGACGTTTTTAAGGCGTTGTCGGTAAAACAACCGTATGCGGATTTGTTAACGCGTGTTGTGTTTCGGGATGAAAACGGCGAATACCACGCCGCAAAAACAATTGAGGTCCGCACCCGGAACACGAATTACCGGGGCGACCTGTTGGTTTGTTCGTCCTCAAAACCCGAAATCCCGGGCCGGTTGTCCGGCGTCACTTGCGGATTCGTGGAATTGTACGACGTTAAACCAATCGAAGATTTCACGCCGGAAGATTGGGCCGCAACCTGTATTCCGGAACAGGAACGCCCGCGCAAGGGTTACGGATGGATGATGCGCAACCCGCGCCGCGTCGTGGAAATGCAGATACGCGGCCAATTGGGCGTTTACAATCTTATCGTGCCGAAAGGCGACATAACAGAATACCCGCGTGAAATGGCATTGGGGCCGGATGGATGGGATATGTTGAACAAGCGAATTAACAGGAATAAGAAATGATAAAGACAATTTTATTATCGAATGAAAAGGCGGCGTTTGTACAAAAGCACGTTACCGAATTTGGTTGCGAACTTGTTGAAATTGCCGTGGCCGGGAACAATTCGGCCAAAGTTACCGTAAGGGGCGAAACGGAAAATGTCAAACGATTATTCGAACAAATTGGCGAATGATGAAACAGTATTGGAAAACCAAATTGAACCCTTTTGATGCCGAATTGGCCATGATGGTTGAATCGTTGACCGGGAAACCGTGCGAATTGAAGAATGGCGGAAACCATTACTTTTTCGAAGCGGATTACGAAAAGCACAACCAACCGGAATATATTTTGGCGATTTGGGATGCAATAGAGGGCCGGACGGGAAACCGTCTTATTTCCATAAAGGACGACGCCGAACGCCACGCCCTTTTGGTACGCGTCAAGTTTTCCAAAACCGAATACCCGGGTTTGGTCTATCTTGACCGCGACGACAGACCAAAGCCCGCCGCCGCCGATGTGTTCCGTTTGCGGAATGATGCGGGACCGTGTGTTTGGGCGTTACAGGTTACGCGGGAAAACGTCGGCCGTTTGTTGGCGTTCGTCGGGAATGGCGAAATGGAAATTGAACGCCGACCGGGTGGAAAAGCAACGTTCCATTTCCGAAATGCGGTTGGTTCTGTTTATGCCCACGCGCCCGAATTTTCGTATATAGTCCATATTAAGGACGGGTTGTTTAATGTCGTGGACAAAACCACATTTGAAACCAAATACAAACAGGAATGAACGCAATTGTAATGGCTGAATCTTATTGGGCCAATTCGATGTTGTCAATTGCCCGATATTATGGCAAAATTGCGGTTGATGGTCACGAATACATCATTGTTGACAAACGCGGCCACGACATTTTCGAATGTTCGTTTGAAGCCGAAAAGGTCGGACGGGAAAAGGCCATTGAACCCGGGGAACCGGCGGATTTGTGCCGCGTTGATTTCGTGCCGATTTACCGGAAATTGGGTCGAGAACAATTCTTGAAATTTTTACAGGAAAACCCGGATGTAAAAACACCCAAACAGGCCAAAGAACGTTTGAAGCAATGGCAACTAAAACCGAACGATTAACCGATTTGAAATGCCGCGATTGTATCCATTGCCGGTTGTCCGGATGGTGGGACCCGCAACACGCTTGCGAAATTAGCGGTTTCCCCGTTGACAAAGACGGCCCCGCGTGTATTTCAGTATTACCCAAAAACACAAAACACAATGGCAAGACCCGCGATTGAAATTGTTTCCGATGCGAAACGAAAGATTGACAAAACCCGACAACGTGGCAATTTTCGGCCCGCGCCGTATTTCGATGCGCAAGCGGCCGCCGATTTGTGCAACCCACTTAATTACGGCGGTAACAACAAATCCGAATGGATAAAGAAATTGTCGGCCGCCGCCGCGCATATCCTTTGCGAAATCGAAACAATACAGGCCATTAAAGGCGATGGTATTGAACAACGTTGACAAATTCCCGGACGATTGACGCCCGGGATTCGTCGTATTTGGAATTATTTATAACTTTGCAAAAACCCCGGAATTATGGAACAGACCGAACCCAAAAAGAAAGGACGCAAACCACAATGGACCGATACCAAAGTGGAAATTATGTGTAAGGCCATTGCCGCCGGTAAATCATACAAAGATGCGTTTACGGCCGCCCGTGTTTCCAAGGCGACGTTTTACGCCCATTTGGCCAATGATTCGGACTTTTCGGACCGGGTAAAAAGGGCGGAACAGGAATACCAAGAATGGTACGATTCCCAATTGGTCGTTGACTGTAAACGTTCGTTGTTGGAATTGGTATGCGGGTACGAATGGGATGAAACCACGACCGAATCGGCGTTGGACAAAAACGGCAAAATGGTTGAGGTCAAAAAAAAGATTGTCCACAAAAAGGCCGCGCCGAACCCAACGGCGATTATCTTTGCGTTGTGCAACCGTGCGCCGGGCGAATGGTCAAATAAGCACATCCAAGAATTGACCGGCAAGATTGAAACGGAAACCAAACCGGGTATTACATTGGCCAACGTTCCGGATAACCTGTTGGCGCAAGTTATTGACGCGATAAACGGGAAATAATGGCGGGATTCAGTAAGACGGACGGACCGGCCGACCCGAACGAAGATGTTATTATTATCCATTTGGGCCGGTCGTTGACCGACGAACAGTTTGAACGGGTGCAACGTTCCGTAATTGCGTTTATGAACGCACGATGGCCGGATGTTGCGCACATTGGAATTGATAGTTGAATGGACGTTGACACGATGCAAATAACCCGGGCGTTATCGGAACACCCGGAATTGTTTTTACAAGAGGGCGCACGGCGAAACCTGTTGTGGTTCGCGCAATATATGGATTCGAACTTTCAACCGACGCCGTTTCATAAATCATATTACCGGGTTTTGGATATGTTCGCCAAACGCCGGATTAAGAAATTGATTATACAGGCCCCGCCGCAACACGGCAAATCGCAAGGTTCAAGCCGGTTTCTTCCGGCCGATATGTTGGGATTGTACCCGGATATTCGTATTTGCATTTGTTCGTATGCGGCCACGATTGCAAAGGATTTCAACCGGGACGTTCAACGGTTGATTGATTCGGAAAATTACCGGGCCGTTTTCCCGGAAACCGTGTTGAACGGGTCAAATGTCGTAACGGTTGCCAACAATTACTTGCGAAATTCGGACGTGTTCGAAATCGTGAATCATACCGGTTCGTTGCGTGTCGTTGGCCGTGGCGGTTCGTTGACGTCAAAGACGGTTGACGTTATGATTTACGATGATTTGTACAAGGATTCTTCCGAAGCGAATAGCCCGATTATCCGGGCGGCCGCGTGGGATTGGTTTACCAAGGTCGCACAAACCCGTTTGCACAACGATTCGCAACAACTAATCGTGTTTACACGATGGCATCCCGACGACATTATTGGTAAAATCATTGATTCGGAAAAGGTCGTATTTGTCGAATCGTGGTCCGACCTTGAAAACATCCCGGCCGGTGCTTGGGTATTGGTCAATTTCGAAGCAATCAAAACAGGCCAACCAACGGAAATTGACCAACGCGAAGCCGGGCAACCGTTGTGGGCGCAACGCCATTCGTTGGAACGACTATTGGCGCAAAAACAATTGGACCCGTTGGGTTTCCAATGCCTGTATCAAGGAAACCCGGGCGACGCAACGGCGTTTCTTTACCAACCGTTCAAAACGTGGGTCGAAAAATCGGATTGGGGTCAATATATCCGTTCTGGATGTTACGTTGATGTTGCCGACCAAGGCGACGACTTTTTGTTTGCCGCGTCTTATGACATTTACAAATCGGAAAACCAAATTTGGAATGAGAACAAACGCCGGTATGAACCGTTGTTGTTCGCGCTGATAACAGACATTGAATTTACCGACGAATCAACGGACGTTACGGCCGTAACCGTTCCCCGGTTGATAAACAACAATGGCGTTCAAAAAGCGTGGATTGAATCGAACAACGGCGGTTCCCAATTCGAAAAGACCGTGAAAAAAAAGGTTCGGGCGTTGACCGTTCCGTTTTACCAAGGCGAAAACAAAGAATCCCGCATTGTCACGGATGCGCCGTTTGTAAATCAACATATCATTATGCCGTTCGGGTGGGAAATCCGGTACAAGAAATTCCACGACCATATCGTTGGATTTTTGCGTAAGATTGATGCGAACGAACACGACGACGACGCCGACGGATTGACCGGAATATACGAAAAAGAAATTGCCGACGGGAATACGAAGCCATACGGCGCGGCCAATCGTGGCGTCCGGGTCCATTAAACGCGATTTTGGGCGATTTAAGCGACTTTTAGCGAAAAAATGAGGAATTACCCATTTTTGAAAAGAAATGCGATTTAACACGATTTTTATGAAAAATAACTATTTTTGCAATCGAAAGCGGCTACGGGTCGCCGTGAAAATCATTTAACACTTAAAATTACAAGATTATGTCTTTGATTTGTCAATGTCCGGCAGCCGCCGCAATCCCGTCAATCCCGAATG
>Ga0247609_10000682_pt1 | contig 44927 bp, 33 predicted proteins | sample 172DNAGHGlowgp2_FD_193487 | JGI IMG/M metagenome (GOLD analysis project Ga0247609, IMG submission 193487) | Sheep rumen microbial communities from Palmerston North, Manawatu-Wanganui, New Zealand - 1728 DNA GHGlow gp2 | ecosystem: Host-associated > Mammals > Digestive system > Stomach > Rumen ... | reverse complement strand
TTTGATACATCATACGTGGCTATATCTATTCTATCAATTGAAACAACTTTTTGCAAATTCAAATCATATGCAATTCGCATTCAGATTCTTTCTTCTATATCAGGATTCCATACTTCTTTTCACTGAATTATAAATGGGTAGAAAACGTTTATTATTCACATATTTTCATCATAATGATCAAAATCTACTTCAGCATTTCAGTAATTTTTAGTTCAGACTCATAATTGTTTCAAATCTTTTTCAACGGCTTTAGTAATCTGTTTTTTTGATGGAAGTTTTCCATCGAATTTTTGGGCTTGCCATGTGTCATTTGGATAAAAATTCAAAGTTTGACCGTCTCCATCAAATGAGATATAATATCAATTTTCAATATTCTGTTGTATGTTAAGTCATACTATTTCTAAATCCTGGAATTTTTTGAAGGATACATCTCAGATTTTTAGATTTTTTAGTACTTGATTAGGAGTGTTTGATCACATTAAAATACCACTTACTTTATATACTGGATATTCTACTGCTAATTTAGGAAATTGCTTATCTTTGTATGCAAAACGATAAGTCTGATTGTAGAGGAAATTTCTATTTGGGCTTAGTAGGTAGTTTGGTGAATAAATGTCATCTTCACTTCAAGCATCGGCTGTTGCCATAAATTTTTCAGTTGCACTTATGCTGGTTCATAAAGCTTGAGTTTCTGCTATATTTGCAAATGAATTCATTGATGCTCATCTTACAGTATCTACTGTAGATTCTTCAGTTTCAACTGCATCTTCTTCATAGTCGTCAAAGTCAGAATCGTATGCAAAATTACTTGCTCTATCTACATCATAACTATATGCTAGTGTTCAGTTATCTAAACTTCAGAAAGCTTTACTCTCCTGTAAATATGTATATTTGCTTGGGATATTTAATTTTCATGTAAAAATATTTGTACAGAATCATATCAAGAAAAGAGCTATAAAACTCACTATAGCATATCCATATCCAGTGAGATAAAATCTCCATTTCAATTTTCTTGGAACAGCATCCATTGCAGCTTGGTCAGCTTTTTGTTCTTTTGTGATTCTAATTTTATCCTGAATTTTAGCATCAAGTTTTTCTTTAAATTCTTCTCTAGGAGTAAATTCTGGCATTTTTTCATCCGCCAATTTTTCGAGAAGTTTTTTTTCATTTCATTTAAATTCTGATGCTATTGATTTAATTTGATCTTTGTTTGTCATTTAGATTTGGTAAATTTAGATAAAAATCTGAATAATATTTTTTAGTCTTCAATCCAATACTTAAAATGATTTGCAATCTTCTTTAGTAATTTTGAAAAGTCTTTTCTGCATGTGGAACTACGTTTTCATAAGACTTCAGCGATTTCATCATATGAAAGATTATCTCGAATTCTGAGTATAAATAAATCTTTTTTATCTTTTCAAAGCTCTCATAAATATGCAAGAATTTGCTCAGTTTGTACGTGTTTTTGGAAATAATCTACATAGTCGGAATGATCTGATATATTATTTTCATCGTCGATACTGTCAGATTCTTTTCTTTTCAAGATGTCTAGTAGTGAATGGTATGCTATGTTGTAGAGCCATGCTGCAAAACTACTCCCCTCTTTTTCTGCTGAAAATTTATTGATATTTTCAAAAGCTTTCATGAACGTGGTCGCTGTGGCATCTTCGGCAACCTGAATATTTCCATCAGCTTTCATTAAAACAAATGAATAAATCTTCTGGAAGTATTTTTCGTATAAAGGAGTGAAACTATCCAAATCTCACTGCTGTAGCCTCAAAATTAAATCAATTTCATCTTTTGACATATTTTTTTATTTTATATAAAGTGTTAAATATGCTTTAACATTATAAAAAATGATTACATTATCAAGTAATTTATATTATTTATAACGATTAAGTTATCAAATTTGTGGTATATTTCATATGAAAAAATATTTTACAATAAATATCATCGTTATTATAAATATTATTGCATATATTATATATAAAATCCATTTACTAATTTCTTTGGTTTTTTCTTTTGGTTTACTTTCAATACTTACTCTTGAAATCATTACTTCTAAATCTCATTCTTGGTATTTTTTTGTAGGTATTTTACTTTTTCTTTCAATCATTTCTTGTGAAGTTTTTTCTCGGTTTTTGTCCACATATTTTTCTACTTTCTCAAGCATTCTATCATCTTTGGTTTTTTCTGATATTCTTTTATTGTTGGCTTGATTAGCTGTCTTTATTGATGTTCATTTTTTTCTAGATGTGATAGATCCTGTGGACATACCAAAGCATTTAAGTGTAAAATTTATGCCTGTATCTTACCATTTTATTGATTTTTTTCAATTGAAAATAGAACAGCTTTTTTTAAAAATTAAGTCAGATTTATTTTTCGGTTTAATGATGAAAATTTTGGTGGTAGCAGCTATGCCAAATGAAATAAAGGCAATTAAAGAATGAATAAAATCTGCATGAATAAAGGCAAATCTAGATATAGATTATTTATGCTGTGGAATTTGAAATTATGAAACAATATCTTCAATGGAGCATTATTTGACAGTGAATAGTAAACCTACTTTTATTTGGAATATATGAATTTGTGGATACTGGAATTCAAAAGAGGGAAAAAAATCTGATCCAATTCAAGTAGCATCGATAATTAATCTTCATACAGAAAAAGAAATGGTAATTCCTCCATTTCTGAAAATAGCTCCGTTAAAAACTTGTTTTTGTGGAGAAAATGTAATTTTGGGAAAGTCTGAAATTGAAAATAGAAATTGAATAAAAGATGATGAAATGTATTTTGATATGGAGAGTCGATGAATTGAATTCGTAGCATCGAAACGAAAATGTCCGCGTTTAATCCTTAAAGTTCCATTTGATTTTATTGGGAAAAGCAAACAAGTGGAATCAAAAAGCTATAGGGAGCTCTCCGACAAAATAAATGAATCATTAAAAGATTTACCATATTTCAGCTATTTAGAAAGAATCCTTAAATGGACAAAAGATAACAAATAATTTTCATATAAATTTATCGTATTATAAGTTATTAAAAAGCATTATAGCATGCAAGTTTTTAAAAATCCTGTTGAAAATATATGATTTTATTAACTTTTTAAGTTAATACATTAAATCGAAGGAATTGGAAAATGTGAACAACATTCTATAACTTCAGTGTGAATTAGTTTCAATTTTTCTTCATCATTTCTGTTCTGAATTGCTTCATGGATAAATCTCGCAATATGTTTTGTATCATCTTCTTTTACTCCTCTCGTAGTCATCGCTTGCATTCCGATTCTTAGTCCAGATGGATCAAATGGAGGATTTGGATCATCTGGAATTGTAGATTTGGACGTAGAAATTCAAACCTTATCCAAAACTTTCTCAATATCTCATCATGTGAAATTTTCTCCAGAAAAATCCATCACTATCATATGGTTATCAGTTCATCATGTAACAAGTTTATATCAATATTTTAGCATTTCTTCAGCCAAAGTTTTTGCATTAATTAAAGTTTGATGTGCATAATTTTTAAATTCAGAAGTCTGAGCTTCTCCTAGTGCCACAGCTATTCATGCAATGGTATTCATATGAGGTCAGCCTTGCATTCCAGGGAAAACTGCCCTATCAATCCTCGTTGGTAAATTTTCAATCGTATCTTCAGGCTTTTTGAGTGGATTGGATACTATTCATTTGGAAAGAATCAATGCCCCACGAGGTCAGCGAAGTGATTTATGAGTCGTCGTCATCATCGCATGGAATCCATAATCAAACGGATTTTTTAGCTCTCATGCAGCGATAAATCCTCAAATATGAGACAAATCTGCATACAAAATTGCTCAGACTTTTTTTCATATTTCAGCAAATTTTGCATAATCAAGCTCTCTTGGATATGCAGAAAATCCTGCCAATATAACCTTTGGTTTATATTCAAGTGCAAGCCTTTCCAACTCTTCAAAATCTATACTTCAATCTGATTTAGTCTTATAACGCTGAAAATTGAAAACTTTGGAGAAAAATGTAACTGGTGCTCAATGAGTCAAATGTCATCCGTGAGATAAATCCATTCAAAGTATAGTATCTCCAGCATTCATCACCGCCGTATAAAAACATAAATTCGCAGCCGCTCATGAAAGAGCCTGAACATTTGCATGATCAGATTTGAATAATTCTTTTGCCCTTTGAATGGCTAGACTTTCGATTTTATCTGTATTTTCCTGTCATCCATAATATCTTCTTCACGGGAATCATTCTGCATATTTATTCGCAAAAACTGATGACTGAGCCTCCAGAACTTGTTTGGATTGATAATTTTCACTAGCGATCAGTTCCATTCAGGTTGCTTGTCTTTTTTCCTCAGCTGAGATTGCTTGTTGAACTTCTAAATCTTTTATCATAAAAAATATCATACAAACTAAATCTGATTTATTTTACTGATTTAATATTAATTATTCAACCAAAAACTATTTCATTTTGAGAATTTCATCCAAATTCACTCTTTTATAGGAAAGTTTAGGGACTTTTACCTGAGATCAGAGTTTATTTTTGGATTTCATCCGAGCATAAAAAGTTCATTTCTTCACAAAATGAATTATCGGCATTTTGAGCAACATATCATTTTTACGTTTAGCCCTATAATCTGGATTAATCTCCTGCAAATACGAATCAATCTTTTTGGTCAAATCCTCATCAGATAAATTAGACTTCTTTTCAAGTTCAATTATCCACTCGTGCCTAGTTGGTCAATCCTTACTATCAGGTCATATAGTATAATATGTAATATTTATTCCATCATCTTTTGATAATCTTTCAATCACTGAATTTACATGAGTTTCCATGAGTTCTTCTCACTTCAAATTTATAGATTGTCTAGTCCTTCATACAATTTTAAATCTCAATCTTTCATCCACAAAGCTTATCACATCTCCTATCAAATAACGGACCAATCACGCATTAGTAGTAATTACCAATGCAAACTTTTTTCAAATATCAGTCTGATTTATTTCTCGAATTGGTTTAGCTTTAGCTGTTTTTTTTACATTTCACTCATCATCAAAATTATCTGAGTTTAATTCCAAGAATTCATAAAAAATTCCATGATTAGTCAACAATTTATACGGAGCATCTCAGCCTGAGTTATCATAATTTATTATATCCTGATATCCAAAATATCCTTCCGAAGCATTATATGCTCACATATATTTAATATTATGCTGTTTGAAATAATGCATATATGGTGCTACATCCACTCATCATCAAATTATAAGTTCCATATTTTTAACCAGTTTTTCAAACTTTTTCTGATTTCTCGTTTCTATATAATTTAAAATCTCATAAGCCCAACTCGTTACTCAAACCATCGTATTTTCTCTATTTTCATCCAATTTTTCATAAACTATTTTTATTTTATCCTCCCATTTTGGATTCAAAAGGACAGACTTCGGTAATGAATATCTACTTGCAGTCGCTCCCCTTCTTTCCAAAAGAATCAAAGCTGACACATCTCATACATCATATGAATCATTATGTTCTTGAATTGTTCACGTTAATGGGAAAAAATCTCCTCTCAAAAAATGAATTCATTTATATCAATGCAAAATCTCTGCGAACATATAAGCTCAAACTTTTGTAGTACTTTTCATCGCCTCATTTGTAACCGGAATATGTTTTTTATTTCATGTAGTTCACGACGATGCAGAAAATTTTATTATCTTTCACGGTCGGATAATATTTTTTTTCTCTTTGGATAATTCTATATAATCTCTAAAATCTTTATACTCATAAATAGGAACATTTTTACAAAAATTTGAATAAATATTCTCTGATATACAAACTTTATCAAGTTTAAAATCTTTTCAAAACTGAGTTCTTTGAATTTTATTTAGCAATGATTTCAAAATCTTTTTCTGATTCTTGGTCTGATTTTTATCATCCCTTTTTACTGCGCTATAGACGATATTGAATGCTAATCTACTAGAATAATCAAAGAGAATATCGTACAGTTTCATTTCTTAATTTTAGAAATTAAACTACTTTTTAAATGGATATTTCAAATTTTTCATATCTAATTCATCCAATCATAATTCATCCAATTCTCACACAATCTTTCATGAATTTTTATTCGGATAATAACCACTTATATCGTTATAATAATTTCAAACTTTCATATTTCAATTCAAGGATATTACTACTCTTTTTACAATTCATCATATATAATCAAAAACCACATCTTTATATTGTTTTTCCTTCATATTCATAACAGTAGAATCGAGATTATCCAAACTTCTTTGGATGCCATCAACTCATCCAAAGAATAAAGGAATCGCTACTTTTCTAACAAGAAACGGCATATCATCTATTACTATACCAGCAAATTGTTTTACCAACTGCGAAAATGCTTTTTTATCATCAATCACAAAAACTATTTCTCACTCACCTCAAATTTTCAAAATAGGATGAGCCACCAAATAAGAATTCAAAGCTCAAACTAGCCTTTGTTTTGCCTCTGGAGATAATTTATATGCTTTCACATCTTCTTTAAAATAATCCAATGCTGCATCTATAACTAATTTTGGATTTACTGATTCAAGATTTCTATTTTCCAGATTCCACTGCAATGTCTTATTACTAGATTTTGTATTATTAAAATTCTCAAGTAATTCTGATTTTACATTTTCTTTCATTCCATTTTGATTATTATCAAAATTATTAGCATTAACATTTAATGGCATAAATGCAAATCCAGCTCATATCGTTGCTGATTTTACAAAGTTTTTCATAAAATATACAAAATCCTAAAACAAACAATAGCATAACAAAAAACCAAGAAAAGTCAAAACTTCTTCACAAATCATAAAAAAATCTAAAGTGTTTAATCAAAGTTATGAACTGTTTTTCGCTGTAAAATAGCCAAAAAATCGAAATAAATAAAATTTTATCCTAAAAAATTTGCAAAAATAAAAAATTTGTATAGAATTATAGCATAAATGTTTCAGAGAGATTTTTGAAGAGCTCTGAGCATGATATTTATTCTTTTATTATTTTATTACACATGAAAATGAAAAAAATGTTGTTTGGAACATTCTTAGGAATGTTTGCGTTAGCTGGAGTCGCTTTTTTACCTAATGTTGCTAGTGCCCAGGAGTCAACAGAAAACACTTGGGCAAATCCTGGACATGCTACAAATATGGTTGGTGATTGATCTCAAACTCTGACAGGATCTGCTTTTCTTGATACTATCAGAAATGCAATTAACTGGATTCTTGGTATTCTTGCAACAGTTGCATTAGTAATCTGTCTATATGGAGGTTTCCTTATGGTTACTGCAGCTGGGGATGAGAAAAAATATCAAAAAGGTCTTGGTGTATTGAAATATGCAGCTATTGGTTTAGCTATTATTGGATTATCATGGATGATTGTCAGCGTTGTATTCTGGTTCGTTGGAACATTATCAAAAGATAATCAAACACAATCACAGCAGCAGACAGCGGTTGATAAGGATTCTGGTCAGTGAACATCTCTTTTAGGTGGAGGTGGAAACGGAAGTGATTGAAATGATTGAAACAAAAACCCTGGTTCTTAGAATAATATAGTTTAAACTAAGCTAAAAGATGAAACAGTTTATAAATAAAATTATCCTATCATTGTGTCTTCTCATTACGTGAGTATCCATGATGCCTAATATCACTTTAGCAGGTGACAATAAAGACTGCAACAAGTTTTGAGCAAAATGTCATGTAGAAGATATAAATACGATACATACTACAGATGAAAGTGCTAATTCAAACCTATTGACTACTGTAAAGAATGCCATTAATTGGTGCCTAGCACTGTTAGCTACAATTGTTTTATGTTTCTGTATTTATTGATGATTCAAGATGCTTACATCTGGGGCAGATACTAAATGATATGATGCTTGATGGAAGGTACTAAAAAATGCATTAATCTGACTTGCCATTATATTGTTGGCTTGGATGATTGTTAGTGTAATATTCTGGTTTGTGTCTACATTATCACAATGAAATCAGACTCAATCAGATACCATTAAACCATTAGAAAACTAAAATAGCTAAATAATCTAAAAAAATGAAAAAAATTATGCAAAGGTTAATAGTAACTTCATTAGGTATTATACTGTGTATATTTACTCTCCCAACTGCGGTTTTTGCTAAAGATAATTGCTCTTTCTGATTCGGTTCTATGTGCTTTATTGGTAATATAAAACTACCTCATACCGATGATGAAGGTGTGAATGCGAACCTACTAACAGCTATCAAAAACGCCATAAATTGGTGTTTGGGTATGTTAGCAACAGTAGTACTATGTTTCTGTATGTATGGGTGATTTAGAATACTTATATCATGATCTGATAGTAAATGATATAATTCTTGATGGAAGATTATTAAAAATGCATTAATTTGATTGGCTATTATATTATTAGCCTGGATGATTGTTAGCGTAGTATTCTGGTTTGTAGCTACATTGTCACAGTGAAATCAGACTAGATCTGATGTGATTCAGTCGCTGCAAAATTAAAAAAACTTTTCATGTGATTATATACGAAAAAAAAACAAAAATCATATGATGCATCATAAAAAAAGACTGAGTTGAAAAACTTGGTCTTTTTTTTGGAAAAATGCCCTCCTAGAAATATAGAAGAGCATTTTTTTCATTTTAGAAATCCGTCCAAAGTGTATCATTCGAATAATCATCAATCGAAGTTATCTCCTGCTGACAACCATCTTCAAACATGGCTGTCTCATTGTCCCAGAACAAAGGATAGCCACAAACTGTCTGGTCGTACACAACTGCTATATTCAGCAATCCCGGATGAACAACTTTCAGATAAAGCTTGTTTGATTGCTGAGAAGCCGTACAAAATAGGATGGTTCCACTTCCAAAGAATGGAAATTTCGTAGTGGTTGCCAAATGAATAGAATCCAAAGAATTGTTAGCTAGCTCAACAAATGTTACATTGCAGAACCGTGTTTCAGGTATTGAATCAAGGTTCTCCGATATTCCAAAGGGAAACATTTTGTCTGCTACTAAGAGTCTTGCTACACACATGGAATCAGTTGAAAACTTTATCGCCTGTGCAGCATAATCCCATTCTACAGAATCTCCCATTTCATTGAGTAATTTACACAAAGGAGTTTGTCTAGCTGCCTCTATAATGATTCTATAAGGATATCCTGACATAATATCAGTACACAACTCAATTGAATCAATACCTTCTACAGCCAAGAATCCCTCATCCGTTGGAGTCTCTTTAGGGATCACAGGCACAACAACTCTCTCCTTACGATACCCCTGAACAAGATTTCTAACTTGAGGTACAATGACCTCATCATTCTCCAAGACAACATTTTTGTTATCCTGAACTCTTTCATTACTCCTACTGCACAAGTATAGTGCAAGAAGGATTAGTCCCACCAGTGAGACAAAAATCAAGTTAAAATTTCTTTTCATAATATAGATGTTTTTATTTTTGTGAGTATTTTTATTTTTGTGAGTATTTTTATTTTCGTGAGTGATACTTTATACAACATACACCATAAAGTCAATATGAAAAAATGTTAATTTTCAGTCCAATTCACGACATATTCTATGATAATCAAAAAAATATTAAAATATTTTGTAGATTGTATTTTTTATAAAAATTCTTATAAAATATTTAATTTTATTTTCTTCTACATCCAAATGGCCCAACAAAACACAGCACTTGTCCTAATTGGACTTCAGGAACTATGGAGAGATAAAAATTCTGATTATCGTCTACGTAATATGGATTGAGTGATAGACAGAGCTTGCTATCTTATTCAATATGCTAGAGAAATGGAATACAAAATCATTTTTGTTAGGCATACTGAGAAAGAATGACCTTTTGCTGATAAAGAATCGCTCTCTCAAATTATTGGAGATCTCTGCCCTCAACCAGAAGATGTAATTATCAAAAAAACTAAAATTTCGTGTTTTTATCAAACAGACTTGGATGAACACTTAAAATGAATAAAAAATATTGTTGTTGCTTGAATTCCAACTAATTTATGCGTTAGAATGTTTGTGGAAGAAGCCTATGACAGAGAATTTAATGTTGCATTGATTGAAGATATATGCCAAACATATAATGATAAATTACAAGATTTTACTCTTGATGATTTAAATGAATCTAGACCTGATTTAGATGTCGTTAGATTAGAACAATTTTTGTGATAAAAATCTGATTTTTAATTAAATTATTGTAAATTAATATGCAAGGAGCTAAACTTGTGAGTGAATTGATTCAGGAGCATGAACCTCAACGTATTTTGGATTTAAAAGCAAGAAAATGATATTTCAGTATATTAGCAGCTAGTTATGGAGCACAAGTTGATGTACTTGATGATATAGATAACGCCGAATATCCTGACTATCTCAAAGATCATCCTAATATCACATATTATAAATGAAAAGTTGAGGACTTCGAATTTAAAGAAAAATACGACTTCATTATTGCTAAGCATGTTGTAATGTATTATCCTAAAGAATATATATTAGATAAACTAATGTCTGATATATATAATCATTTAAATAGAAATGGAATTTGTTTCATCACCTACCATTTACCAGATTCATATACAATAACAAACAATCCTGAATTATATCAGTATTGTTTGGATGATTTTAAATGATTAAAGGGAAAATTTGTACTAAAAGATTTCTGAAATTATATAAATCCAGTTTCTTGAGAAATAAATAAAGAACATCATGTTGAATATGTAGTTCTCGTTAGACAGTAATTTACTATAAATATATAAAAATATAACAATGTTAATTGATATAGTGAATCAATACGATTCTGAGAAAAAGCAATACCTGAAAGAACTTCGAACGAAGGTGATTTTGCAGCTATCTACACAACAAGACCATAAAAAAATTGTAACATTTCTGTCAAAAGCATGAATAATAAATATTGAAGATATTGAGAAAAAAGTGTATATTGGATTTGCTAATGACTTCATGCTATCTAATGCAAAGAAGATTTTCAATAAGAGTTTAAAAGAAACTATTCAAATAGTTTATAATCCCCAATATACAATTGAATATATAGTTTATCCTCCATTTTCAAATGGTAGTGATTTGCTTATAGATTTGGGAGATCTCCTAAACATTAAGGCGGCTGAGAAGAAGAAATCTGATCCTATATGAAATACTTTAAAGGATGAATTATATGATTATTTTGGGATTCTATTTGATCCATCATTCAGATTTGATAATTTTATTGCATGAGCAAATAATCAATTTGCTTTTTCGGCAGCAAAAGCTGTTGCGGAAAATCCATGAAATGCATATAATCCATTATTTATTTATGGGAATGTCGGATTAGGGAAAACTCATCTCATGCAAGCTATTTGAAATGATATAATTTTAAACAATCCGGATAAAGTAATAATTTATTTGCCTGCTACTAAATTAGTAGATGAAATAGTTTGAGCGTTACAGCACAACAAGATGACCACTCTCATGAGAAAATTTGATGATGTAGATGCTCTATTGATTGATGATATTCAATTTTTAGCAGATAAAGACAAGACTCAGGAAATATTTCATAATATATTCAATGATTTTCAGTCAAAGAAAAAACAGATTATTATCTCTTCTGATCGTCCTCCAAAGGAATTATTACATATTGAGCCAAGATTAAAAACTAGGTTTGCTCTGGGATTAGTCGCAGATATTCATGCTCCAGATTATGAAACTAGGATAGCAATTCTCAAATCAAAATTGGAAATCAAACAAGAATCCATTGATTCAGAGTTATTGGCTATTATTGCTCAGCATATCACCTCAAATGTACGTGAATTAGAATGAGCATTAAATATCTTATTAACTAGGAAAAAATTGAGCTGAAACGAAATTAGTGAAGATGATGTGTATGCTTGCCTACAAACTCTAGGATATTCTACTCAGCATCATATGTCTACTTTCGATGCCGTTAATCAAAACTGAAAATCTCAAAAGAATTTTGATACAATCGTAGAAATGGTAGCCAATTACTACTCTATTTCTGTTGCTGAGCTCAAATCAGATTCTAGAAAGAAAGAAATAACAACTGCAAGGCAAATTTTGATGTATATTGCAAAAAAATATTTCAGGCGAACATTAGAAAAAATCTGAATGTATTTTTGAGGTAAAAATCATGCTGCCGTAATCTATGCTATTTCAAATATAGAAAAAAAGCTAAAAACTGATGTGGATATTCAGCAAGACTATCAAATTTTCACTGAACGAGTTGAACAATAAAAAAACCTCTCTATTCAGAGAGGAATGATGATAAAATATAAATTTTACATATTCTTTATGATTTTCTTTACAACTCATACCACTTTTGTTTCATCGTAAGGATCAATTTCAACTTTATCAAAGAATCTATTAACAGACTCTAAGAATACTCATTCATCTGTTTTGATTATTTTCTTGAGTTTAGGGAGCTGATTATGAACAACAAAAACATAATCATTTGGATCATAACTCTCCTGCTGATGGATCAAAACTAAATCTCCATCCTGAATTTTTGGTTCCATTGAATTTCATTTTGCACGGACAAAGAAACAATTTTCCAAATCATGTAAACCTACAAATGCCATAGTTACAGGAATACGTTCCTGTGTATATTCATTAATAACAGCTTTTCATTGATTACCACATTGAGCGAATCCAAAGATAGGAAGCTGAACTATATCAGTATATTTATCAGTCACAGACTCACGTACCAAACGATAACCTTTTTCATCTTTGACAAAATATCATTTTAAAACAAGCTGGTTAAGTTTATTAAGAACTGTCTGTGGATGTTTTACTCCAATTTCTGCAGCAATTTCTCTAAGAGTAAGCCCCTCCCCATTCGTATTTTTTTTGAAGAAGAGAATTAAAGCCTTCTGCACATCATCAAGTTCGTACTTCATAAGTGGTATTATTATAAAGTAAAAAGAAATCTGATTTATATTTCTATCTTCTTTATAAGAATCTCTTTGACAATGTCAAATCTTTTTTGACAAATTATGATGATTTTTTGACATTTTTGAAAATATAGGTTCGAACTAATTAAAAATCTCTTGCATTTTTGAAAAAATTTATTACGATGATTGCGTTATGATTTTTTACCCCCTATACAAACAAACATGACAACGACGAAAGATTCAGCTGAACTTAAAAATGCCCTAGCAAGCATTGAAAAACAATTCGGAAAATGAGCCGTAATTAAAATGTGAGACCATTCTACATTTGGATTAGTAAACACTTTCCATAGTGGATCATATATACTAGACTTAATATTATGATGAGGTTATCCAGAAGGACGTGTCGTAGAAATTTACTGACCAGAATCTAGTTGAAAGACTACAATTGCGTTACACGCCATCGCAGAGATTCAGAAACGTGGTGAAGTAGCTGCATTCATAGATGCTGAGCACGCTCTCGATCCTCATTATGCAAAAAAACTCTGAGTAAATATTGATGAATTATTACTTGCCCAACCTGACTACGGAGAGCAAGCTCTACAAATTGCAGAAGAACTTGCAAAATCATGATGAGTAAAATTAATCGTAGTAGATTCTGTTGCTGCTCTAGTTCCAAAGGCAGAAGTAGAATGAGATATGTGAGATACGTACATGTGATTGCAAGCTAGAATGATGTCTCAGGGACTCAGAAAGCTAACATCAGTCCTAGCAAAAACATGAACTACATGTATCTTCATCAACCAAATCAGAATGAAAATTGGAGTAATGTTTGGGAATCCTGAAACTACTACGTGATGAAACGCTCTCAAATTCTTTGCATCACAGAGAATCGAAATTAGAAAATGAGATAAAATTATGGAGGATAAAGAACAAATCTGATATTATGCCAAAGTTAAATCGCAAAAAATAAAATCGCTGCTCCATTCAAAACTGCAGAACTTCCAGTTAAATGGAATATGTGATATGACAAAATTAGTGACATCATCGAAGCATCAGTTCTTCTAAAAACTATTACAAAAAGCTGAGCATTCTACACACTATGAAATCAAAAATTCCAATGAAAAGAAAAATTAGCTCAACATCTACAGTGAGATTCTAAAGCTCTAGCAGAATTAGAAAAGAAAATTGAAAATGCTATCAAAGATATGAGAATGTGAAAACAAGTTCTCGACGATGAAACATTCGAACATCTAGATGAAGTAATCGAAGATATTGCTTGAATAGAAGAAAATGAAGATTAGCCCATCGCATAAATTATCATCTCTCATCACCATAAAAAGTGATGGGAGTTTTTTTATTGATTTTGTAAATCAATTTCATATAAGATGAAATGCATAAAGCGGTATGTAAATTTCAATTGTTAACACAAAATCTAAACAAAATTATGTTTCACTTAAGACTTAGTAAAGATTGTTATCTTGATTCGAAACCGAGAGTAATTGTAAAAGAGACTGGTAATGGTGTGGTATTCATACAGCGTCCAAGAGATGTTCAATATGAGCCTTTCAATCTTCCCCTTACTGAAGAAGATATAGCCACCATTATGACGGCGATTATAGAAGAGAACAGCAAATTCAAGCTTATTGCATTTTCTTACGATGAAAATGGCGCCGTACTGTATTTCAACCAAGTTGTTCCAAGCTAATTCCTATGCGTGGGACTCTCCACACACCCATATCTACATATTGAATTTAATATGATAGATATGAGGTTTTTTTAATTGTATCATTTTTTAATAACTTGACTTTTTATACAAAAAATATATTAATCAATATAAGGATATAATTTTATTATAATAATTACATATCTCAATGCTCTATAACATAGACTCACTCGATGCAGGTAAACAAAGAAAATACCCAGGTAGAATGGGTAGATTTGCAGAAAATGTAAAAAGAGCTGTAAGGAACACGCTAGCTGCAGCATGAATTGCTACTAGCTCAGTATCACCTATGGCAACTACATCTACATTTATACCCGCTACTGTAAATACTATCACAGCTGTCGCTCCTACAGTAGCTTCTACAGCCGCTAAAACTATAGCACTATGAACAGCTGCAAGTTTATTGACTGCGTGTGGGGAAGATGAACCTGAGATAAAAGATACTACTCCTCCAACTATCAATGTTAGTCATTCAGAAATGGATATTACATGATGAAAGGAAGTATATATTAATTGAAATCAACTTTATATTTGAAATACTCCAGTAGCATCACGGTATGATAATAAAACTAAAAATTGTGGAGTAGCGTTATACATGAATTGAAAAAATATAACTTCGTGAACTATTGTTAGTGAGGAATGAACCCTAACTATCAGAGTAATTGATGATGATGGAAATGTAAAAACTGTAGATATAAAATTGAATATTGCAAAGAATGCACCAAGCATTACAGTAAATCAATATGAGGTAAACGTGTTCTGATGAGAGGTAGTAAGTATAAATAATAATCAATTACTTCTCTGAGATGAAGTGATTGCAATACGAAATGATGATAATCTAGAATCATGCAAAGTATCATTGAGTTTCAACTGACAGGCTATCAAATCATGAGATACAATTAAAGAAGCGTGAAAATTAACAATCACAATAACTAATAAAAATTCAAAAACATCTACAGCCGAAATTACAGTTACAAATGATGCAATCTATGGACTAGAAAACCTAAGAAATGCAACATTACAAGTAGACAAAGAAATCAATCTACTAAACTGAATCAGTTTTGCAAATGGAGTAGAACTGGTAAAGACAGAAATAGAGATAGATGGTAAGCGTACTGCAGTAGATCCAAACCACTATACACCATCATATCCATGAACAATAAATGTTATTTTTACTATAAAATGAATAAAGTGAAACACTGCAGAGGTGAAGGTAGATAATTTAAATGTTAATGCACTGGAATATAAAGCCATAACTATAACAAACATCAACCCCGAAGACTTAATGCCAAAAGTTGAAGTGTGAGACAAAAATATATATAAACATATAGAGCATCTGAGAATTCCTGAATCAACTGTTATTACGGATATGATGTGGAAATATGGTGCAGGTAACCATACAGCTGAAGAGTATCAGAAGCTCATGATGAGACTTAATACTGGTATGATATGAGAAAATCCTGTAGACTATAATAACTATGAATCAGTATGATGAGCTCCGTATAGTACTCCATCTAACCATGCTCATGCCGAATGGTTTACTCTAAATACACTGGTAAACCATGCAAATTTTAAAATAATAGATTGTGGAGATTACTATGAAATTTTAAACAATCTATGTAAGTCTGATCCTAATAAAATGAATATTATGTGAATTTCTATAGGCTCAGATGTAGATAGGGAAACATATAACTCACGAAATATAGAGCAGATTAAACAATTTGATAAAGAAAAGAATGTACTCATTTTCTCAGCTTGATCAAATATTAGGTATAAAGATGATTGAACCATTACTAATAAAATATATCAAGAAAATTATAGTTTACCAGACAACCATTCAGTGTATACTTCAGCTTCACGTGCTCATAGTAAAGATGACAATACAATTAATATGCATCATATGTTAACATTCGGTACAGATGGCGATGGAGATATAGATCAAACAAATGAAGAGGCTGAATCAAGTAAGTTCCCTGTATGATTTCATAAGAAAGTTTTATTTTCTGGACGTGAGTTCCCTCACCGTAATTATTCATGAGATAAAATTAGAGCTGCAACAGGTAAGTATGCCACTTCCCATACAAACTATGTAAATGTAGCAATTGCATGTAAATGTTTCCAAATGTTTGCTGAAGTGGAAAATATGGATCAACTATTAGAAATGATTAGGTCCACGTCTCTTAAAGATTATATCAGATTTAATGGGGAAACTCAGGAACTCCAACTAATGAATCCTGCATGATTCTTCAAAAAATATTTAATGCCTACAAACTTACCGACTAGTATACAATCTTCAAAAATTATTAATCTGAATAAGTGATACTATAAATGAGTAGTTTTTGATATACCGTGAGCTGAGGTAAAAATCAACTGACAATGGGTAGCCTATACCGATACAAATAAATCATTAATAAAAGGTCAAAATCCTATGACTTTGGAATGGAGACTAAATGGAGACCTATCTAAAAAAATGTGACACGAATGAAAAAACATGAGCTGAAAAATAAAAGTAGTAGATGATCAGTGGAATGGCTTGAATATTGATAAAGATTTTTCTATAAATGTGATTTAAAAAGTAATTAGAGAAAAAACAGTCCCCTTGGGACTGTTTTTCTAATTTTTGAGTATTATTTACATTGTACGTAACTTACTTTTTCTGAACAACTTTCTATTCCCACCCATCACGGATTATTAGGTGCTCATGCACAAGCAGCAGCGTTACATATCGTTGAAGCTACATACGCTTGTCACTGTTGACATTCATAATCGGATTCTTCAATATAACAAAATCTACCAGGGTGACTACTACAATAATTTGTGTAATCTGATGTTGTACATTTCTGAATTACACCACGATAAGTACAAGAGAAATATTGAGTATCTCAATCAACACCTTCTATATAGTCTCAGAAACAGTCATCTTCATTCGTACATGCTTGGCTTGCAGAATGTGGTAAATTAAGTATCGTATCCGCAGAAACATAATATCAATTTCCATCACATAAATAATATTTATCGCCTATATATACAGTTCAGTTATTGATACTATAGTTTTTTTCACATTTTTTTGTATCATTATCCCAATAATAATCATTATCACAAACACATTCTTTATATTGTGAATCTCGATGAGAATTATATGGACAACTACAAGAACAAGTATAAGCATTTCGTGTTCCCACAACTCATGACTGAGGATCTTGACAACCTTGTTGTCGTGATGTATCACATTGAATACAAAGTTCTTGTCAATCAAACCTAAAACCATTATCACACACACATCAATCTTGTGGGTTAAATGTAGAATTTGGCGGACATTTACAAGAGCAGTTTTGATCATCCCATTCTCATACTGGAATTTCTTGATAATCATGAGGATCTTCACATGAATCTTTTTCATATGTAGAACATTTTTGACAAAGTGTAGATTTTTTGTTATTTTCTCATATACAATACCACTTCCATCAGTAGAAATTACTACCTACAGTAACAGTTTCTATTGTATTTGTTTCATCTTTACACTTATATTTTTCAGAATTTTCACATTCTACATTTTTAACTTCTCTCCAATGTGCATATAAATTTTGGCCACATACATTTGGAACATATGTTGATATACCCGCATCGATAACCGGCTCTCAGCCATCTGCTGCCGTATACCAACCTAAGAATACATGGTCTGTTCGACTAACACTCGGAACATCGTTTATTTCCTGCGTTGTAGTTGTTGTACTATTCACCTTCCAGTTCGCCGTTTTTGTACATATTGTATTATAACTTCATGGGAATGTGTATGTTGTTCAATTCATTATTCCACAAGTATTTTCGTTCGTATTTGTCCATCAATTAAAACTCCACATTGTTGCACTTGTTGTTAATGCATTTCTAGTTATAGGTGTTTCCGATGTTCATTTGTTTTTATAAAAGTTTACTATACAATCACTTGTAGTACTTGTATTTGCCTTGGTAGGATTTGGTACTGTTAATGTACTATTACATGCTCTTTTAAAATTTGTTGATGATGTATATTGAGTTGAATTAATTATTACTTTTCATCAATTTGGATTTACTGTTAATGTATTTTCACATATGTCTCCCCAATGTGCATATAAACTTTGACCACACAAATTTGGCGTGTATGAGGATACTCCTGTATTAATAACCTTACTTCATCCATTTGATGCATTATACCATCATAAGAATTCATGATCTGTTCGACTTACACTTGGTACACTCAACGATCCTGTTGTAGTACTTGTTCCGCTAACTTTCCATGATGCTTTTTTTGTACAAGTTGTTCCATAACTTAATGGGTATGTATATTTATGCGTTGTTGGATTCCATCATCCACACACATTACTATCATTCCATCCACTAAATGCATAGCTTGTTACAGTAGTTTTTGTAGCTGTTTTACTAGTATATGTTGATCCTCATTTATTCTCATAGAATTTTACCGTACAATTGCTTGTACTTGTTGTATCTGCTTTATTAGTAGCATTTGGTACTGTTATTGTACTATTACATGCTCTTTTAAAGTTTGTTGATGATGTATATGTTGTTGAATCAATTGTTACTTTTCATCAATTTGGATCTACTGTTAATGTATTTTCACATACTGGCGTGGTACATGTCCACTGTGCAACCATTGTTGTGTTTCATGTTGGCACATAACCTGTTTTTCAAGCAGGATATGTTATTCCATTTGTCGAGTTTTTCCATCCACTAAACGTACAATTTGTCTTTGTTGGCGCTGATCTTAATGTTAGAGATGTTGTTGAAGTCGAAGTACCTGTAGACCATACAGCTGTCTTCGTACATATAGTTCCATTACCTGATGGGAATGTATATGTTGTTCAATTCATAGTTCCACATGTACCTGTAGATGTCCATCATGCATAAGTATAACCTGTGGTTGTTGTTTTGGTTGCATATTGAGGTGAAACCGCACTTCATCCATCACTGTCATATGTTATAGTATAAACCACCTGTCCTGTTAAAGTATCTTTCCATGGAGTTGGTATATTCGTTGTGTCATTACAATTTTTTGTCATACTTGCTGATGTTGTCGTTGCTGTAGATCAACCAAATGTAACTTTTCATCCATTAGGTTTTAGTGTTAATGTATTTGCACATGTACATGACCAAGCAGCTGTCATAGTTATTTCAGTTGCATTTGTAATTCTAGAATAGTTTTGTCATGCAGTATATGGTTGTCCATTTTCTGAACTAATCCAACCAGCAAACTCACATCAATCCCTCGATATCCCAGCTGATAATGTTATTGGGTTTCCACATGTTTCTGTAACAGGTGCTGGAGTAGAACTTCATTCATTTGGATTATAAGTAATTGTCCAGTTACAAGCTGGCAATGTACAAACACCTCCACTCCAAGTATATCATGCATCTGTATCACATGTAAACTGACACGTACCTGGTGTAGAATTATCTGTATAAGTCCATTCAGTTAGTGTATCTCCGTATGAATACATTCCACTTCAGAATTTATATCCACTTCATGTTGGCTTATTTGTACATGCATACTCATTAGGCTCACAATTACCATTTTTCCATGTATGGTAATCAATACAACTAAATGAACATGGCTCATTCTTATTGTTACTAAAATGATAGTCTGTATCATCATCTGGTAAATAATTATTATTTGGCTCTGCGTTAGCTGGCACTGATAGTGTACATTTTACACACTTTTTTGTACTTGAATTGTATTTATAACCATTATACCACATACATGTGAATGAACATTCATTATCTGATGGTGTATATTGGCTAACGTAATCAGTAGTATAATTTGGACTCCAATATCAATGATCCCAATAATCTCGAGTTGTTCCTTTTGTCCATATTTGAGTATACGTTCCACCATCTGTTCAAATTCTCCAATATGAGTGATCTGGTTTATCTGATGGACAATCTACTTGTTGCGTAAGTGGATGACAATCATTTCAAGTTAAGTTATACCTACATTCCTGACAGTGGGCCGTAATTCATGTCGCATAGTTTGCCTTACAGTCCCAAGTATGCTTATCTTCATGAGCACTCGATTTACTATCAACTATTCATGTTGCGTATCCATCCATAGGTTGACAATAGTAATGTTCCGCTTCACAACTTCAGTTTTCTTTCTCTATACATCTATTATTCAGTCCATCCCATGTATAATTTCCCGCACATGCATGACAAGAAACTTCTAATCACGTTCATTCGTATGTATAAGTATGTCATCAACCTCCAGGGGTGTTTGTATATCAAATATTATCTCATTCATAATCTCATACACATGTCCAGTAGTAGTTACCCTTACCGTCATTAGTTTGCCCTGTAGTTGTTCGATTTTGTCATATACATTCGTTTGGATTGGTTCCACATTCTGGTTTACTTACACATACATATCCTCATTCTTTATCCGTAGTTTCTTTTTCATATGGATCATCACATTCCCAATCACATGCATCTTCTGGATTCATTACTCGTGAGTTTCAATCCCATTCCCGATTGAATATTCATCATGCATATTTTCGATGTGCGTGATGTTTTGGAATGGAAACATAAGAACTACATAATCAAGCTCTTTCATTAGATATACAATAATTATAACCTTCTTCCATATGATATCCATCTACGCAATCAACTAATTTATACACTGTTTCTCATTCTGTACAATGCTGATGATCAGGGGAACTCCTATATTTTGTACATGGTTCATAGATTGATGTTGGATTTTCTCATGATTCATTATTATATATTTCATATGTTGTGTAATCTACATTATATCACTCACAAACCTCATCTGATACTGAACAAGTACTACTTACAGTATTTACAGTATTTCCGTTTTCATCCTTCCATTGTCAATCATGACAAATTAAAATTATCTCATCGTCACATGAATGAGGGCATACAAAATTACCATTGATGTATCATCAAATTTTTTCTCAATCTTTCACTACTGTGCCGTCTATTGGGGATATACATGTTCTTCTACATTCATTTTCATATCAATATCCTGTAGCAAATCCAGCTTTACAGTTCAAGAGTTTGAAATGAGGGACTTTCTCATCACACTTTGTTCCATCTATGGCTGGATCTTCTGGATTGGCATCAAAATCTATACATAATTTATAATTTCACCTTGTTCATCAAATAGTTTGTCTGTCTTTCCCTCTCCAATTAAAAGAATTAAGCGAAGGTTCTGTATATCATTGCCTTGTTTCTCATTGTTTCACATCTTCTTCGGATAAATCATACTTCCATGTACTACATTCATAACCGTTCAATAGACAATGTCTGTATTTATAACCTTCATCACTAGCTGTTTTATTACTTGCTGTTCCATTTGCATTGGCAACATATAGTGTTCAACCACTACAAACTAGTGTTGCTTTGTAATTATTACATGTATCTGGCGAATGTGGAGTATCTTCATCATAAGCACAAGAGACATTTTCATTTTTATATCAAATTACTGTTTCATTATGTTTAATCGTTTCATATTCATTCCATGGCAAAACACAGTCTTGATAACAACCAGTTCTAGTTCAATGTCCTCATCAAGCTATGTCACCAGTGAGGTGAAATCATTCTTTACATTTGTATAGACATTTATTTTCTGTTCAAAAATCCATACAATTTTCGTTGGAATCTATCAAACTAGTTTCGAATACAACGTTCATATATTTTTCAATCTCTCATGAGTAACAAAGTACTGCATTACCTGTATTTGCCACTCATGTAGTACAGAATGCAATATACTCATCTACTGGGACTAATTCTTCTGTCTTGTTTGTACAATAACTAGAATTATCATTACAAATTCCCGTACATTTTTCTCCACGATCAAGCATTTCCCATTTTCAACCATCATCAAATCATCCTTTTGTACATCATACCAAACATCCACTATATGATCATTTCAGTCAAATATTTGCACCGGTATTACATCTTGTTGTTTTTATATCGATTTCACCAAAATATACTGCCCCACTTACTGCTAATCATCATCTTGATCAATCGACACCTAATCAAACTCAATTTTCTAAATTCAAATAAAATGCATTTGGTCATTCTGGTACAAAATTATCACTACCTCTATAAGAAAAAGCAAACCTATTGGAATATAATTCTGCTTTAACATTTTTTCATCCTACTATAGAATTGGGATTATCTATTTGATTATCACTTCATCAGAGGATAAAAGAATTATTTGAGTATATCTTATTATTATTTCATCATATAAGTGTAGCATTTCCGTAGTTGTCTGCTCTATTATTATCTCATCATACAAATACTGAGTTCATTTGTTTATAATTGTTGTGTACACCACTATTAAGTGAATTATCTTTTCATCATATAACGACTGAATTACTGTAACCTGACCTAATTACATTTCAATCTCATGCAATAATTGTTATATTATCAGAATAATTTATTTTATTATTATCTCATCACAGTATATTACTTTTCTCTGTGCCTATAATCTCATTTCTGGCAGTAGATATTTCATTAGTTTCCGGATTTTTTGGATTAACCATAACAGGATAAGGAGCAATATAGAGAGTTTTACCACTCATATACATAGTATTCCTCACATTACTCAAATTATTTGGGTCTATGAAGTTCATACGGTAAAGCACCTCTGATTTGTTATCTAATCATGTATATGCAAACTCAAAATGTTGATCATCATCTGCTGCTCATACAGATGTAGTCATCAAAGATGCCGATCATATACATAAAATGACCGATAAAATTAACAACAGTGTTGTTAATAAAGATTCGCTCCATCCCATTTTTTGTGAAATTAAGCTTTTTACCTTTCGTTTTTGTTTCATTTGGTCATAAAGTATAATAAAATTAGATACTCAATTATACTCTAAATATCAAATTTTGTCAAATTTTTGGGGACTTTTTTATATAAAAAAATATCAAAAATAAAAAAAAACGATATAACTCTATTTATAATTATATTATTTTAGACATATAAGTTCATTTGAGTCCAAATCACAAACTTTTATAATACTCTCTCACTCATACTCACGAAATTACCGAAAACTGATTATAGCCAAAAGATTTAGAAAGTTTTTCTGCAAATGAAAGTAATCTCCTTCACAATCATGTATGCTGAGTTCATTGTCCAGATTTTTCTCAAATTTTTTGAAGCTCTCAATAAACGTGGAGCTCTCTAATTATTGCTGTTCATTTTTCTAATCATTCAACTCAAACCACACTATCATCATTTGGCAATAATAAACGAGTAAATCCATACAAATATCCCAGTTCATCTTCAAACGAGATAAAACATTCCTGACCTGCTGAAGATTTATACCAACGCAAAACTAAATTCAAAAAATCTGATTTATTTTTTTCTATTCTATTTCTCACTTCTCTAGATCTAGTATCTAGACACACAAAATTACGGAAAGATTTTAAATCTGGCTGCATTCAGATTATTTCTGTTTTAACCTCTTCCACCACTTCGTGGTTTCCCTCTCCTATTAGGAGAGGGGTAGGGTGAGGTTTTTGCGACATACTCAAATAATATTCATCTTCACTCTCATACAATTCATAATCTCAATATAAACGGGAATAGAACTTTTCCACATCTATACTTTCTTTTCAATGGAAACTATTTTTCATTTCTTTCAATAATGATTCATGCGCCATCTGAGAAAGATTTGTAATATTTGATCACGCAACGATTTCAGTCGCAGGGATATCACGAATCAACCTCTTTATCCTAGTATAAGGCGGAATTATATTCAAAAACGTCTCACGAATCTCAGACAAAATTTGCTCCGTAGTTATTGGTGTATATTTTCACTCTTTATATAAATTATATAATTCCGTATTCGGAATAACTGACGTTGGATAGAACTTTATTTCATCAGGCTGAAATGCTGCATCTGAATAAATATCCTTAAAACTCTGAATATCTTTTTCAAAGTCTGAGCCATAAAGTCATGGCATCAAATGAATTGAAATTTTCAATCCATACTGACGCATAATATATATAGCATCTTTTATTTTCTGTACATCATGTCCCCTTTTATTAAGTTTCAAAACTTCATCATCAGTAGACTGAATTCACATTTCTACTCTCGTCACTCCCAATTCACGCCAAAATTTACAATTTTCATGACTAACCAAATCTGGACGAGTCTCAATTGTTAGTCAGATTATTCTATTCTTAGCTGTCTCATTACGTTTAATAGCTTCTTCTAAAGTATCTGAATATTTGATTTCATCTAAATTCTGAATCTCAAAATGATATCTCGACTCATCATTACCTCCCTCTCCAAAATTTTGTTTAATTTTCAAATCAGAAAAAGTATTACATGCATCATAAAGCTGTTTAACAAAGTCTATTTTATAATCCCTAGGATAAGCATCCCATGATCATCATAGAATAATCATCTCAATTTTATCAGTCTGATGCCCTGTTGTAGTCAAAGACTGCAAACGGTTGTAAGTCTGTTTCATCGGATCAAACTGATTCAACCATGCACGCATAGCTCCAGGCTCAGATTTTATATAACTCTTTGGCATTCATGGATCATTAGGACAGAATATACATTGCCCAGGACATGGCCAAGGTTTAGTCAAAACTTGAACAGGCACAATTCACGATAATGAACGAATTGCTCTTTTACGAAGCAAAGTTTCAAAAGTCTGATTTTTTTCTAATTTTCACTCCTTCACTGCAGCAAAATATGATTGCAATATCTGCGATTTAGATGGTAAATCTTTCATTTTTTTCTCTTTTGCAAAAGCACGCTGCATATCTTTGATTTCATCTGCAGTTATATCTGGGATTCTATCATATATTGCTTTTACCAGTGGAAAAAAATCCATCAAAACTTAATTAATCATAAACTAAAACATAATATTGATTCATTTATCAGATTCAATTGTTTCTATTTACAAAATCATAAAGAAAATCAAATTTGTCTTGCTTTTTTACATCAGAAAAGCACACTAAATGAAAGTAAAAAATTTTTATTGAATCAATATCGAACATGCTAAGCAATCTGATTTTAATTCTGAGTTTCACACTAGCCACTTTCATAGGTGCTATGATATTATATCCCTTATATATCAAATTCCTTAGAAAGGTAAAAGCTGGTAAAACTATTCGTAGTGAATCAGCTACATGAGACAAAGCTGTTATATTTTCCAAATTACATGAACATAAAGCCTGAACTCCCACAATGTGATGAGGATTATTTTTATTAATGATGCTTTTGATGGTTTGAGTATCTTGGATATCTCAAAAACTATGATGGACTAATTACCATCTACGAAATAGACAGGAGACATACATCATATTATTCTGATTTTTCAGTATGTGATTGATTGGATTAATAGATGATATACTAAATATACTCAATGTATGAAAAGTGAAATGACTCAATATGAGAGCCAAAATGTTTGGACTAATTCTTTTCTCTGGATGGATTTCATACCGATTTTATCATGTCCTATGAATCGATTACATCAATTTAGCACCACTTTTTGGGACCATTCATCTATGACGATGATTCCCAATCCTCACATTTATCGCTACAATATTTATAGTAAACGCCGTAAATATCACTGATTGACTTGATTGATTAGCTGGATGATTAAATATTTTTGTATTATTAACATTCGCAGTTGCTCTATTTATATCCCATAGATATTTGGCCACTACTGTTTTGGGAATATGTATCTCAACCTTAGTTGCTTTCATGTTCTTTAATATCAATCCTGCCAAAGTCTTCATGGGAGATAGTTGAGCATTTTGTTTATGATGATTAATTGCTGCTACTGCATATTTATTAAATATGAAAATCTGAATATTCATCCCTGCTGCTATCGTATTCCTCATTTTTGCTATAGATTTATGCACGAGTGGGCTACAAATGTTTTGGAAAAAAGTCTTTCATCATAAATTATTTCCAATCGCTCCATTCCATCATTATTTGGAATATAAATGAATCAAAGAATATACAATAGTAATGTACATGCGGTTGATTCAAACCATTCTCACTGTAACTGCTATTATCGTAATATTCTGGCAATTCCTATAGAATAAATTTAAAATTTCAAAAAATAAAAATTCAAACAAAAATCAGACTCTCTTCTTTTAGGTCTTTTTCTATTCAATCATGAAAAAACTTACATCTCGACGGTCTAATATTTATAGTAAACCTCTAAATTTTCGAATTAGTTTATTATGTAAATTTTTTGTAATCTGACTTTTATTACAGTTTTTCTTACAAACTTTTATTACATTTAAACTTGGTCGAGATGGAAAATTCTGGACACTATTCCGAATGTGGAAGGAATTCATATTATTAGCATTTATCGTAATTCTACTACGATACATTTTCGCCAATCTAAAATGATGGATTAAAACTATAAAAAACAAAGAAAACACAGATAAGATTACTCGACAACTCTTGCTAAAAAGCATCCAATCAAAATTCGTAATCCAATTTATCCTAAGTTTCATAATCACAACTGTTATCTTATTACTTTTGGCTGTATGACTACAACACGTTTGATTTAAAGCTTTTGTTTTAAGTGCTAAATATGATTTATTATGATTCTTCATATTTGGAATATGAATCTGCCTAGCTTTACTTTTTTTCACCGAGAAAGATAAAGATTTATTACAGTTATATAATAAACTAATCATTCGATCTCTACGATTAGGCTTATTCTGGTGGTTTATAATCTGGCTAATGCCAAATGTTTTGAAATATGTATGATATAACCCTCAAATATACGAATGAACCGTATGACAAAATCCACCTGCTGCATACTACACAAAAATAGTCCCTTTCTATGAAGGTAGTTATGTAAGAAATAGTTTCATATTTGAAAGACCTATAAGTTTTTGATTTCGGTTAATAGCATTTTTCCCTGTATTTGTACTTTGATTTTTAAGAGATAAAAAAAGAAAAGATCAAATATTTCCAACAATATTATTCTGACTTTTAATTCTCTCTACTCGATCCCGTGCATGAATAGCCGTACGGGCTCTAGAAGCAATTATTCTATTTTTCATTGTATATCGAAAATTTGTTAAAAAATATTTCGTCCGACTAATAATTTTAGCCCTAATCTGACTATGATGACTTGCTTATCTATGAAGATGAATCATGGTGAGAGAACATTCAAATACTGGTCATTTGGAATTGATGAAATCCTGACGAAATATCGCGAAAAAGAACTTAATCATTTGACGATGAGCTTGATATTCAGGTCCAGCATCACATCAATTATGCTATACAGATGAACCAGTAGACATATATGCAGAAATCGATTCGATTAATATGGATAATGAACGTTGTGAACTAATAAGAAAAGAAAATGTAAAAAATCAGATTTCAACTTACGGTTTCAATCCAGAAAATCAGTATCTACAAGTTTTAATGGAATATTGAATCATTTGAATATTATTCCGATTATGACTATGTGTAATAATACTTCGATATACTGCCAAAATGATTTGGATATACCGTAACAAAAACAAATCCCCTTTCCAGGAATTATTATACTATTCATTACTGTGATTCTGAATTTGATTTGTATGACTTTGCATTGAATGACTAGTATTACATTCATTGGTAGATAGGATGGTAATTTATCCTTTCTTCTTACTATATTGAACTACAGTTTGACTACGAGAAAAAGAAAAAGATAAGCAATACATACCCCATGAACCAAAGAAAAAGAAAAAAGTAAAAAAGTCTGAAAGGAAGCTAAAAAAAAGGTCAAAGTAAAGATATCTTGATTTTTTAATCAATTTATATATCTTGTTTCGTTGCGGGCATAAAAAATTCATTTTCCCCTATATATGCCCCTTATCTCTCGGAGGGGACCTCGCTCTCGCATTAATATGTAATGCGGGAGCTTTTTTGTTTAAAGAAAATCTTGTTTTTTATACATTTTCTCATATTCTAAGTTATAAATTTAAATAAAGAAAAAATATGTTAAACGAAATTCAACCACTTATCGTGTGAGCAATGGCTTGACTTATCATTTGATATATTGTAGCAAAGCTCACAGTACATTCTGCCGTGAAATCAGCGCGCTCTACATCTGTCAAACAAGCTCGTAATGTAATTTTATGAGATGTTAACGAAAAGCTTGCCCCTGCTCTGCCATGATTTCCATATGATTTCAAAGATATGGTATTTATCTGAAAATGAATCGATTATTTAGTTTTCGATGGTTTAGCTTCTGGACATTTAAAAAAAATTATTTTATTAGAGCTAAAAAGCTGACAATCATTGCTGAATAGAAACGAATCTATGATAAAAAATGCAGTATGAAATTGACTAGTTTCGTATGAGGTTTTCAGGATTCATTCATAATTTTATTTCTTTACCAAACATTTATGAAAACTATCGCAATTACATCTGGATATTTTAATCCGATTCATCCATGACATATTGAATGTCTAGAGCTTTGTAAAGAATTGTGAGATGAACTTTGGGTAATAGTAAATAATGATTTACAAGCCAAATTAAAAACTGGAAAAGATTCTGTCTTTCAGGATGAAAACTTCAGGATGAAAGTCGTAAGCTCGCTCAAAGTTGTAGATGATGTATTTCTTTCAGTAGACCAAGATTGATCTGTATGTGAAAGCATTAGAGAAATAACTAAAAAGATAAAAGAAAAATATTGAGAAGACACAAAAATTATATTCTGAAAATGAGGAGATCGTTTCTCATGAAATATTCCTGAAGTTCAGGTATGTAACGAATTATGAATAGAAATCAAAGATTGATTATGAGCGAAAACCCATAATAGTTCAGATTATAGAGCTAAAGCATAAGATTTTATTTATTTTAATATAATAACATAATGAAAAAACTCGTACTACTTCGCCACTGAGAAAGTCAATGGAATAAAGAAAATAGATTCACCTGATGGACTGACGTGGATTTATCAGAAAAATGAGTAGAAGAAGCTATTAAAGCCTGAAAACTTCTAAAAGAACAGTGATTTCAATTTAAAAAAGCCTTTACTTCTTATCTAAAAAGAGCTGTAAAAACTCTAAATGTAGTACTAGATCAAATGGATTTAGACTGGATTCCTGTAGAAAAAACATGGAGATTAAATGAAAAACATTACGGAATGTTACAATGATTAAACAAAAAGGAAACTGCTGAAAAATATTGAGATGAACAAGTACTGATTTGGAGAAGAAGCTTTGATGTACCTCCTACTCCATTAGATAAAAATGATGAACGCTCTCCATTTAAAGATCCACGTTATGCAGAAGTTCCAGAGAACGAATTGCCACTAACAGAAAGTCTAAAAGAATGTATACATCGTCTAACTCCTTATTGGGGAAATGAAATTTTACCAGCACTAAAAAAAGAAGAAACAATACTGGTTGCAGCTCATTGAAATAGTTTAAGATGAATTGTCAAAATATTAAAAAATATTTCTGACCAAGATATAGTTAGTTTAAACTTACCAACAGCCGTGCCTTACGTATTTGAATTTGATGATGATATGAATTTAGTAAAAGATTACTTCCTATGAGATCCTGAAGAAATTAAAAAACTTATGGAAGCCGTAGCTAACCAAGGAAAGAAATAATTCTTTCCTTTTTTTTAATTAAAAATTTATTTTAAAAACTAATATATTTACCTTTTACTAACAATACCCAAACATCTAGGATATCTCGAACATCAATAGAAAGCTCAATACCTAGAATGTCTAAGAACCATCTTAGATCAACATATCGGACAATTTCTTGGATTTCAATCTTCAGAATTAGCTATTCTCCTTCTCATATTTCATCTTTTACTCAATTTGCAATCCAAACACTGTCTTCAATATCAACTTTTTAGTGTATTATCTTTAAATTTTTCTATTTCTTTTACTTCCCCACATTTATCACAAATTTTAAAAGTTCAATCCTCCAGTCATTTCATAATTATTTGCATATCTTCAAGAATAGCTCATTCATCTTCTTCATTATCTTGAATTTCTACATCATCCACTTTTTTTTTCTCTACTTTTTCTCAAATAAGCATCCTCATTTTCTGATTTAAGGTATCAATCTTATCTTTTCATAAATTAAATTCATTCAGACGGATAAATTTATATCAATAACTTTCCAAAACTTTCTCCATGTAAATATCATTTTCAGATACATACAAATCTGAATCTCAATTAACAATATCAGAATTCAAATCATCATACTCAAATATTATCTTGGTTTCTTTTCATTTTTCATTCGTATAAACAATGAAAAAATCTTGTTTAAATTTTGGATGATTATAATAAGGATCAAGCTGTTTTAGATATGAACTTAAATCAAAATTTGGAATAATTTTTAAACTATCTTTATGTTCTTTATAGAAATCTGTTTGAGAAAGTTGTTTCAAAATAGAATAATCTGAATCTTCAATATCCTTTACAAAATCAGAATTTTTCAAATTATTTTCTCTCTCTTCCCAGAAATGATTCAATGTTTTACGAATCTCACCTGAGAATTCCTCTATTGGTTTACTCAATACAAATACGATACTCTCCTTTGGACGAGAGAATCATACATTCAATCTCTGAGATTTTAATATTCAGTTTTCTTCATCATCCACACTTGCTAAATCTTTGATAAATACTCACCACAAATTATCTTCTTCTCTAGTTGCCACCATTGAATAATATATTACATCTCTCTCCTCTCACTGACAACTATCAAAAGTCATTATTTTTAAATTAAATTTTTCATAAAAATAATCACTTCATGGTACTGCACTTATCGCATCTTCCAAAGCCTTTTGCTGGTTTGTATGTGGAGTTATAATTCATACTGATTTTTTTATTCAACTTTCTTTTAATTTTTTAAGTTCCTCTATAATAAATTCAATTTCTTTACTATTAGTATTTTCTTTAGTTTTATCTTTTCATGTAGCATCAACAAATTCAAATCTGAGCACATCATCGATATTCTTTCATCTAATTTTCATCACCTGTAGACCATTTCAATAGAAAGTTTTATTTGAATAAGAAATAATTTCTTTGTATCATCTAAAATATTTTTTCAGCATCATTTCATAATTACAAATACGCTCACAAAAATCCAAAATTGAATTTTTTATATTAAACATCTCAGATTTTTCTATCAGAATTTCATTATTTGAAATATTCTCAATAAAGCTTTCTCTGATTTTATTCAAATACTCCCTATTTTCCTTAATACTTGCCAATGACGTTTTAACGTTACTAAACTGCTTTTTATCTCACAATACCAACATTTTCTTTGCTCTCAAAAGAGCAGGGAAAGCCTGAGCTATACTTACTTGAGAAGCTTCATCTATAATTACGATATCAAACATATCTGGTTCCAATGGAATGAACTCCGCATAATCTCTGATTCATGCTAAAATACAAGGAAAAGCATTCTTTAGAACTAAGAACTCTTCTTTTGGAAATTTAACTTTTTTCTGGATAATTTTCTTGATAGACATCGCTGTATTCTTTTTCTCTTCATAGAATTTAGCTAAACTTTCATCCATCATACGAGTCATTTCAACAGTTGCTAATGTCTCAATTCATTGTTTCTCTCAATTATAATCGAAATCTTCAATAGCTGAAAATTTCTGATCTATCTCATTATTTAATTTGAGGTATTCTAATAAATTATTAAATCTATCATCAAAAAGCTTTTCAATATTTATTCATTTCAGACTTGTAAATACATTTCACGAGATTCAAAATATTTCAAATATTCAAGGATACTTATCCAACATTGTTTGAACTTTATCCAATGATCAAATCTCTGATGATAAATTTACACAGTTTTCATAAAGTTCGTTGGACTTTAAAAGTCTGAATATTGCCTGAATATAATCAAAATCATACTCTGAAGATTTCAACTCCAAAGATTTATTTATCAACTTTATCATTTTTCTGAGATTCTGAACATCTATATCATAACTTCATGTACTCGTATATCATAATTCATCTTCTAATTCTTTACGAATCTCTAACAAAACTTTTTTCTTAAACAAATATCCAAAAATTGCAGATCTTTCACGTTCATATTTTAGTGATAATTCCTTTAATTTCCCAAATTTACCACTATCCATAAATCAAAAATCTTTCACAATACTCACATCATGATTATTTTTCAATGTTTCAATGCTTTTCAATAAATCACTCAAAACTGAACATTCCGAAGCAATATTATCCAAACTTCATTCTGAATTTAATTTTATATTCACAAGGTTTAAAATTTCCTTATACGAACCATCTGTTTCATCTACTAGATTCTGAATAGTTGAGAATAAATCTTTAAACAATTTTAAATCTGAATAAATATCTGAATTTGATAAATCTACCGCTTCTAAATTAATTCAATGTTTTTTTAGCCAATCCTTTAATAGAAAAAAGTCTTTGATATCCTGAATCAAAATATTTTTGTATCATTCATTTTCTAACGTAATTTTTCTCTTCAAACTTTCTGTTTTACTTTTCATAGTTTCCTTCAACTGTTGTTCTTTTCATCTTGCTACAAAATACGAATTGATAATCTTTTCAATATGTTGTTGACTAAGAATTTCTGCATAAGTATTCCCCGTTTTTCATAGTCTTAGAATTGGATTTTGAAAATCATCGTTAATCCTAACTGTATTCATTGTTTCAGTAATCTTATCTTCCACTACATCCAATGCTTCTTTCTTATCAGACAATACCAAAACAGAATTTCATTTCAAAATCTGATCAAAAACCACAGCTGTAATCGTATGACTTTTTCACGTACCTGGAGGCCCCTGAACAATAATATACTTACAGTCTTCTCTTTTAGTTGCTTCTACAATTTGTTGTTGCTCCTGATTCAATGGAATTGGACAATGAACTACTAATTTATCACATAACTGCCTATCTTCCCATTCAGATTTTATTTCAAATGTAACTTTTTTAGGATCTTTATATATAAAATCATTTATCAGATTTGAGAATCCATTTCAAAGTTCAGAATCTCATTCATTTAATTTTGTAATAATTTCTTCATAATCATTTATTAATGCTTCATCAGATTTATCAAACAAACATATATAACAATTACTAGAAATCTGAGCATATTCTCACTTTGCAACTTGACGCTCTTCTCCCAAGTTTGAAATATCTATTCTCTGATTTAGTTTTAATAACTCGATTGTCTCATCCAATACATCTTGTATTTTTTTTGAATTTATCTCCTTTCAATCAGCCACATACAAAATTCTTTCTCAAACATTCTTCAAATGAGTAGAATTTCATGTTTTAAAATTATATTCTTGAACTATATATTCTAATGCCTTCTTATTAATATAAATCTGTGATCAGAATATGAATTCAAAGGATTCTCAGTTTTTCTCAAACTTTATTGGAATATAAAATAATGGATATTTATTCTTTTCATACGTTATATCTCCAAAATACAAATAGAATTCCTGCTTATCCATTATCATCTTATTCCTATTTATCTCAGCCAATTCTAAGTATAAATCTCAAACTTTGAAATTTTCAAAAAATAGAATAATCAAATTTTTAATCCTCTCTAAAGACACAATCTTTTCTAATTCTCACTCGACATCTACTGATGTTATAGAAAATTTATTTTTATCTTCTTCTTTTTGCTCACTTTCTATCTCTTCCTTACTTTTATTTCATAAATTAGCTAAATCTTTAACTGCACGTTTCAATAAGTTTTTTCAGTGTTTATCGTTAGATTCAACAACGACTTGTTTAACTATTTCATTTACTCCATCTTCGATTCATGAAACAAGATTTTCTGCTAAATCATTTTCCATAGTAAAAATCGAACTTTCATCTCAGATTTTTTTGGTAATTATGTATTCTTTAATATTTTCAACAAATGGCGTAACAAAGAACTCTTTAAATACTTTAATCTCCTGTTGTTTCACATAATAAATAGCTTCTTCAATACTAATATTATATTGCTCTGAAAAATAAAAAATCTCTTTAGAAATTTTTTCTACAACTTCTGAGATTATATTTTCAGAAAATTTATTCACATTCAATTTAATCACATCCAAAAAGTTTTTTGGAATTGTTGTAGTATAATTTCACTTTTTAACTTTAACTTGAGAATCTTTATCGAATCACTGATTTATCGCTTTTCGGATTACATTCGTTATTTTCTCATATTTAGCCAAGCTTACTCACACCAAATATCACTGAGAATTCGTATATGAAACAGATCTTTTAGGAGCTTTCTTTTTATGAAAATCTGTCTCTAAAAAATCCATAAAATATTTAGCTACTTCTTTTATAAATTTTATATGTTTTTCTTGTTCCGACATAATAACGACAAAAACAAGTTAAAGATAATTACATACTCTCTACCGCATCAATTCAAAGAAGATTTAATGCATTTTTCATTATTTGAAGAATTGATTGAAGCAAATGTAAACGAGCCTTACTCACCTCAACATTTGATTCATCAATAATTTTATAATTATGATAATACGAATTGAAAAGCTGAGCAACATCTAAACATCGTCTAGCAATATAGTTTGGTTTGTATTCGTTTGCAGCCTTTTGAACATCTTCTTCGAATGATGATAGCTTTAATAGTAAGGCCTTTTCTTCATCAGTATTGAGTAAACTGTAGTCAACATTTCAATCAAAGTCCCATTGATTCTTTCTAAGGATAGAAGACATTCTTGCAGTTGTATACTGAAGATATGGTCCAGTCTCTCATTCAAATGATAAAGCAGTTTGTTGATCAAATATAATTTTCTTTTCACTATCTTGCAAAAGCATTCCAAATTTCATTGCTCAGAATGCGATTTTTCTCGCAGTTTCCTTTTTTTCTTCGGCTGGGATATCTCTATCTGCTACCATTGATTCAGCTTTTTCTAATAATTGATCACGGAAATCTTCATAAAGAATTACATTTCATGCACGAGAAGACATTTTTCATTCTTTCAAATCCACTAATCCATAAGAAATATGTTGCAATTTATCACGATTGATTCACATAATTTCCAAAGTTTTGAAAAGCTGAGCAAAATGATGTTCTTGCTCTGATCCAACGATATAAAGTGATTTATAATAATTTGGATAATCGGCTTGTTTCCTAAATGCTAATCCGATATCTTTAGTAGAATATAAACAAGCTCCATTGGATTTGAGTAGTAGAAACCATCATAAATTATACTCTTCTAAATTTATAGCTAATGCTCCCTCAGAAATTACAGCTTTTCATTCTGCTTGTAATTTACGGACCAACTCAACTCATGGTTTTTCTACCTCACTTTCAAAGTACCATTTGTCGATTTCTTCACTTCCTAGTTCTGCAAAAATTTTCTTCATATCTTGCAGACAAAGTTCTCTAGTTTCTTTCCATATTTTAACTAATTTCTCATCTCCATCTTCAAGTTTTTTTTGTAAATCTCAAATTTCTGATTTATATACATCTGGATTTTCATCCACCTTTTTCGTTGCATCTGAATATAAAGTTCATACTCGTTTTGAAAAATTTTCTTTTGGCATATCTCATTGATAAAATTTTGTATAATACCAAATCCATTTAGCCACATGTGCTCCAATATCTCATGGATAACAGCATTTTATTACATCATTTCATGCATATTTCAAAATTCTTGCATTAGATTCACTCACCAAAACATTTCTGATATGTCAGATATGAATTGCCTTGTGTGTGTTTGGCTGCCATCATTCAAGGAGAAATTGTTTTCAAGTAGACTCTCCTCTTCCAAAATCAGCTTTTTCTTTTTCTATCTTTTCAATTACATTTTTAGCAAAGTTTTCAGAATTTAGCACCGCATTTACATATGGTCAAACTGAAATAATTTCAGAAAAAGAATCTGAAGTTTGAATTTTACTCACAATTTCACTACTTATTTGAGCAGGATTTTTTCATAAAGTTTTGGCTCGTTTAAAACATGGGAATGCAAAATCTCATTTCACATTATCCGGAGCGATAACTATATCTGAAATTACTTCATTCACTGAAACTCAAAGATTCGGAGCGATAAGCTCTGCGAATTCATTCATTAATTTTTGAATCATGATTTAGTTTTGAATATTTTAAAAATTAACAATCAATATTTTACCAATCCGCTCAAGATTTGCAAAGGTTTTCTCACTTGAAAACAAATAGCATTTATCTATATTCAGATTCAGATTTTTAATTACTAATAATAAGAAAATGCAAGTACCTATTTGAGTATCAAACAGACACATCCATTTATCAAAAGCTGATGCTGAAAAATTGTTTGGTGAATGATTTGAATTAACTAAAAAAAGTGACCTTTCTCAGCCATGACAATATGCTGCTGAAGAATGTGTAGTTTTAAAATGACCTAAATGAGAAATCGAAAGGGTGAGAATCCTTTGACCATACAGACCTCAAACTCAAGTAGAAATTCTCATGGCCGATCAATTTAAACTTTGAACAATGGCTCCAATCAGACTTTCTGGAGATTTGAAATGATCTGCTCCAGTTACTATCATTGCTCCAAATGGAAACGAAATCTCAATCGAAGAATGAATGATTATCGCAAAAAGACACATTCACATGTTGCCTTCTGATGCTGAAGCTTATGGAGTTCAAAATAATCAAATTGTTAAAATTAAATGTGGAGGAGAAAGAGGTTTAATATTTGATGAGGTAGTTGTTCGTGTAACTGATACATCAAAACTTGATACTCACATCGATACTGAAGAATGAAATGCTGCAAAATTAAAGACTGGAGATGAAGCTGAGATTATCACAGATTGAGAAATCAGATTTTATACTAAAAATTAGTATGAGAGTTCCTGTTTATATTCAGAAAAAACATATCCATCTGTCCCAGATAGATGCAGAAAAACTATTTGGGAAGTGATATGTTTTTTGAATTGAAAAAAAGTTTACACAACCATGAGAATATTTCACCAAAGAAAAACTGACCATCAAATGAACAGAATGACAGATTAAAAATATAGATATCATTATGCCATTTAGAAAATTTACTCAAGTAGAAATATCTGAGTCTGATAATAAAATACTTTGAATTAATGCAATAGAAACTAAATCATGAGAATTAAAAAAAGCTGAGCCAATAACTCTGATTTCACCAAAATGAACGATTTATCTGAATAACTGTGTAATCATTGCAGAAAAACACATTCATATGAGTGTAGCAGATGCAAAAGATTTTGGATTTAAAAATAATCAAATAGTGAATTTGAGGACACCTTGAAAAGATTGGAAAATCATTGAAAATGTCAGAATTAGAACTAATGATAAATTTGAATTTGACTTACATTTAAATGAAGATGAATGAAAAAAGTGGTGATTAGAAACTAATGACCGAGCTGAAATATTAAAATAAAAAATCCCCCAAATGAGGGATTTTCATATTCATAAACAACATTACTTAGCACTTCTCATAAGCATTATCATCACATATCATCTCCTCTCTTTCATCTTTGGATCATCCTTTGTGATTATTCATTCACTTACTAGTTTCTCCATATGATATACATAATACTTTGATGTATTTTTATATTCTCCATCTGATGTAGAATATAATAATCTAGACAATGCTGTTACAAATTCTGCCCTTGTCACTTCATCATCTGGCCTGAACTTATTATTCTTCATATTTTGTCACATAATTCATAATTGATATGCTAGTGTTACTCAGTTATCATAGTCTGCATTTCTTTTATCTGTTACATCTTTAAATTTAACTGTTTTTGATGTATCTGGTGTTTGTCTGAGAACATTTATTGCATATTGAGATAGCATTTTAGCCATCGCTATTCTAGTAAGTTTTCAGTTCATTTGTGCTGACTGAATTGTATCTTTTGTTGTAATTCAGTTTTCTTTTGCAAAGGTATAAGCATCCTTTTGCTCCTTTGTAAAGGAGCTGTCTGAAGGACTAAGGATTTCTTGTCATTCTAAGGATTTATACGAAGAATCCATAGGTGTTTCGATTACTGGATCTTTCGCTGTAGATCAAGATGACACACTTTTGTCATTCTGAGATGAAGTCGAAGAATCTTGTGTGTTTGAACTTTTACTTCATCATCCACCTCATCATCCACTACTTCCGTTACGCTCATATTTGATGTAAATTACTGAGTAAGAATCCACTCATTTATTCAAATCAATTGCTTGTGTCATCTCTTCATCAAGATATCATCATGCTACATGATATCCATTTACTGATGGTGGAGTTAGTTTCTGTCATTTTGCAAATGTAGATATAGATTCTGTTCAGTCTAATGTATTAATAAATTTCACATTAATTGCATTTTTATCTGTAAAGTATCATATTTGTCAGACTTTATCTATCTTCGCATATGTTTTATCTATATATCATGAGTCAAGTTTTGTTCCATTTCATCAGATTACACTTATAGTTCAACTAAACATATCTTTTGATGAATTATCTCCACTAAGTGCAGTTGTAACAAAATTTTCTGAAGCGTAAATTGTTTTTAAATTTGGTGTATTGTAGAACATTTGACCCATTATTTCCACTTTAGAAGTGTTAAAATTAGACAAATCTAATTCATCTAAACTACTACAATTGTAAAACATTTGTGGCATATTTGTTACTTTACTTGTATCAAAACTACTTAAATCTAATTCTGTTAAATTAGCATCTCAATTAAACATCGCATTCATACTTGTTACATTACTCGTATCTGCTCAATCTAAGTTCAACTCTTCTAGTTTATCTAGTCATCCAAATGTATAAGTCGCATCTCATGAATATTTTGTATTTCCCATGTTTAGTTTCTTCAATGCTGGTATTCATCACCATGTCATATTCATCATTAATGCACTAGTATTATATTTCCTAAAATCCCATCCGCTTAAATTTATCTCTTCCAAATGACTACATCAACCAAATATTTGAGACATATCAGTTACATTACTCGTATCAAAACTACTTAAATCCATTTCAGTTAACTTAGCATCTAAATTAAACATTTTGGAGATATTCACTACATTTTGTGTATCTACTCATTTCATAATTACTTCCTCTAAATTTGGCAAATTTTCAAATGCCGAAGACATATCTCATGAATATTTTGTATTTGCTAGATTCAATTTTTTCAGAGATGGATACGAAGAACTGCTTGAATTGTAAGAATTTCACAGATTTTTCATTAACGAAGAATTACTAACTTTCCTAAAATCCCAACCACTCAAATTTAACTCTTCCAAGCTATTACAATTATAAAACATATTATTCATATTGATTACATTACTTGTACTCCAATTACTCAAATCTATTCATGTTAGTCAATACATATTGTAAAACATATATCACATATTTGTTACGCCACTAGTGTCCCGTGTATCCAGTCATATAAATTTTGCATTTCCTTGTCAATATCAAATTCAGAATAAATAACTCAAATCCCTCGCATTGCTTAAATCCCAATCAGTTACATCTATCACAACAGAAGAAGTATTAGATCATCTCCAATCTGCTATAAAAAATCCAAATTTTTCTGGTATTTCCCATCATTTACAAGATACATATTCCAATGCATTGTCTCACATAAAGAATCAATTCTCATTATTTCATAACTTTCTAAGATCTAATCCATCCATATTTACATTCTTTAACTTAGTATTTTCAGCAAGAATAAAATTCATACTTGTAACATTACTCGTATCAAAATCACTCAAATCTATTCATGTTAAATTACTACAACTTGCGAACAATCGAGTCATATTTGTTACATTTGTGGTATTAATACCTTTTAAAATTACTTTTTCCAAACCTTGTAACCCATTAAAAGCAAAACTCATACTTCATGAAAATATCGAATAACTTAGATTTAAACTCTTTAAGTTATTAGAAAATGCTCAAATACCGCTATTCCCAACAAAGTATTCAAAATTAACATTAGAAAAATCTGAATTACTCATATCCAATTTCTCTAACTTCTTACAATTTCCAAACATTCTTCCAATATTGGAAAGTTTTTTTGGCTTTATTCCACTTAAATTAACATCTTTTAATTCTATACAATCAGCAAACATACTACTAACTGTAGTCACATTATCAAAACTCAAATTACTCAAATCTAACGATGTTAAACTTCTGCATCATTCAAACATTTGACTCATATTCGTCACATTACTTGTATCCCAACTACTAACATTTAATCAAGTCAGATTAATCGAATATTGAAACATTTGACTCATATTTGTTATATTACTTGTGTTTAAAGTTTCCAGTCACCTTATTTCTCTAGCATTTAAACTCGCAAAAACTCACTCCAAATTTTTTGTATTACTGAGATCCCAGTTGCTCACATCTATATATTCCAGTGTATCTGCACATAGACTTGAAGCCTTACATCATATCGCATGTGTAAAGTTCTCTGGTATTGTTCGATTCTTCATTGATACTGTCTTTAAATTACTTGCTCACCCAAACATTCAGTATACAGTATTGGAACTTCAATTAATTACCCAATTATCTAAATTTAAATTTTCTAATTTACTACATCCATTAAACATCTCCTGCATATTCGTTACATTACTCGTATCAAAACTACTTAAATCTAGTCCCGTTAATTCGCTATAATTATAAAACATTTGCTGAGAATTTTCATTCAATTGAATTAATTCTGCTTTCGTAGTGTAATACAAAATTCATCAACTAAATCATGCATATACTGGATATTGTGATCATTCTTCTGATATATTTCATGTAACTACTCATGTTGGTATCTCATTTACCCTCTCAAAACTTTCTATATTATTATTTAATCATGTATATGCTACTTCTTCTCACCCATTTGCCAGCGTCTTTATTACTGAATTAAATCCTGTTCATGGTAATAAAGTAACCTTTGTTCATTCAATCATTTCCATTACAACGGATTCATCTACCTTCTGAAGTGTTATATCCTCTTCTACTTCTTTCTCCATATTCTCTTCTTGTACCTCTATTTCCGAAGTTTCTTCCAAAATCTGAGCTACTTCTCATGTGTTTCATTCTTCGCTTCATTTATCTTCTTCCTTTGATTCACCACTTTCATCTGGTTCATCATTTTCTTCGATTTCATTACTTTCTTCGATTTCATTACTTTCTTCATCTTCATTATCTTCATCGGCTTCATCCGATTCTTCATCATGAACATCAGATAACGAATCTGCAGTTTTCTCATTTAATTGATCTGGTTCATTTCAATTCTCATCATCTCCTATTAGTGGAAGATTTTCTTCTAGTCATCATTCATTTTCATCTTGATTCTCTAGAAATGAACTAGTTTCTCATATTTTCTCTACTGCGTTTTCAGGATTCTCTCCAGAAATCTCAGCATTTGCATAACTAAATGGTGTAAGTACATTCGTACTCACTAGCATTACCAATGCTATTAGGTTGATCAGTTTTTTCATTTTTTATGAAATTTAAGTATAAAACTACTCAATAACAATTATACTTATAATTTTTTATTTTGTCAAAAATCTAGGTACTTTTCACTATATTTTGAATTGACAAAAATATATAATATGATCTATATATGAACTATATTTTTCAAAAATTTATTTGTAATCTCCGCTAAAATCTCTATACACATAAATGTGTGGTATGTTTTATATTTTTGTGAAGTTATGAGAAAAACACCTTTCTTGTTGCTTTTGTCTTTGCTTTTTTTGGTTACTGGATGTGGGAAAAAGGTAGATATCACTGATACTGGATTTGAATATGATGTTAAAATTTGTGATAAATATTTTGAATTGGTTGAATGTATAATCGATAAAGACACAAATGTGAATTATACTAAAGAAATAAGAACTGAACTAAAAAGTGAGATTAAGCAAATGCAGGAAGGATGGAAACAGTTGAGTGAAGAAGAATTAACAAAAAAATGTACAGAAGAATTAGCAAAACTTGAACCGATAAAGGATGAGATAAATGCTTTTGGTTGCTCTACTAAATAATTAAATTGTTACTTTTATAATGTAAAATTTATATTTGATAAAAAATGGATCCGTTTTCGATAATTAGTTTCGTAATTTTAATTCTGCTTTCTATGTTCTTTTCAGGGAGTGAAACTGCCCTAACTTCGATACCGCAGCACAAGGTAGATTCTCTATCTAAGCAGCGTAAACGTTGAGTAAAATATCTTAGATACTGCAAGAATGAAAATGATAAGGTTTTGATGGCAATTCTTATAGGTAATAATATAGTAAATATTGGTTCGGCATCATTGGCTACTGCTATTTCGATTTGAATTGCAGAATCAATTAATTTTAATCAATGATTAGTTGTCTGAATCGCTACAGCAGTAGTAACAGTTTTGATTTTGATTTTTGGAGAAATCGTTCCAAAGACTTATGCTCAGGAGCATTCAGAATCTATATCTTTGAAAATTGCACCATTCTATTTTTATTTGACTAAAATTCTGACTCCAGTGATTTGGTGTCTTAGTTTGCTGACTAAAAAGATTAATAAAAAATCTGAAAATTCTCAAGAGATTTCTCATGAGGAAGTAGAGGCTTTTATTGAAAAAGCTGTGGAGTCTGATGCTGTAGAGGAAGATACTTTTGAAAATATTAAAAAAATGTTGAACTTTAATGATATTACGGTTTGAGAGGCTATGACTCCAAGAGTTAGAATCTGCGCTGTGAATGATGAGCTTACAATAGATCAGGCAATAGAAAAATTATTAACTTTTCATTATACGCGTATCCCTGTATATCATGAAAGAATTGATGATATTGATAGAGTGGTTACTTTAAAAGAGTTATTAAATTTATCAAAAAAATATTCATGAGATGTGAAGTTAAAGGATTTGATTTTGTATCCAATTCATAAAATTCCATCTCCTACTCCAGTGAATGTTGCTCTTGAAAAATTTAAAATGTCGCATAAGCATATAGCACTTGTGATGGATGAATATGGATGAGTAGATGGAATTATTTCTCTTGAAGATATTATAGAGGAAATTTTTGGAAATATACAGGATGAAAGTGATGTGGAGATTAGTCCAATTAGAAAAGTCTGAAAAAATTCTTGGGTTGTGTCTCCATTCATTAGAATCGATGAATTTTTGGAAGAAAGTAAATTAACATTCGAGGAATTATGATTAAATGAAGATGAATTTGACTGAGAAACTTTGAGCTATTTGATTACATCTTTGCTTGAGTGATTTCCTAGTGAATGAGAAGAAATTGCTATACCATTGAAGGAAATCAGAGATGAAGAAATCTGATTTTTGAAGAAAAATGAAGATAGAGAAATTCCAAAAAGAAATTTGATTATTAAAGTTAAACAAGTCGAAGACAATACTATATGAGATTTGAGAATATCTATCATTTAGCTAGTTCTAAATTATAAATGTCTATTAATGACTCATTGCTTTCAGTATTCTCAAAAGCTCCATCTAAGAAAGCAAATGATGAAGATATTTTTTTTGTGGATAAGACTCCTCCAGAATGATTTCCGTTGAGAAATAGAAAAATATGATGATGTGCTCATTATTCGCTTAAAGCTGTCATTGAATGAAAGAGGAAAAAAATTAAAAATATTGAAGATTATTCGTCAGATTGGTGGTCTAGAAATACATATCTAATGATACCTTGGTGAATGAAAAAAGTTTTAAAAAAGTATAATTTAAAATATTCTATATTAAATGGTAGAAAATTAAGTGATGGTGAAAGATTATTTTTACTGAAACAAAATTTAAAAAATGGTCCTATTATACTTTTAATAGCCAATTGACAAACTAAAAAGAAACGATTTCATCGATGAAAGGCATTGACACATTGGCATTATGTTACTCTCTGGTGATATAATGAAAAGAAGAAAATATTCTATGTATATGACTCAAATACAAAAAGGGTTCCTTGAAAGCAGTGAACTTTGGAAATTCCTTATAAGTATGTCTTAAAAGAATGGAAATTCTGAGTCTCTTGATTTATTTATAGCAGTTACGCAATTGCTGTAAAATATTAGGGACATTTTCGAGATTTATTCGTTATATATAGTATTTTTATTTTATTTATATTCTTAAGATGAAAAAAATAAGTTTATTATGATTGATACTATCATGTTTTTTCTTCGCCTGATGTGGAAATCAACATTTATGAGAATGAGAGAGTATTTATGCTGAAAATTTAATTATTGCATGAGTTTGACCTGAAATTAGTTTTGAATCAACTGTTAAAGATTGAACTTTAGTTTTGAAGTGATATTTTGAGGATCATTCTGACCATATATTTTTGAATCAATGAGTCTG
>Ga0247609_10000681_pt1 | contig 44982 bp, 57 predicted proteins | sample 172DNAGHGlowgp2_FD_193487 | JGI IMG/M metagenome (GOLD analysis project Ga0247609, IMG submission 193487) | Sheep rumen microbial communities from Palmerston North, Manawatu-Wanganui, New Zealand - 1728 DNA GHGlow gp2 | ecosystem: Host-associated > Mammals > Digestive system > Stomach > Rumen ... | reverse complement strand
ATATGAATCTTCCACATATCTATACATCCGGTAAAGTTCAACAGATATATGCGATAAGAGATCTGATAGACCCGACACAAGCATCCTTCGATCCGGACTTCTGGCAAATAACGTCCGGATACGATCTTCCCGCTGAACCTAAGCGCAAATACCTGATCGGACTCGCGTCTGACTGGATCTATGTCAACTTTGTCACTCTTGCCGGTGTAAATCTTGGGACCGCAACGTCCGCGGACACCTACTATGGCATTAAAAACGATTATTACTCATATGCTCATCCGGGAATATACATTGCAACTGATTCGATAGACAACTTAATAGGCAAGACGATAACCATCACAGGAGGGCTGCGCCCCGCCACAATTAATGGGATATCGTATGCCAATTGTATCAACGGCTGCCGGATCTGCGCTGAGTTTGATGGACGGATCTTCTTCGGAGGAAACCCGTCATTCCCAAACAGGATATGGTATACTCAGCGCGACGAAAACGGAGTTAACCGACCGGATTACGTCGGTGAACTTAATTACTGGCTGGACGGCGCGGCGGGTGACGTCAATGTATCGATGTTAGTGGCTACCGACGTGCTGTGCGTGCTGCAGCAGCAGTCAGACGGCAGGGGCGGAATATGGATACATCAGGGCGCTGACACAGGAAGCGATCTCACGCCCCGCGTATATCCGTCCAATTTCGGATCGCTTGATTCGGCGCCGTTTGCTGCTTGCTGCAACTTCCGCGACGACGCGGTCTTCCTTACTGACCACGGACTTGACGCAATAGCCAAGAAAACCGTCAACCTTGACAGATCCATCGAACACCGGTCCACCAACGTCGACAATCTCCTTCTCCGGGAAAATCTTTCCGGAGCCGAGATGCTCGAATGGAACGGATACCTGATGCTCCTCTGCCCTTCCGGGAACGTATATATGGCGGATTCCAGGCAGATATACCGTAACGACTCCTCCGGGTACGCCGAGTACGAATGGTATCTCCTCGACGAAATGGGAATGTATGTCGGGCAGACCAAAAAAGAAGACTCCGACGAGATGATCGGAGGAACCTTCTACCGGGCGACAAAGATGCTCTCGACGGAAGGCGTGCTTTATTTCGGCACGTCGCTCGGCAGGATCTGCGTTATCAACACCGACAAACGCGGCAAGGCATACACCTGGGAGATCACTCCGGTCCCGCCTCCGGAAGAAGATGAGGACGAGGACGAGCCGGTCACGGTCACCGAGCCGGTCGAGCCGGGACGCATCCACCGGCACTGGTACACGCGCTGCGGGCGGCGCTACACGAGCTGCCTGACCACGCGGTATGACGACTGCAACTATCCGCACGTGACCAAGAACACAGTCCGGAAATCGGTAGACATTGAGCTCCGGACGTATCACGATTCGGCGGTGGACGTGTCCTGGCGCACGAACCGGGAAAACGAGTGGAAGACAAGCGATTTCGACGGAAGCTGGAACAACCGCTTCGAGCACTACGAGATCGATTTCGGAAACCATTCCTTCGATACCGCCGAGCAGAAGATCGCGGTATCTGATGAGCACGCCAAGCTCTGGACGCTCAAACAGTTCCATCTTAAGTCCACGGACTATCAGAGCGCATGGGGACTGTATCACATATCCTACCGCTGGCAGGTAGCCCGGAGAATCAAGAATTAAGGAGAAAGAAAATGGCAATAGAAAAAATCTCCGATGCCGCGAGGGACGCGGCGTCGGTCGGGGCGATGGCAGACCGCCCGAACAGTACGGCGAGAGACGGCTATTCCGGTCTTACTCCGGCGCAGGTCAAGGCGAAATTCGACGCGCTTCCGAAGCTTAACACGGCGAAGATAAACGAGATCATTGATCTGATAAACGGCACCGGCGCAAGTTCGCTGGCGTATCTGCTGCAGACTCCCGTCGAATACCAGGGCGACACTCTGACGCTCTACGAACTTCTCGTCGCTCTTCAGAACGGAACGTTTGGAGATATCGCCATGATAGACGAAGCTACGCTCACAGAGACGTTGGCGGCGATCAATGCAGCCATTGCCGCAGCCAACAAGATCCCGCCCGGAGGAACCGCCGGTCAAATACTTGCAAAGGCGTCCGGGTCCGATTATGATCTGATGTGGGTAGATGATCAGCGGGGCGGCGGAGAGATCGACTACAACGACCTGTCCAACAAGCCATCGATAAACGGCACGCAGCTGGTCGGCAATAAGACTGAAAACGAGTTGATCCTTGAGGCAAGAGGCAAAATAACCGTCAATGACGTGGAGTATCTTGTCCAGCGCAAAGCCATGACTATCACTAACAACGGAGTCACTACTACGTTTTACGTAGCTGATATAACGGGGGCGTAAAATGGGAGTAAGCAAGATTTTATATGACGGAGTCGGCATTGATCTGACTCAGGACACCGCAGTTGAGTCGGACGTTGCAAGCGGTAAGTATTTTCACAAGGCGAACGGCGACAGGGTACAGGGAACTGCATCCGGGGGTGGAGGAGGCGGTGAAGAGGTCTTCTGGGCGATTCGTGGGACGACCCCTTTCAACGATATTAAAAATGCTTATCTTGCCGGGAAGGTTGTTATGGCGAGAGACGGACACGAGATATTCGTTCTATGTGATCGGTCTCAAGATGAGTTCAACGACGTGTTCGTGTTCACAGCGGCGTACGGAGCGCATGTATATGGCGAAAACGGAATTACCGAGTTGACGGTAAATAGTTCCAACCAGTGGGCAAAAGAAAGTAACACATTGGAGAACAGCGGAGTCGTTACGGTAGAAGGAACTTCTTATGCCGTTTCGCGCAAGGCGCTCTCTATCACCGAGAACGGAGTCACCACCACGTATTACGTGGCGGACATAACAGGCGAGGGAAGATGACATGGCAGTACAAAAAGTAGCCTACGACGGGCATACGCTTATTGATCTGACTCAGGACACCGCAGTCGAGTCCGATGTCGCCAACGGCAAATGGTTTCACAAAGCAAACGGACAGAGGGTCCAGGGCACCGCATCCGGAGGCGGGGGCGGTACTGCGACATTTCCCGGAAGCGTAATGGTAACATTCGTCTCCAATATCGTCGGAAGTCCAACAATCCCTTACGCATACCGGGCGGCAAGCCAGAGCGTCCCCACCAACGTTGTCTGGAAGTTCGGGACATATGACCCAACCGATCCGCAGGATGTTGTACTGAACATTGTTTCCAATGTTGCTCAAGTTCGTGACGGATTTTATGTGTTCGTGCACGATGATCAGTGGATCGAACTGACCAATGCCGTATCGTTGCATTGCGCGAGCTTCAACCCGCTCGATCAGTCGCTGGCTCAGTATGGGATCGGAGACGATGATAACGTGTACTACGTAATTCCGACCGCGTCAACCTGCACAATAACAGTCACAGACGGAGGAGAATGAAATGGGAGACTATAAAGTCCGTATGGTTAATGAGTACGCCGAACTCAAAAACCGTTACGAAAAACTGCACAGAATGCTCGTCAAACACGACGCCGGGACGCTGGATTTCACGCCGACTTGCCCTATAGAACTTCTGCGGGACCAGGCGGCGACAATGGGAAGATATCTTTACATTCTTGAAGTTCGAGGCGAACTCGAAAATATTGATCTGATAAAGGAGATAAAAAGATGATAATCGTAAGAAGTTACAATCCCGCCCAGCATGGGCATAGCGTAAGATCTCCGTATGAGCTCTTCGCTGACACAAAAAACGAAGTTCCGGAGACAGGAACGGCAACCAAAGCATTAATCAGTAATTTTCCCGGCGGCAGCATTCCTCCGACGACTCTGTTGATAACCGGAGACTGGAATATCGCCCAGCTCGGCACCGATGACAAATGGAGCTGGATTGACGCTTGATAAGGAGTATAAAAAATGCTGGACATCTTTTCTTTTTTAATCGGGCTTCTTTTTGAAAAGAAAAAAGCAAAAGGATCCGTGGTAATAATCGACGAGTCCGAACAGTATACGTTTACTGACGAAAACTCGGACGGAAATATCGTAATTGAGGAGGCAGAATGATGGCTACCATACCACTGAAATCGATAAAATTCCCCGGACTGCCAGATACTTATGTAATTCCAGACCCTGACGAAACGCTGTCTGTCGCTGGAGCAGCCGCAGACGCGAAAGTGGTCGGAGGCGCGCTCGACACCAAAGCCGACAAAGGCGGCACGATCGCCAACGCAGAACAACTCATATCATCTGTCGGCATAAACGACAAAGTGCCTTACAACTTCCGCACTACTGGCGGCTCTGCTGATGTTGGTAATCGCAAGACCGAGAAGATTGTCGGCGGAACGATTGTGTGGAATCAGTTAATAAACAAGTTGAGGTTTAGCGGAACTCAATATGACAACTCAACAATCAATGCTTTTTCTGTCAACGGAACAATAGACCAGCCATCTCCAATAAATTCACCTGTAGGGCATAAATTGCTCTCAACATTTGAATACTATATGACAAGTGATTTTAGCGGAACTGTTCAGGTAAGAAACTATAAAACCGATGGCAGTTTTTCATCCTTGACATCATCAACATCCTCGAAAACATATGCTAACATAAAGTCCTGTATTGCGGCAAGTGAAACATTTAACATCCGCTTAACCAATGTAACCGCAGGCTCAATAAATGTCGGACATATGCAAGTCATAGACATCACCACACTCTTTGGTTCAACAATCGCGGATTATCTCTACGCTCTCGAAACTGCCACACCGGGCGCAGGAGTTGCGAAATTCCGTCAGCTCTTCCCGAAGCCGTATTACGCATACAACGCAGGCGAGCTGATGTCGGTCAAGACGAGCAAGGCGGTGATGACTGGATTCAATCAGTGGGATGAAGAATGGGAAGTTGGTGTCTATGACCTTAATACGGGTGCAAAGAGAACCGCAACGAATACTATCCGAAGCAAGAACGCCATTCAATGCGTCCCGAACGCGGTATACTACTTCGGCACGAGCATCGCTTCTGCATTGTTCTACGACGCAAGCGGAAACTACCTTTCCTATGCGTATAACAACGCAAGCGGAAATCTGCTTACTACACCGAACGGGTGCTACGAAATTCGGTTTATTACTAAATCGTCCTACGGCACCACATACAACCATGACATCTGCATCAATCTCTCTTGGGATGGCGAGCGCGATGGCGAGTATGAGGAATACAAGACTTATGAGTATGCACTTGATTCCGACCTTGAACTTCGCGGCATATGGAAACTCGACTCCAACAACGATATTTATTGCGATGGCGATGAGTATGAGAGCGATTGCAAGGTGACGAGAAAGTATGGCATTGTCGATTTGGGGACGCTGGATTGGTTGTATACGTCAGCAACTCCAAATAGGTTCAGAACCACATTGCCAGATGGAGCAAATGGAACAAATCTAATTTGTGCCAAATATCTAACAACGGCAATTAAAGGAGAAGATAAGACGCTGTATTTCTTTGACAGCTATTATGGGACAAAAGCTCTCGTGATTTTTGATTCTGCATACACCTCTGCCGCAGAATTCAAAGCCGCTATGTCGGGTGTTTATCTCGTTTATGAGCTTGCAACTCCGACAGAGGAGACTGCCGATCCTTATACGAATCCGATGGTCGACGATGATTGGGGAACGGAAGAACTCGTTGACGCCGGGGTCGAAGCCGGAAGCAGAGATGTCGCTGTTCCTGTCGGGCACGATACCTTTTATCAGGCAAATCTCCGGGCAAAGCTGGAGATGGCTCCCGACTCGCCTGATGGTACAGGAGACTATATGGTGAGGCAAACCGACGGAAAGAACTCCTATGTGCCTCTCTCTTCCAACACCACGATAGCGGGACTTGTAAACAGAGTGCCTGAAGCTCCGAGCGAGGATGGCACATATACGCTCAAGGCAACTGTCGCAAGCGGAGTCAAGACCTATGCGTGGGTGGCTGACGAGTAAGATAGAATAATCAAGATCACAAAGCGAATTAGTTTAACGGAAGAATGTGGGGCTTTGAACCCCAAGACAAAGGTTCGACACCTTTATTCGCCGCCATGATCTGATTGAGAGGGAAAAATGAAAGATATAATTCTCGGCATACTGTCATTAATTGCCGCCAGCTTTGCTTTTATCACATTTCTTATTACCCGGCGAGATCAGCGCAAAGCGAAGCTTGATCAACTTATTAAAGTTTCTGAAGAAAACACAAAGTCAATTATCCAACTCAACAAGAACGATGCTGGGATGCAGTTGTTCCTTTTGATGCACATCTCTCCGAGGAGTGCAGCGGACATACTGCCTCTTGCCTACCGTTACTTTGTTGAGTTGAACGGCGACCAGTATCTCACGAGCCAGTTCAAGGACTGGCTCAACAACCAAAACATTGATAAACCTATCTGGTTCAAGGGGGAACACTAATTATGATCTTCAAAAACAACAAAATTTATGATATCCTGAAGTGGATATCGCTTTCCGCGCTGGATGCGCTTGGGCTGCTGTACAGCACGATTGCCGCCATCTGGGGACTGCCCTATGGAGATGAGATCCTAAAAACATGTACGGCGCTCTCGCTGTGCATAGGAACTCTGATCGGAATAAGCTCGATCCAATACAAGAGGAGTCTGCCTCCTCACGAGGGAACAATAACCTTCATAGCGCACGAAGACGATGAAGATTAACGAGTGCATAATGACGAACTCCGGCGTATATCTATACGCCGGACGAACCGAAAAGCATTATGGCATAGTCGTTCATTCGACGGGAGCGAACAACCCTCAAGTATGCAGACTGGTTCAGCCGAGTCCGGACGATCCGAGATACGATGAGATCATCCAAGAACTTGGTTGGAACATATTTGGCAATGACTGGAATCACCCCGATTGCAACGACGGAGTCAATGCAGTAATCGGAAAGAACGCAAAAGGCAAAGTATCTATATGGCAGTGTCTGCCGTGGTGCAACATAGCACACGGAGTATGGCGAGGCAAAATGTTCCGCAAGGGGTCGCCTTGTTATGCGGAGCCGCAGCGCAGAACAATTGTATGCTACACCGAAGAAGACAATATGCTTCCTTATTCCGTATATTGCCAAATGGCATATTACGACACGCCCGTCGAAGGGGAAGGAAAGCCGCTTAAAGGCATTGCCAAGTGGAAATACAAAGGTCGCTATGTGTGGATTGATACGTTTGGACTTCGGTCTTATAATAACGATCCGCCGTATCTTCAGTTTGAAATGTGCGAAGACAACTTGAAAAACGAAAGTTATTTCAACGAAGTAATGGACGCGGCACAAGAACTGTGTGCCTATTTGTGCAAACAGTTTGACATTCCGCTCGAAAATGTTGTATCTCACAAGGAATCGTTTGGACTTGGGTATGGAAGTGAACACGGCGACCCGGACCACTGGTTAACAAAATATGGCAAAGACATGAACTGGTTTAGAAAGAAGGTGAAGGAAAAGATGGGAAAAGTAACGGTATTCAAAAGAGGCGACAAAGTCAAACTCCTCTCCAATAAGGCAATTGATGGTACGAAAATATGGGATGTCGTGCTTGATGGCAGACCGCTTTGGGTGGTAGATTCGGACGAGATATCAACCGCCGTGACTATCAACGAAGACCTTTCGGGTATAACCGCAAGAATGCACACATACGATGTAGCATATTACGACGAGCAGCCGAAACCGGAGCCGACGCCGGATCCTACTCCGGACCCCGAGCCGGAGCCGACTCCGATAAACACCGAGCGCCTGCGGAAGATCGCGGGGCTGCTTCGCGACATTGCCGGTGAAGTGGAGGCGCTTGCAGATGGCAAATGAGATGGTATCGATCCCATATGCCGTCTACGAAGCGCAGCAGGAGCGCAATGACCGGAGTAATAAGCGGCTATGGGTCCTGGCTATAATTCTGATCATAGCGCTCCTGGCGTCGAATATCGGCTGGCTCGTATATGAGAGTCAATTCGAGACGGTCGTTGACGAGTCAGATACCGTGATATCTCTTGATCAGGAGGCAACCGGCGACGCTTATTTCGTTGGAAGGGATGGTAATATAAATGGCTAAGCAGAGCGCCTATATTAAGATCCATACCAAGACCACCACGCGCCGTAAAAAGGGATCGACCGCTCCGACGACGACGGTTAAGCAGAAGACGACGTCGCTGCCGAAAGCATCCGGTAAAATGTCCGTAAAGACCGTCACCAGGTCCAGGACCACGACCAACGTAGTCAAGCCCGGAGACAAAGTCATCAAGCGCGTAAAGAAGAAAAAGTGATGGTACATCCGGAGATACTCGACACTAAGTGTCGCAGCGAATGGGAGAAGCTGATAGACGAATGGATCTTCGACGAGAAGGACCGGTATATGCTCAAGCGCCAGCTTCTTGACGCCAAGACCATTGCCGAGATCGCCGAAGAGGTCGAAATGTCGAACCAGCAGGTACACGCCCGCCTGAAGCGCGCCAAAACCAAACTCTTTAACAAAATTTGAATAAAGCTTAAACAAAGCTTATATAAAGCCGTAAGGTAACTTGATTGGTTATCTTACGGCTTTTTTGTATAATTTTATCGGTCAAAACAAGGGGGATAAATCAATGTATGAAATGTGGAATCCGTCACCTATCGGAGCAAGAGTCGGCGACTGCGCGGTCAGAGCGCTGGCAAAAGCATTTGGTTCTGATTGGGGATCCGTATACACCATGCTGGTCGTCAAAGGATTTGAGATGAGCGATATGCCAAACTCAAATGCGGTTATCAATGCGCTGCTTATGGAACGAGGATTCGAGCGGGAGACGATCCCCAACACCTGCCCGTACTGCTATACGGTCAAGGACTTTGCAGAAGAGCACCCGGAAGGGACTTACGTCTTGGGGACCGGCAGCCACGTCGTCTGCGTAAAAGACGGAACAGTATATGACTCGTGGGACAGCTCCCATGAGATCCCAATAGTATATTGGAAGAAGAAAGGAGAATAACAATGCCTTACCCGTACTACAACACGACACCCAATCTGTATGGAGGTTATAATCCTCCCGCGTATCAGCAGACGCCCGCCCCGGCTCCGGTGCAGTCTCAGGCGCCTTCTGCCGGGCTCATATGGGTCCAGGGAGAAGCCGGCGCCAAGTCATACCTGGTGGCGCCTGGCGCGACGATCCTTCTGATGGACAGCGAAGCTCAGAAATTCTACCTGAAATCGGCAGACAATTCCGGGATGCCGATGCCGCTCCGGACTTTTGAGTATAAAGAAGTCAGCGCCGGCGAATCTGTCAACTTCGATAAATACGTTACAAAAGACGAGCTTGATCGCCGCCTCGCCGCTTTGATGCAGAAAGAGGTGAAGACCGATGAGTAATCCGCTTTTCGGACTTCTCGGCGGAAATGCCGTCCCGCCGGCGATGAATAATATGATGGCACAGTTTCAGCAGTTCCGGAATGCTTTCAAGGGCGACGCCCGGCAGCAGGTGCAGCAGATGCTCAACTCCGGACGAATCTCCCAGGCACAGTACAACCAAGCGGTACAAATGGCAAATTCATTTGCCCAAATGTTCAAATGATTGGATCCGCAAGCGCGCAGCGGTGAAAATAAAAAATTAAAACACGAAAGGAAAAAAACCAATGGCTTTATCAGAAGAAGGCGGCGGAATCCCCGCCACCATGTTGGTCGGTCCCACGAGCGGAATGCCCGCGTATGCGGGCGGAAACAGCACCTTCGGTAACGGAGACGGATGGTGGATCATCCTCCTGTTTATTCTCCTTGCCGGTAACGGCGGCTGGGGCAACAATGCGAACGGCGGATTTGGCGGCGGCTACGGACTCTATCCGTGGCTGAACAACTCCAACCAGATCAATGACGGTTTCCGCGATACGCTCATGAACGACAACATCACCGAAATCAGATCCGGCGTGACCGGACTCGCAACCCAGCTCTGCAACTGTTGCGGAGACGTGCAGATGGCTCTTGCCAACGGCTTTGCCGGTGTCGAGCAGGGTGCCAACGCAAGACAGATCGCCAATATGCAGACGGCGTTCGCCGGGCAGACCGCGATGAACCAGGGCTTCAACTCGGTTCAGAGCCAGCTTGCCAACTGCTGCTGCGAGAACAGACTCGCGACCAACGATCTCAAGTACACCATCGCGACCGAGAACTGCGCGGATAGATATGCTTCGGCGCAGAACACCCGCGACATTATCGATTCGCAGACCAGAGGCACTCAGGCGATCCTCGACAAGCTCTGCACTCTTGAGCTTGACGGCTACAAGCGCGAGAACGACCAGCTCCGCACGCAACTCAACATGGCGAACCTTGCGGCATCGCAGACCGCACAGACCGTGCAGATTCGCAACAGCATCATTGACGAACTGCGCTCCTGCCCGATCCCGTCCCAGCCCGTATACGGCACACAGCCAATATTCACCTGCGGCTGCGGCGGATCCGGGGTCGGCTGCGGCTGCGGCGGCGTAGCTTGAGGTAATGACTATGGCAGAATATTTAACAAGAGACGCGGTAGAAACCGTGGCGCTTAACAACGCCATCCCGTTTATTGATTCTATCCCTTGCAACAAAGGATACGTTTATCATCAGAGCGGTACAGGGATTTTTGTTCTGCGGGGAATAGTCAATTGTCCGTCAGCGTGCGCGGCAAGGTATACCGTTGAATTTACCGGAAACATCGCGATACCGGACGGAGGCGCGGTTACTCCCATATCCACGGCAATCGTGGTCAACGGAGAACAGCGCCAGGGGAGCCGGAGCATATATACTCCGGCGGCGGTCGATCAGTACGGAAACGTAACGTCAAGGGCAACAATTGACGTTCCGCGTGGATGCTGCTTTACGGTATCTGTTGAATATGTCAATGGTACCGTAAACGATCCGGCTACGACGCCTACGCCCCTGATCAACGTGGTTGACGGAAGTCTCAGCATAACAAGAGTCGCCTGAAAGGAGAAAGACGATGCACAAACTTGTAAAGCTCAAGGAAAAGCTCATGGAAGAACTTGAGAACTTTTCCGGGAAGGAAATTAACGGAAGCGCCCTTCAGACAATCGATACTCTTGCGCACGCAACTAAAAACCTGTGCAAGATCATCGAGACGGCGGAGGAATCCGGTTATTCATCCGACGGCAGATCTTACCGCCGCGGCATGTATGACGACGGGACCAGCCGCGGAATGTACGACGACGGCGAATCCAACAGACGCGGATCTTACGACGGAGGCACGTCAGAGAGATACGCCAAACGCAACTCTATGGGCAGGTATTCCCGCGACGGCTATTACGAAGCCGACGATGATTTCGCTCAAAAACTTCACAAGCTGATGGACGAAGCGCCGGACGATAGGACGCGCGACGAGATCCAGAAGCTTATGAAGAAGCTTTAATTTCCCCCAGGGGCTCCGGCAGATGCGGAGCCCCGTATTCATTTTTTGGACACACGTTTTGTGTCCAAAAATGTGTCCAAATCGAATATTATGCAAAAAAGTATGAATAATCGCCCCGAAACACCGCATTTTCATCGGTTTTCGGGGCGAAAAAATGAATGGTGGAGACAACTGGAAGCGGAAGATGGGGCAAAAACGTCCTAAAATGTCCTGATTTATGGCAAAATCCCGGATTTTTTCGTGCTTTTTGTGTTATTTTACTGATTTTTACTGAATTTTTGTGTCCGGTGGACACAAAATGTGTCCAAGAATGTGTCCAAAATCCTATACTATTTTGTCCATAATTTTGACGGAAAGATCCTCCGCGCTGGGCATCATGTGAGAGTAGGTATCAAGAGTCTGTTTTACCGATGAATGACCCAGGCGACGCGAGACGGTGACGATATCCACGCCCTGGGAGATGAGGTATGAAGCGCAGCTGTGCCGGAGGTCGTGTATGCGGATCTGCGGCACGCCGGCGGCTTTGGCAGCGGCTCTGAACTTGACTCCGATAGTCTGCTCCGGAAGAGGGCGAAGAATACCGAACACAAAGTGATCCGGAGAGGGATGCCTGGTATCGTACAGATCCCGGAACTCCCGCATCTGCCGCTCCGAGATCTTGATCTTCCGGTCGGAGCCGGTAGTCTTCGGGGACGTCATCGCCCAGGGACCGGCGGTCGTCTTGTTGGTGATCGTATGGCAGATATGGATCGTCCGGGCGTCAAAGTCGATATCCTGCCACTGCAGCGCCTGAAGCTCTCCCCGGCGGCATCCGAGGAGATAAAGAGTCCGGATAAAGAAATTGTATTCCGGATCGTCGATCTGTTCGATCACTTTCGCAAACTGCTCCGGAGTCCACACCTGCATCTGCTTCTTCGGCTGGGTGTTCCGGGGGCGGTCAACTTTCTCCATCACGTTTGTGATGTCGTAATACTTGACTCCGTAGCGGTAGATAGACGCGAGGCGCGTGTATAGCGTCTTAGCGTAGCCGAAGGCGTATTTTGCCTGGAGTCCTTCCATCCAGTGGAGGATGTCCAGGGGCTTGATATCGGAGACGCGCTTCCCTTCAAAAGCGGGGATGATGATGTTCCGGACGCGATTGACGTTGGATACGTACGAGCTTTCCTTAACGCGGTTCTTCTGATAGACGAGCCACGCCTCGGCAAGATCCGCGAACATAATTGAATTCGGATCCGATTCGACAGGTTCGGCGGTGGTAACAGCCACCGCTTTTTCTTTTTCCTCGTATTCCTTGTAGTGAAAATAATACCACGCTTCGGCTTCCTTCTTGGTGTTGAAGCCGCGCTTCCGGCGCTGATGGACTCCGGTCTCGTCGGTCTCGCGCCACCGGATCATCCATTTGCCGTTTTCTTTAGAGATGTTAGGCATCACATATACACCGTGAAAATAAGATTGGCAAAGAAGAAAGTCACTTTATAACGATGCTTTTTTTCATTGCTTCGGATACTTCGGAAGCAATGTCTTCGCCGACTGTCCCTGCGGACTCGACGCCCAGGAGCCGGTCAACTGCCTGCTGCATCTCCGGATGGGCGCGGTAGGCATTCAAAACAGCTTCCTCATGAGCGGTGCAGGTAATATGAGATGAACCATAATCATCATAACCCATAAGCCAAGACGGCTTAACATTAAACAACTCAGCCATTTTTGCTATTGAAGATCGCGGAATGTTTTCAACTATACCTTTTTCATATTTTCCAATTGCAGCAGATTTAACACCAAGAATAATCCCCAATTCTTCCTGTGACAGACCGGCTTTCCGCCTACATTCTCTTATTCTATTACCCATTAAATTGTTCATAATGATCCTCGCTTTCTTTTTTATTATATCGCAATCATCTTAAAAATACAACAAAATTTGAAAAAAAGTAAAATAAATTTGCAAAATCATCTTGACAAGATGATTTTTGGGTAGTATAATATTGCCATACTCTTGATAAGATGATTTTTTGATTTCGATAATCTTGCCAGGATGTCTGGCGATTTCATTATAAAGAGGAGACAATTTTATGAACGTTCGACAGTACAAGTCGGTCATGGTGCTCAACGGAGACAATAACAAAAGCGTAGCTGCGGCGCTTAATCTCACGCCTCAGCGCGTCTCCGCAAAGATCCACGGAACCAATGGCGCCGAATTCACCCAAAGTGAAATTTCTACGCTTATTGACAGGTGGCATCTATCTCCCATTATGACCGACTCGATTTTTTTCCAGGGAGACGGGCAGGAGGGCTCTAATGTCTAACGAGAAAACTGTGCTCGACTGCAAGGACATAGCAAAGCGCTACGGAATCGGGCGCGACAAGGCGTACAAGCTTATGCGTCAGATCGCTTACGTGAACGGAGGGGCGGCGATACCGGGGAAGCTCCTCCTCTCCGAGATCGAATACTTTGAAGCTCAGAGAGGGAGGCGCCCCGGAGAGGTCAATCCGCCGACCGAGGAGAAGATCCAAAACTGGACAATTGCAATGATGATGGAGGCAAGAAAGGTATGAAGCGCTACGAGGTCTTGGTCTATTCGGAGACCGGCGAAGAACTGGAACACAAGCCGTTCCGGGCATATTATTACGCAAGCAGATACGCTGCACGCATTAAAAAGGTTCATCCGGAATACATGGTGATCCTTCAGTACGTCAACGATGAAGAGATCGTGGACGACGAAGTAATCCGGGAGGGAACGTGATGGACGAAGTAAGCTTCTGGATCATCGCAACGGTGATCATTGCCATAGGTATGGCGTGTACCCACGTTATCGGATATATTTTCGGTCGACGCGAAGAGAGAAAGCATTGGGAAACCAAGCCGGGATATCTATACGGATGCTCTCCGGAGGAGAGGGAAAAGAGGAGGAACAAGTAATGGACGATCCGATCATGAATTTCTGGTACTGGTTCGGGACCCATCCGGAGCAGGCGCTCGGAGTTGCGCTCGGCATCATTGCCGTATGCGTCATAGCACTGATCATACAGTGCAAGGTTTCAAAATGAGCGACTACAATCCGGATCTGACTTACCGAATAGGTCACGAACTCGGCAACCGCGTGCTGCTTGAGACCTTTTACAAGGGCTCCTACATAGGTCAGAGCATAGGTTATTACTCGCGAGACCACAAGCGAATCGAAATATATCCTTATAAACTTAACGGAAGGTATCCTACGCTGAATCTCCGGACGATGAGATATCAGCATGAATTACAATGAAAGATCCAATTTACTTCCCGGAGAGGGAGATCGAGAACGGAAGCGGAGCGGACTGCTGCGTGAATCTCTACACCGCGTGCGATATGCGGTGCGAGTATTGCGACGTCCGCTTCCGGCGGCATAAGGCGGCGATGACCGCCGAGGAATTTGCCGCGTCTACAAAACCGAGGGAGGGCATCCTCCGGGCAATGGTGTATCAGCTGGCAAGATGGCGCGGGGACGGAGAAGGGGAGCACAACGTGCTTCTCTCGCCCCTGTGCGATCCGTATCCGGTCGGATGCGACACGTCGGTGACGCGGACGGCAATACAGATCATCAAGGAGCACGGACACCGCGTGACGATTCTCACCAAGAATCCGCAGGAGCGCGATTTTGATCTTCTTGACGAGAATGACACCTACGGAGTATCAATTTGCTGTAACGATGAACTCAGGGCTTATTATGAGCCGAAGGCGCCGGATCCTCTGACGAGGGTGAAGCTTATGTTCGACGCGGAGATGAAGAGCAAGTGCAAGACAATGCTGTACATCGCGCCGCTCATCGACGCGAGATTCGCCAGGGACGCCATCCGGCACATCCGCGTCAACCGTTACGTGATAGTCCGACCGAGAAACGGATTCCCGGTCAAAGGAGCGGTGTCCGACGTTGAGCTTGCGGAACTTGCCGGAGACCGTATGATAGTTTTTGAAAGGGAATGGAAGGCGGAAAAGGTATGAACGCAATGAAATATCATCTTACCCCAGAGCAGAAAAAGATTGTTCAGGACAAGGTCGCCCAGGAGATAGACGTTCAGATGAGGTCCTATCTGACAAAGTATGATGCGCTGTGGCTTTGGGCGGTCGCGGAGACGTTCGGATTCCGGAAAGAGCGCCTGGAGAAGCTCTACCGGGCGTTCTACGAGATTCGGAAGAAGGACAAGGCGTTTTATGACGTCGAAGGTTTCGAAGGGCTGCTTGAGAACGAGACGGTCAAGGCGCTTGCCGGGATCGGCGTGGATATTGAAAAACTTGCCGCAGAGTGCGGGGAGCCGGTCGTTAAGACCGTAGTACATAAAGGAAAAGAAAAAGGAGAAAACAAATGATTGTTGCAAGACTTTATCGGGGATATAACGAAGTGATGGATATTCACGAACTGCCAACTTCAGGAAAATATGCATTCGATGTGACGAAACAAGGGCACAACGACAACGCGAACTGGTCGGAGATGTTTGATACTTTTGACGAAGCAATTAAATTCGCGCACAAGTACGGATGGAGAAATCTTGACATGAACTTGATAGAGCGATAAGACGCGAGTCACAAACCTGATCCTCTCGGACGCATTCGAGAACATTCTGAAGAAGTAAAAAAGACTGCTGTGTTATCGGCAAGACGGACAGAAAGATAAAAGATATGGGAACAGCAATTGATTTGTATCAGATCGCGGAGATTAAGCTCCAGAAGTATGCGAAGGATGAAGCTCTTATGAAAGCGGTTATCAATTCCGAAGTTTATCCCTGGCGCGTTACGTTCTATCCGGATGACGAGATATCAATATTCGACAAGGAACAGATCGATGGCAACGGCGAGCTGAAGCGCGTCACGGTGACGGTCGGCGTCAGTCTCACGATTGAATCGACGCTTGAATACAAACTTGACGCCTCGGTTCTGAAGAAGTTGATCTCGCTCTCGGATAAATGCGGAACGCTGTTTTACGTGGCATATCGAGAGCAGGAATCGGAAAACCATAATGTTAAGTGAGCCGTAGATGTCAAAAAGATTTGATGACGCAAGAAGATATACCAAGAAGTTTTCAAATATCTTGTTACCTTGTAGATATTGCAAAAGCAAAAATATACACATAACAAGTGAAAGAACAATCTTCGAGCCAAAGAATGTATGGTGTATTGTATGTGATGACTGTGGAGATTGTATCGGAGATTTCACATCTGTTAAGAAAGCAGTAGAGAGTTGGAACAGTACAGAGTTTAGAAGTGTAGGGCAAAATTAAAATTGCACTACGCAAGAAAAAGGAGAAACTGATGAAAAAGGGATGTTGTATTTGTCGCAAGAACTTTCCGGAGCACTATGAAAGCAGTTACGGATCAATTAAATTAAATCGTATAGGGAAAATGACCGGACTGCTTGTATATACAAATTATTGTCCGCCGTATCATAAATGCTCGAAGAGCGATAGCAAACCTTTTGTATTCTATCCGATCAATTTTTGTCCGAATTGCGGAAGGAAATTAAGCCGGGCATATTATGACAAAGATGTGTACGGAGAGGAGAGAAAAGACAATGAGTGAAGACCGCTGTATCTGTTGTGGAGAGATAATCCCCGAAGGGCGGCAGGTCTGTCCAAATTGCGAAAGAGGAGCCAACGCAAATAGTTCTGATCGAAGCGCGGATAACAAAGGTCAGAATGTGTACATGTTTTATGACCATATATCAAATGAGCGCCACTTTGTCCGTGGAAGAACAATTCACGACGCGCTCGAACGAGAGTACGGCGAAGAGCGGGCGCGGTTTATTTTCAAGAATTTCAAATGGAAAAGAGTTTATTAGACAATGACCGAGCATCACATTAAAATACAGCAAGAGTTTGCCGATGCAATAATAAGCGGCGAGAAGACATTTGAAATACGGATGAATGACCGGGGATACCAAAAGGGGGACTTGATTCGGTTTCAGGTTATGGATGGGTATTTCTCAAACACTTTTCATCCGCTTAATGATAAGGTCTATGAAATCACATATGTATTAAGTGGATGGGGACTCTGCGAAGGATATGTGGGACTTGCAATAAAGGAGAAAAGATATGACAGTTAAGGAGTTTTGCAGGAACATGACACAGACACACCAGTTGTGTGTAATTCGCTATGATGGGTGGATAGTAGAGATTGTGTGGATAGACTCTGAGGACTTATTCCGAATGACGAGAGACTCCCAAGTATCAGAAGTTAAAAGCACAGAATTCGGAGAACTACCAATTAAGACTGAACATGGCGACACAATACATGTGCCTTGTTTATATATCGATACATAAGGAGAAAAGGCAATGACGGTTGAAGACGCACTTGACCGCATCAGCAACGTATACACCAACCTTGTGCAAAAAGACTCACAAGCGGCAGAGCCATATAGAATTGCGATTATAGCATTAAAAAAGCAAATTGGTATCTCGCCACGCAAGATTGAGGGCAAGTGGGTGACACAAGTGGCACATATACTATGCCCAGAATGTAATTACCGCTTTTATAGTTTGGTTAACGGAAAGATAATTGCAGGAAATCAATTATTATGTTGTCCACGTTGTGGGCAACGAATAGATTGGGGAAATGAGAAAACCGATGACTGAAGAAATAGCCGTAAGAATTGCGGATGCACTCGAAAGCATTAGTGACGCAATAGGAATTATAGAGGGGTTGACTATATTTTGGACTGTAGTTTTAGGGATTGCACTTCTCATCTACAGCATAAAGAAAGATTGAGGTGAAAAAATGGTTTGTTCGCATTATGAACTTGAAGCGTACGACAAAGACGGAAATGCGCTTGTAAAAATATGGGTTTATTCATTCGATGAAGCACACTACTGGACTGACCAAATAAGAGAAGAATATCCATCAGCGGTGAAATTTATTTTGAAATATCCCGATAAAGATGTGTATAAAGAGGAGAAAACCGATGAGTGAAAACAATAATTCTACAAATATGTCGTGGGGTCTTACATTCCCCGGTCTTCTTCAAATAGTATTCACCATACTCAAACTTACGCACATCATAGATTGGAAGTGGGTGTGGGTGTTGGCTCCTTTGTGGATGAGTGCATCTATAGGATTAATGGGTGTTGCTATTGCTTGGATAATCATTTGGTGGTTAAAGAAAAAATAATTAAGGAGAAAACCGATGACAACTGAAGAAGCAAAAAAAGTAATATATGAGATGATATGCCTTCGTCTTTTAACTCCAAAAGAAGATGAGGCATTACAAATAGCATATCAAGCCCTTGAACAGCAGAAACAAAAAAAAGGCAAGCGGGAAGAAAAGACAGTATTCGATGAGCCGCCCACCGACCAATGCCAAAGCGAAAGACCAACGAAAAAGAAAATAACTCTCACATTTTTTGTCGAAGAGGATATCGGGCGCAGGTTGCAATCCGATGAAGGGCTTGTGGATTCCGTCAAACACAAATACTATGATCACATCTATGAAAACGGATGCTCAAACTGCGAGGTAATCGTGGAAACTTACGATCCGGGAGCTGTAAACAACAACCCGGAAAGGAAGAAAGGCAAGTGGAAAATGGAATGGCATTCCTTTTTTCACAGAGAAGTCCCGGTATGTTCTCAATGCGATAGAGCAGCGGCTTATAAATTCGATGTCTGTCCCAACTGTGGAGCAGATATGAGAGAGGAGAAAGACAATGAATAAACTTCCTTTTTGTGGACAGTGCGCTTTCTATGGGGGTAGAAGAAATGGGGTCGGAGTATGCAATTGGGGAGGAACTATTGAGGCAGAGCATATAAAAAGCGATTTCTGGTGCATCAAAGGCAAATTCAAAAATTGTCAGACTTGCCAGCACGAAGGAGAATGGTCGGACAGATGTGCTTACTGCAAAAGTAACAAAGATGATGGTGGGGAACTGGCGGAATGGGAACTCAAGGAGAAATACCGATGAATGAACTGAAATGGCATAGATATCCTGAAGAACAACCTAACAAAGAAGGAAGGTATCTTGTTTGCTATTCTCTCGGAACGATTCCGCCTACTCCAATTATTTTCATTGCACGTTGGGGTAGGTCCGAGGAATGCGAGCGGCACGATAAGTCCCTTAAACGAAAGAATGCATACTGGTATGATATCGACTATGAGCATGGAGACTATGCCATATATTACGTCTATGCTTGGATGCCGTTACCCGAACCTATGCCATTGCCTAATGATATAAAGGAAACGAAAGATGAACAAGGCAACTGACAGCACGACCATCACAATGGGCGGCGACGGAAAGTCTCATAGAATACCCGATGAATTGTGGGATGTGATCGATCGATTAGTGATGGACTATAAAAGCGCGATAAGAGCTCACGCTGACTGCCCGGTTTTTTTTGCCCTTTCTTCGGTTATGATGGACTACGGGCACACGGCATATTATCGTAAATGGCTTGATGATCTTGATAACGGGAGAAAAGACAATGCTTGATTTGACGACGTGTCAAGACTGTTTATTCTCTGCCAAAGACGGAGAATATTATCAGTGTTTGGAGAACAGCCCTGACAATGAAAATTTTGGGAAAAACATGTCTCCAAATGATTTTTGCAAATACTGCAGACGGAAGGAAAGGAAAATGAAAGAGGATAATTTTATAGTTACAAACGGACCTACATATCTTGGATCTTTTGAACGGCTTGAATACGCTTTGATTTTTATCCAGGAATATTTAGAAAAGTATTACAATGAATGCGAAGTGACGATACATAGAAATCTGCATATATGTGAAAAGAATGAAAAACTTAACCGAGGCAGTTAAATGCGACATCTGTAACCGTCTCGCAGACCGCGAGAGGGCAATCCGGTGCTTGGCTTTCCGAAGGAACATTCGGTTGAAGCTTTGGATCTGCGACGCCTGCGCCGGGCGCCTGATGTCAATGAGAAACGAGGGATTACGCCGTGGATGACAAATACTACAACCAAAAGAAAAAAGCGAACCTGATCCTCACCGAAGCGCACGTCAAGAAGGGCGGGAGTAACCGGAGCATAAGACCGGAAAGTACGCTGCATAGCTGCCCATATACAAATACGGACGGTCCAGACCAGTGGGACCGTCGGCTCCACCGGTACCGCACATACGAGGAACAGCTGGCGTATGTCAATTATATTAGAGAGCATCAGTATAAATGACTTAGAACCAAATCCTCCGGTTTATGGTCTTATCCACCGGGACCGGAGGCAGATTTAACCACTTTTAGATTTGTCAGTTAACACCCGAACTACCGTAGCACGCGGCGACAGATATGTCGGACGGATTGGAGAGTAACATTGGGGTGTAACCAAGCGGTAAGGCACAGGACTTTGACTCCTGCATTTGCTGGTTCGAGTCCAGCCACCCCAGCCAGCAGATGATCTGCAAAAGTAAGCGGGGCGAAGCCTTTGGGTGAAATGATATATCCCATAAATTCGCTAACCAGTGCGTAGTACGAGTACGGCTCGGTTAAATTATTATTTGCTCTAAGCCGGAGTTATTAGAATGTATAACGGATGCGACAGACGATACCTGCGCAGGCTTGAAAAGTTCCGTGAATAATCATCGAGAGGTTTATGGAATAAGCAAACCGAACGGTAACCCGATAGACAAGGTGAAAGGGGAAGCGAAAATCAATCCCATCGTCGAGGATGGTGGAGCCTGCCGGATACGAGAAATCGCCCGGAGTATTTGCGGGGCAAGGATGGATAGCTATCTCGAAAGAGGACTTGCAAGTAGACGAGGGTGTGGTTTCCTCTCGGTGATTATTTGTGTATGTTAATTTACGTGGCGGTAGCTCAGTCGGTAGATTTATTTTTTTTCGATAGACACTTTTGCTTCATCTTTAATTATATATCACACACGCCCGCGCGCACGCGCGGTTTTCGGCTCGTATGGGGTATTAACATTTCGACCGTCAGGGCGGAATGTGATGCCCGATCCCCTTTTAAGTCTTTTTTCGCTCTTTCCGTGGCTTGTATCCGCTGAGCGTGCGGGGGCTCCGGGGGAAGTCCCCCGGAAGGAAACGATCAGAAGAATGTAGCGCCTGTGCGTAAACTCGTCAGAGTTTTCCACAGGTGCGTGGGTGTATAGTGATTGGCGCGGGCGCATACGCGCACGTATAATTTATCTTGTCAGGAGACAGCATCGCATGAAAGTCATAACAGTCGATACCGGAGAGTATATGAGAGCACATTTGTTTCCCTGCCGTAAGACCGGCGCCGGGAGACGGGGCAAAATGAAGCCGACAGAAGAAGCTCAAGCCAAGTACAACGCGAAGATGGCATATCACCGGCTCTCGGACAAGGTCGAGACCAACTTCACGCCGGAAGACTGGATAATGACTCTGACATATGACGACGCGCACCTGCCTGAAGATCCGGAGGGCGCGCTGAAGCGCTTTTCGGCATACGTCCGGAGACTGAAGCGCAGAATGGAAAAGAAAGCGCCGGGATCCGGGTCGGACCTGAAATATATCAACATCATCCAGCAAGGGGCAAAGGGCGGACGGCTGCACCATCACGTCTTTATCAAGGCACCGGGACTCAGCTTTGAAGAGATTCAGAGCACCTGGGGACAAGGGCATACCGATACCAGGCATCTTGAGTACAACGAGGACGGTCTGCGCGGGCTCGTAGAGTACGTTCTGGAAGGGCGGGCTACCGTTAAGCGCTGGACGTGCAGTCAGAACCTGGACGAGCCGGCGGTGCGAGATCATGGTCCCTACGCTATGAGCGCAGCGACGGTCCGCCGGATCAACGAACACCCGGAGGATCGCACATATATTGAGAGCTTCTTCAATGGCTGGAAGGTAGCCAGGGTGGAAGCTCATCCGGGCATAGTTGACGCTCTTGGACTGTTCGTCACGATCTACCTATACAGACCAAACAATGCATACTTCAGATATACCAGATACGGAATGATGGACTACAGTTACAGACCGAGGAGGGATGGTAATTGAGCAAAAAGAAGCATAATTACATACTTTGCCGGAGCCGGTCGGAAGCGCAGACCTATATGGATCTTCCGACCGATATCCGCATGCACGTCCAGGCGTACGTGATGGGGAGCGCGGCGCGGGAGAAGCTTATGAGCGATCCGTCGACTCCGGTGTCCGTCCGGAAGAGATATCAGAAGATCCGGGAGAAGATTGAGAAGGTATGCTCTGAGATGGACGCGCGCGTCGTGGAGATTATGCTTCAGGACATCGCCGTGAGAAGGGGCTACGATAAGTCTCAGGCGCACCGGATGATGGCGAGACCGACATACTACCGGCAGAAGAACCGGCTTGAAAGGGGCATCGCCGAGGCGCTTGGTTTGATCTGGGCTAAAAAAGCCAAAGATGATAACCAATCAAAGTAGCAACTTTGATATAATATCCTTGCGAAGCTTTTAGCCGCCGGAGGATATTGGGATGCCGAAGAAGGGGGAGAAGCTCTCCGAAGCCACCAAAAGGCAAATCCGGAGGGCGCAAACCAAGTACAAACCCGCTTATTGCGGTGAAATAATCGAATATTTTATCGCGCCGAAGTCCGACAAGGGCTGGAAGCGCGAACTTGACGTGTGCTTAAACGTCGAGGGGACGCTCGTAGACGGTAAGATGCCGGTGTACATACCGACGCTTACCGGCTTTTGTGATTATATCGGTATATCTCTTCACACCCTGTACAAGTGGGCAGACACATACGAAGAATTCGGCGACGCATACGAAGAAGCAATGGCGATCAAGAGGGAAATGATCGACTCCTACGCGCTTATAGGTCAGGTGAATCCGACCTTCGCAAAATACATGCTTGAATCCTGGAAGCCGCACGAGCGGAAGAGACCGACAGAGGAGAGCGGGAGCTCCGGAGAGGGCGCAGAGGCGTCCGTGAGCGCCGCAGAAGCCGAATCGAAGCCGTCCGGCATAAACGTGAACATAACGGTCAAGCTGCCGGATGAGCTGTCCGGAGAGGGAGAGAAAGGCAATGAAGCTTGATACTCCGAGCATTGATCTGAATATCACCCTGTGGACTAAGCAGTGGGAGTTCGTTAATGCCGAGGCATTCGAGGTGCTTTACGGCGGAGCCGCCGGAGGAGGAAAGAGCCACGCGCAGCTCATCGACGCGCTTCTGTATGCTTTGAAGTATCCGGAATCAAGTCAGCTTGTTCTCCGGCGCACGTTCCGCGAATTGGATATGTCACTGATCCGGAAATCCTGGCAGCTGTATCCGCGGGAGCTGGCAAATTACAATTCCCAGAAGCACGAATATACCTTTTACAACGGATCGATCATCACTTTCGGATATCTTGCCAGGGACGCCGACGTCATGCAGTATATGTCCGCGGAATTCGACGTCGTAAGATTCGATGAGCTGACACACTTTACCGAATACCAATATACCTACATGATCTCGCGAATCAGAGGAACAAAGGGATACCCCAAGCACATAAAAAGCTCCACCAACCCGGGGAACGTCGGACACGCCTGGGTAAAGAAGCGGTTTATTGATCCGATGCCGCCGAATACGCTGTACAAAGAGACTTTCCAGGTCGGGAAAGCAACCAAAACGATGACGCGGATTTTTATCCCGGCGCGTGTCGCCGATAATGGTTCTATCGTCGCAAACGACCCGGACTACATCTTCCGTCTCGAAGCTTTACCGGAAGCCGAGAGACGCGCCCTGCGGGATGGCGACTGGAACGTCTTCGAGGGGCAGTATTTCACCGAGTTTTCATCCGATCTGCACGTGTGTGAACCTTTTCCCATTCCTCCGCACTGGCGCAGATATCGCGCATTCGACTACGGTCTCGACCGGCTTGCATGTGTGTGGGCGGCGGTCGATCCGGACGGAAATGCGTACATATACCGCGAATATTGCAGATCGGATCTTAACATAGCCAGAGCCGCGGCGGAGATTCTCGCACACACCGATAAGACAGAGAACATCTACGTGACTCTGGCACCCAGGGATATATGGTCTCGCGAGCAGGTGTCCGGACGGAGCAAGGCACAGATCTTCGCCGAGAACGGGCTGCCGCTCGTCGAGAGCTCGGTGGACAGAGAAGCCGGATGGCTGAGCATCAAGGAACTGCTCGATCCCGGAGAGGGAGTCGCGCCGAAGCTGCACATCTTCAAGACCTGCACCGAACTTATCAGCTGCCTGCCGATGCTTCTGATAGATCCGGATCACCCGACCGACTGCATGACCGAGCCGCACGAGATCACGCACGCGCCGGACGCGCTGCGGTATTTCTGCGTATGGTGGCACAAGCCGTCAAGTCCGCTTCCGGGTGAGGAAGGACTCGTCACCTGGGCGGATGACCAGTGGGATGACTATTACCGCGCATCCAACGACGAAAAAGTACGCCTAATAAAGCTATGGGGCAAACCGAAACCAAGAAGATAAGGAGTAGACAATGAGAATCGAAGGAGATAAGATAAGTTTCTTTGAAGATCTTTATACCGCGGCAAAGATGCATCAGAAGGTGCCGCGGGACACGTATCAGCAGTACAGGCAGCAGTATGAAGCCGACAGATGGGACGCGAAATCCGGAAAAGCGTTTAAGGCGATCCGTCCTCTGTCATACGAACTGATCGAGGCACAGGTCTCGACCATCATTCCTCCGGTCCGGGTGGACCCTGAGCGCTACAATCTCGGGCGCGCCAGAAACGCCCTGACGCTCGAAAAAACCATTGAGCAGGATCTGATAAAAGCCGGAATAGTCCGGATCAACGATGAAGACGAGAGGACTACGTACATATACGGCACGTCCATTTGGCTCATCGAATGGGACGAGACCGTCAAGAGCCACGGAGAGGTGGGCGCCCCGGTCATATCGCTCGTCCGACCGGATCAGTTCATCCCGCAGCCGGGAGTATCAGAGGTTCAGCGGCTTGAATACTGCTTTATAGACTTCGACACAACCGTTCAGGAGACCGCGCGAAAGTATGACGTATCCGAACAGGAGCTCCGCGCGACCATCACGCCGCGAGAGGGAGACAAGGACGGATACACCGGGGACGAGGACTCTATGGTAGTTCACGTTTGTTACTACCGCAACGGCGACAACAAGGTCTCCGAGTACGTGTGGACGGACAGAATCGAACTTCTCGACATGGAGGATATTTACTCCCGCCGCCGGGAGGTGTGCCAGATATGCGGACGTTCCGGAGCTTTGTCGGAGGACGGCAAGACCTGCGAATGTGGCGGAAAGATCATAGAGCAGCCGGTCGAGTATGAAGAACTTCACAAAGATATCATTCTTGACGCCGGAAATGTGGTCAAGCAGCGAAGGATCATTCCTGCGCTGTCTCCGAAGATCAACAAAGGGGAGCCGGTCATGGAATCGGTGAAAGTCCCGGCGACCGATGCCAACGGAATTCCGCTTATGGAAGAGGTGGACGGAGTGCCGATGCCGATGATGGTGGACTCCTGGCAGGTCAAGATGCAGCCGACGAAGATTCCGTGGTATACTCCGTCACTGCTTCCCATCGTCGCCAGGAAGAACACGTCCACCGAGGCGTCGATATTCGGTCAGTCGGATCTTGAGTACATCAAGGACATTCAGGATGAATACAACGGAGTAAAGTCGAGGATCTACGAGAAGGTCTTCGGCAGCTCGGTTTTTCCGGTCGTCCCGGAGAGGGCGGTAATGGAGTCTGACAACACGATCAACCAAAAGGTGGTGCGGATCCCGGACGGAGTGCCGCTCAATCAGTTCGGGGCAATAGACACGAGCGTAAATATTCAGCAGGATCTGTTGTATCTCAGCCAACTTTACGACGAGGCGCAGAGGACGCTCGGCATAACCAACTCGTATCTCGGCGCCGCCGACACCACGGCGAAATCCGGCAAGGCAAAGCAGATCCAGGTCAATCAGAGCGCCGGACGCCTTGATTCAAAGCGTCAGATGAAATATCACGCATACTGCGAGATCGCAAACATTATCTTCCAGTATCGCCTGGCATACTCGGATGAGCCGGTCCCGGTTAAGATGACCGACGAGTACGGGATGGTGCATTTCTCGGCGTTCAACCGCTATGATTACGTCGAATACGATGACGTGACCGGCGAATGGTATTATGACGACCGGTACATCTTCCGCGTCGATCCGGTGGCAAATAACGAAGCGTCTCCGGAAGACACCTGGCAGTCGGTGTTTACCGCGTTTCAGGCGGGGATGTATGGTCCCGTAAACGATCCCACGACTCAGCTCCGGGTGTGGATGATGCTTCAGAGAGCGCATTATCCGTATGCCGCCGAGCAGGTAACGTATCTTCAGGGCGTGATAATGCAGCAGCAGGCGATGATGGCACAGGGGAATATGGGCGCTCCGGCGGCGGCGCCGGCTCTGCCGACACCCCAGGCGGCGCCGCAGAACACGCCCGAACGGATGGGCGGAAACATATCTCTGAACGGAGGTAACGCGAAATGAAAATGAAATATGACGAAATAGGACAGGCGGGCAATCCCGGAGGTATGGGAGTACTTCCCGGAGTTCCGGTGCAGCCGACCGATAAGCTTACCGCGGTAGACGCGGCGATAAATCAAAAGGTTGAAGCAATGAACGGCAGGTATCCCTGGAAGAACGGAAGTCCGGTCGTGACCGTTCCGGCTTCCGTGGAGACCGGATACGCTACGTCCGAGGGAGTGCCGATTGAATCGTCTTTCCGGTACGCCGATGACTTTTACAATCAGATGGGGATCAACAACATCCTCGACAATACGCCTTCCGGCGCGATGAGTTATCAGGGATATCTTGCTTACAACGGCATAACCGATCCGCGTATAAACTACGTGAGAGCCCTTGACAGAGCCAATGAGATGTACGCGAGATCTCTCGGCACCTACGGAGCGTCCGGCGAGAGTCTCGCCCAGGGCAATCTCGTCGGGACCGGCTACAGCGAATATCTCAACGGACTGGCGTATCAGAACAAAGCGAATATGTACACAGCGGCAGCTCAGCAGCTCTCCGCCGATCAGAGGCAGACGGCGGCACAGTATCAGCAGTATCTGAGAGACTACGAAAAAGAGAACGGAATAAGCGTACCTGGAGCGGCGCAGGGCGGCACGCCCGGAGGAGTTTCGGTGGAATCAAGCGCCGCCGTCCTCACACCGGCTCAGCAGCAGGCGTATGACTATCTCTCCGGCAACGTAACGCTGTCGTCGGATATTCCGGCAGCCATTATCGCCATGAGATCCCAGGGTCTCTCCGACGCGGATATAGAGGCGGCGCTGAACAACTGGAATGCTTACCGCACCGAGGGCATAAACACCGAGATAGATAACGTATCGTCGCTTGCCGCCGGTAATATCGCGAAGCTCAAAGAAGTGTACGGAGAGGGAGCGGAGTACGAAGCGGCAGCCGAAAGACTGCGGCAAAGGAATGATAAGCTGATTAATTCGGTGGTGGATTCCATTGTATCCGGAAATCTTGACAGCGAAGAGTTTATCAACGCGACCAAAGCGCTTCGCGAAAACACTGCATACGAGGACAAAAAAGGAAACACCGCTTACAATTGGGATGAAATGAGCGACGGCGACCGCATTCGGGCGGTGAAGGGCGCGCTGACGGATATGTACAATCAGGGCGACATAAGCGAAGAGACTTATCAGAAAGCAAACTATCGCCTGATAGATGATTCCCTTTCCACGGATATGAATGCCAAATACTTTATCGGAGCGGGTAAAAAGCGGCTCAAGGACATCCTTGAAGACGTAGCCATTATGGACGCCGAGCCGGGGTCCGTAAGCGACGAGCAGCGCCGGGAGATCCTGCAGAAAGCCGCCGGAAGCATAACCGGGGTGCAGGTTACCAGCGGATCAGGGGGAGCGAGAGGATACTCTTATGATGAAAGTAGAGCGACAATAAGCATAAATGGCAAAAACATGAGCGCTAAAGCTTCTTCCGGTCAGGTAACCAGCAGAGAAAAGGTTGGAGACAAATATGTGACAAAAGTGGTCAGTGCGGTTCAGACGACAGACAAGAACGGACTATTTTCAGAAGATGGAAAAATATATTTCGGGCAGAACGGCATCAAGTATGCTCTTACGTTCGATGACCTTTCTGATCCGCAAAGGAAAGCGCTTATAGAAATTCTTTCGATAAACAAGTGAGGGCTGAAATGAACGAAGAAGAGAAAAAGAAGGCAACTCTTTCGAGCGCGTCGATGCCGGTGACGAATCCTCCCGAAGAAAAGGAAAAAGCCACGCTGACAAGCGGCACGAAAAACAAGGGCTCCGGAATTGGCTATGTTGCCGGAAATCTTGGGCTCGGACTGTATGGCATTCTCGAAGGATCATACAATTTCATCAAGGGCGGAGCATACTCACTGTTCGGAGGAGAGCAGGGGAACAGATATGCCTCATATCTTTTTCAAAACAGAGAGTCCGCAAAGTTAACCGAAGAACTGAACAAATCATACAACCCCGGCAAAGGGATGAAGTTTGCCGGGGAAGTGGGGCAGGGCATAGGGCAGTCCTCCGTGTTCTATATGAACGCCCTGGGCGGACATCTCGGTACGATTATCTTCTTTACCGGAGCCGCCGGGAACAGCATCTCGGAAGCAGTCGCGCGCACCGGCAAGCTCGGCTGGAAGGAATACGGCTACGGCATTCTCTCCGGCGCGACCGAAGCGGCACTTGAGAAGATTTCCGGTGCCGCCGGTGCCGGACTTGGCACAGCCGGAAAGACCGTTACCGGAACGCTCGAAAAGACTCTCGGAAAGGTCGGTAAGGATACGGCAAAACAGGCGGTGCGGAACGGAGTCGCCAAATCGGTTATTTCCGGCGCCGCCGGTGAGTTCTTCGAGGAGTTCCTCGGAGAGTATGCGGACGTGCTCTGGCAGAGATCGATGCAGATAGATCCAAACGCTTCCACGACCTTCGGCGACGCTGTCTATGCCGGACTTGTCGGCGCCGCGTCCGGCGGTCTTATGGAGGGCGCACAGACGGCAGTGAGAGCCACGTTCTCTCACACGCAGGGCTCAAAGATCATAGCGGAAGGCAAAGCCGACGCGCTCGTCAGCACCGTGAAAACGATGCAGGAGCAGGTCAAGTCGAAAGACTGGAGCAAATACTACAAATCCGAAGAGAAAGATGATATTCGCGGATATATCAACAACCTGGTAGCCGCGTATCAGGCATACGAAAATCTTCCGGCGGATAAAAAGACCGGAGACTATGCGAAGGTATATCTCGGCGAGATGCAGTCGAACCTGGCGATCCTTGAGGCGGTCATCGGAAGAAGCAACATCGAAGCGGATATCGCCGCCAACGCGGAGAAATACGTCCGGTACGCCAATCAGATCCGGGGCAAAGAATTTACCGCCGAGGACATAAAATCGAATAAGGACGGCATCCTCACCCAGCTTGCTCTCGCAAGGTGGGCTTTCCAGTTTAATGACGTCGAGACCGTGGGACAGCACAAGAGGCGCTGGGTGGCACAGCAGATTGAGCAGCAGAAGCGGAGGGGCATTGATATCTCCGAAGGCACAAACGCCGCGGAAGGGGGCTCTCAGTCGATTCTGAACCGCGCCGGAGTTACCGATTCCGGCATCGAATGGAGCGAAAACGACGACGGAGGAGCTCTTACCCGGATCTATCATCTCGGAAAAGACCGGATGGTAGTCGCCACCGAGTACGGCGACGGCGAATGGGTAATGGCTGCCGGGACCGGCGACACGCTTCTTGCAGACGACGGCGAGAACGTGGCGACCAGGGTAAAGACCGCCGAGCTGGACAAAGTTGTTACCGAGATCCGCGACAACTACGATGCAATTGTAGAAAAAGCAACCGCCGAGAGGGAGAAAAAGGCGGAAGCGCCGGAAGAAAATTCCGGATCCGAAAAAGAATTACGGCAAAAAGCGCCGAAAACCGGGAAGCCGATAGCCGGAGCGGACAACGTGATGTACGCGACCGAGGGCGACCTGAAAGACGCCCGCCTCGATCCCGGCAAACTCGTTAAGTCGAAGCTCAGCATCAAGCAGAAGGCGACGATCACGCTTCTTTCGAAGTATCTCGAAGCCGGAGGATACCGCGTCCTCCTCTTCGAAGGCAACGGAAGAGGCGCCAACGGCGCGTACAGAGGCAATACGATCTATCTTGACATAAATGCCAAGATCCTCCGCGTAGCCGCTCACGAGCTCGTGCACAGCTTCAAAGCGAAGTCTCCGGATATGTACACGCGCATCCGGGATTTTGTCGTCGAAAAAGAGTTTGATAACGATCAGGCGAAGCTTGATCAGGCGATTGAGGATATCACCAAGCTTTACGCGGAGAACGGCGAGGAACTGAAGCCGGAAGTCGCGGAAGAGGAGATCATCGCCAAGAGCTGCGAGAAGGTCTTCGGATCGGTCGAAGCTCTCCGGTCTATGTTCGATACCGATAAAGAACTTTTCCACAGCGCAAACGCCTTCCTCGGCACGATGCAGGCGTTCTTCCGTAGCATTATCGACAGCTACGGAGCCACCAACGAATATGCGGCGGCAATGGAGAAGAGCGCCGAGGATCTCGAAGAGCTCCGGGCAAGATTTGCAGAGGCAATGCAGGCGTCTCTCAAAGCCGATCAGAAGCCGCGCAACGCCGGGGAATCCGACGTTTTCAAATCCATAAACCGCGACGACGCGCTGGGGGAGGTCTACCGGAACGGCGACGGCGATATGACCGTAGCCGAGAACGTAGACGAAGACAAGGTCTTTTATTCCTTCGAGACTTACGACAACGGCGGGCGCAAGAAGCTTGCCCAGGTGCTCAAGGATCACGGATACTCGAAAGCGGAGGTAAAAGCCGCTATGGAGCCGATAGAGCACATGACGGAGGTCCTGCGCCGCCTGGCGGACAGGTTCGAGGTATCCTACGGAGCGCTTAAGAACAATCTGTACGCTACCGTCGCCACGGATATCACCGGAACAAGACAGATCCTGTCGACCCTTGTTTCCAACGGAGAGTATCCGGTCAACCTGGATCTTCAGCTGATCTGCAAAAAGAGAGTCGCGTACATGGAACTGATGGCTCGTCTTCTTGAGGACGGCGTCTTCGGACAGGTCAAATACGACGGCGACGCCATCGCAATGATAAACGAGATCCTTTCGATGAACGGATACGAGACCGCGTGTCTCGGCTGCTTCGTCGAAAGCCGCCGCCAGATGCTTCAGAAGTGGGCGGAAACCATCATCCAGGAATGGAACGACGAAGTCAAAAAGAGAAATCCGGACGCGACGTATTTCCCATTTGCGGTTGATTCCGGCAAGACCATATCCGAAGAGGAGATGGTGCGGGTCGAATCCGAACTGTCACAGCTCGAAAAGAACGATCTCGGCAACGTCAAACTCGGCGCGGACAAAGTCAAGGACAAGATGGGCGAACTTCTTGATAAAGCGCCGTCTCTCGGTCACCTGCTTACGGCTGACACGATCCTGACTCCGGACGGACTCAAGGCGCTTCAGGCGACCGCCGGAGGCAAGACCCTTGTCTCCCTGGTCAAGCAGCGCTACGGAACCGCGTCGCCGAAGCTTGTGCAGGAGTTCAATCCATACAATTCCGAACTTGCGGATCTTACCTTCGAGAACGCGAAGAAGATCACCGGCAATTCCGTCACCGGCGCCGGCGAGTATATGAAGAAGGCGAAGGAAGTTCTCGGCAAGAAACCGGCGAAGAGAAAGAGCGAGACCGACGCGCAGTACAAAGAGCGCGTATCCAAGTGGGAGCGCGAGGTCAACGAGTGGGCGGTACAGCAGTATCTCTTCGATATCGGCGGAGCCAGGATCCAGTCGTTCTCGGACTTTATGATCGAGAACGTGTTCGACTATTTCCAGATCATGGGAGATCTTGCAGCAAAGGGATTCCCCATCCACGGATACACAAAAGAGATCGTTTGCGCTCGGCTGTTCGGGCAGACCGGAGCCAAGTGGAACGGATCTCTTATCGCCACGCTCTCAAAAGACAAAAACACGCCCGCCGGACTCATTTCGGAAGAGGAGTACGAGAGCTGGAAGAAGAACGGAAAGATTCCGGAGGGGCTTGAGTGCATCAAGGTCACCGGGAGAGACGGCAAGACCTGGTATATCGGCTTTGACGATTTCGCCAGGAACAAAGCCACGAAGGGCAGCGCAAAGCAGACGTTCATACAGTCTATAGGGATGAAGGACATTATGTCTCTTATCCTCGATCCGCGCTATTCAAAGAGCGTCGGCAACATCACGATAGGGGTATCCGATGAGCAGATCATCGCGATGCTCCGGTCTCCCTATTTCCGGATGGTGATTCCGTATCACCTGTCCGGCATGGGCAAGGACTTTGCGATCCGGACCGGCGTCGATGCATACACCGACTACACGGCGTATCAGAACACCCGGATCGGACAGCTCTATGATATAAAAGGCAATCCGGTCGATTCTCTCGGACTTTCAGCCAACGATTTGAAAAAGCAGATCGAATCCTTCAACTTCAACGCGCGGCTGCGTGACGTGGGCGACGCGAGGGCGGTAGCCGACGAGTATATCGCATGGTGCCGCCAGCGCCATGAAATCAGAGACGGAAAGAAGTTATTAGGATATTCCGAATACCTGCCGAAGTTCTCCGGATCCGAGGACGGAAAGTATTATGACTTTACGCAGGAAGAAAACTACTACAAGCTTCTTGAGGATTTCAACGTCTACGACGCAGTTGACGAGCTTAAAGGGATCCGGACTCCGGCGCCGCAGGAAGCCGTTAAGATGATATTCCCTGGCGACAAAGGAAGAAACCTGACGAAAAAAGAGCTGGATGCATACCGCACCCGGCTGAAGAAGGTCGGCATCTTCACCGACGCGGATATAGACAAGATCATCGAGAGGGCGAACTGGACGACCGAGCAGATCATCGAGCACGAGCTTGAGGGACGCGCCGCATACAAGGCAAACGCCGATAAGATGTGGGAGCCGACCGTCAACCTTATCGAAACCGCGCTGATGACCAAAAAGCGCCTTGATCAGTTCAAGACCGTTGACGAGTTTGAGGAGATGGCGTCGAGCAAGTCCGACAACGTCAAGCAGCAGATGCTTACCATACGCCCGGTCAACGGCACATACAGAGTCGAAGATACGGATATCCGGTATTCATATTCCGAAGATCTCAGCGGGGACAGCGACGAATCACTGATCGACAGGTACGACAAAGTTGCCGCCAATGCCGAAGGTAAGAACAGCTGGGTATACGGTTCAATCCTTCGGGATATAGTTTCCGAGTATGCGAAACGCCGCGGATTTACAAAGAAGCTTTTCCACGGCACGACCCAATTCGGATTTACTAAGGTGGATATGTCATACAGCGATGACGGCATATCCTTCTGGACGACTGACAACGAAGATACGGCATCAACTTACTCCGGAGAAACGGGAACGCGGTCAATAAAAGACAAAAAGCTCAATCTTGAAGAGATGAGCTTCAATCAACTTGCCACAATAACAGATCAGTACGGCACCGAGCATTCTGACAGTCCGTTTGGATTATACTTTGATTGTATAGAGTGCGGATACCGGGAAGCTCCAAGCGATTACTACCGCAGAGCGTTTGAACTTGGACAGGAGGATCTGGCAATGCTTCTTGAGGAAGCATTTGTTGATGATCTGATAGGCGATGAAGATCGCGAAAGACTCGGGGATATCGTCGATTATACCCCTGACCGGCTGGATATAGAGGATTTTGAATGGGCTTATAGGTTGATAAAGAATCTTGAAACCGACGGAGACCGTGAGTCATGGGTGCTTGAAACGGCTCAAGAGAAACTCAAATCAATAATCGGGATCAATTACGGGGACGGAGAGGGATATGTAATCACCGAAGACGGGACTATTATCAACAAAGATCAGCTTATCGAGGAACTGAAAAAACTTGAGCTCGACGGTGAGCTGCCTCTTCCGGGCAACTATGAACTCCTCGGCAATGTCAGCGACTTTCTTGAAATCGACGCGCATGACCGCAACTGGAATGATATTTATACACCGGATATCATGAAAGGTTCCGAACAGGAAGGTTTACCTATTGAAGGCAAGACTCGTGTTAATACAAGAGGCATCGCAGAGTTTGCTTACCAGCACGGATATCCCGGTGTTGTAATACGCAACGTCTACGATCACGGCGGAAAAGGATACTCCATAGCGTTTGGAGACGTGTACATTTTCTTCGACGGCAAGCGGCTAAAGTCTGCTGACCCGGTAACATATGACAACGATGGCAATGTCATTCCCCTTGAGAAGCGCTTCGAAGAGCAAAAGGATGATCTCCGGTATTCCTTTAATGAACTCGACAAAGAATATGACGAGGCGGTAAAGAGCGGGAATAAATATCGGCAGGAGCTGTTGGTCAGAGATGCCGCGCGAAAAGCCGGATATGATACTCCGATGCTGTTTCATGGCACGCCAAGATTCGGATTCACAACATTCGACCCGCTTTTGTATTCGCCCCAATCACCGTACATATACACGTCCTCAAAATCCAACGTCAGCGCCAATTATGCCGGAGATAATCATTATGCGGCACGCCGTGATATCGGAAGAAAATACCGCACAGGAGACAGTCTGTCCGACATAATCGCCAATGCGGAAACGATATGGGGTAAAAAGTATCACGAGGCGACTGAAGCGGAACGCAAAGCCAAGTACGATCAGGTCATCAAAGAAGGCGCAAAAGCCGCGGACAAAATCGATGAACTGTACGTAGATATTGACTATCCGAATGAATCCGTAATGAACGCTGCCGCGTGGATAGGAAATCTGATGTTCAGCGCCAGGGACTATGACAATTACTTTGAAGCCGAAAGCGACGAAGAGCGAAACGTCATTCGGGAGAACTGGGCGTCTGATATCCGGAATTTTGCCGAAAGCGTGCCGGAGCTGAAAGAATGGTACGAGGAACATCGAAAAGACTTGACGCCGGAACAGCGGAAATATGTTGCTTACCTGCTCAGCTACGACGTCGGAGATGCTGCGATAGATCTTGAATATTCTCTTCAGAGAGCAATATCCGACGGTCGTATTCTGGCGGGCGAAGACGGATCCCTGGCAAATGCCGATGAACTGAAGGGAAGCATGGATGAGATCCACAATATCGGATCATACCAGCTTTACGGAAATCTCGGTGAGAATCCATTTGAGTTTGACGCAAACGGCGGTCAGTTCTGGGCGCTAAAGGTTCCGGAAATGGGCGAAGGGTATCATGGTACCGATGCCGTCTGCAAGTGGGCGAAAGAAAACGGCTACACTTCGGTCATCATGCGGAACATATACGACTACGGCGAAAAGGCAGACAATTACGTTTTCTTTGAGCCGAGCCAGCTGAAGTCCGCGGACAACATCACATATGATGACGACGGTAACGTGATACCGCTTTCGGAGAGGTTTAATCCGGAGAACGATGACATTCGGTATTCCTTTGGCGAAGAAAAGCGCGGTCGCGGCGAGACGCAGGAACTCCTCTACACCGCCGCCGAGCAGGACGAAGCCCGGGACTACGTGTCGAATTTCGACGCCTACGATCCGGACACCCGGATCTCGGTGCTTGAATTCCTCCGCAGCGCGAAGGGAACCAAAGCGGACAAGAAGATCCTCCGGACGATATCCAATATCATCGTCGCGTCCAATGATCTTGACGTCCGGTTCGCGGATACCGAAGAAAAGGGCGTGTATATCAGAGGCGAGAGCGGGCAGCAGCTGATCCTCCTGGATTCGAAGCTTGAGAGCGCCGACGCCATCCGTAAGACGCTGTCTGCGGAGATGATCCACATGGCGGAGCAGAACGCCGAGGGCTATGACAAGTTCGCAAAGATAGTCCTGGCGATGACTCCTCCGGAGGAAAAGGAAAAAATCGAGAAGAAATACCGCGACTACTGGGAGAGCGTCGGAAGAGAGATTTCCGACGAGGCGCTTCTGCACGAGTGCGTATCCGAGCTTGGCGCCGATCTGATACAGGACTACGATCTTGTGTCAAGATGGGCGAACCGGGACAGAAGCTTCGTGACGCGGCTGCTTTCCGCCGCGAGATCCCTTGCAAGGTCACTGTTCGGCAAGGACAAAGACGCATACCGCCAGGCGGCGCAGATGACTGCGATGCTGGCGGACGCGCTCACCGGAAGAGCGGCGTCGAACGAGGGACCGGTGATCCGGTATCAGCTCGGCGACAAAAAGACCAAGCCGGTCTCCGAGAGGGAGCAGCTCCAGGATCAGGCGAGAGCCATCCATTACTTTACGATGCCGCGCTCGCGCCAGCTTATAAACGAGTGGGTAGACACGCTGATCAAGCCGTATTTCACCGAGGGCTCCGGATCTCCCTACGTTCCGACCATCGTGCCGAGGGATCTCTCGCTCAAGAAGCTCAATATTCCGACCGGAACTGCGCTGAGGGTCCGCGGACTTGACGGAATAGTCAAGGCACTGTACGTGGACTTCTACACCGCCGAAACTACCAGAGAGGCGAAGAAGGCGGCTGAATTCATAGCAGACTCGATCCTGAACAAGACTTATCTCGGAGACACGGATATATCTGTCAACGACGCGGTCAAATCGAAAGACACCGCACTGGCGATAGGCATGAGATCCGCTTTGAAAGACAAGATCTACGAGGCGCTCACCGGCGGCGAAGCCGAGTCCGCCGTTGACTCGATCAGAGTCCGGTACGAGAACCTGATGAAAGGCGTCGAAGCTGAGGCAAAGAGGCGTGAAAGCGAACTTGAGCGGCAGATAGGCGAGGCAAAGGGCGTGATGAAAGCCACGCTCCAGGCAATAGAGCAGATCAACCGCGCCCGGAAACAGTACAAGGACGGATACTACCGCTACCAGGGAACGCTGGCGGCGCCGGAGATCAAGCTCCTCACCGACGCGGTGATCGCCGCCAAGTCGAGAGGCGGATATCTGATCCCGGAATCAACGAGGAAAGCTCTCCTCGCATTCAACGACGTCTTCAGGATCGAGCAGCTTCGGGCGGACCTGAACGAAGAGTACGAAGTCCTGGGGATGAATGTCGAGACCATCAAGGATCTTGACTACACGGTTAACCAAATGGTTAAGGACTACGATATCAAAGACGAGGCGGATATGGCAAAACCGCTGACTGCCGCCGAGATCGAAACCTTTGCCGACGTCGCCCGCGCCACGGCGCAGCTCTACCGGACTTACAACAAATACTGGGATGAGAAACGCAAGACGTGGATTGACGCGGACGAGACCGCAAAGCGCGGTATAGATATCGTAGAAGCGACGCAGAAGCTCCGGGAAGCCGATCCGAAGATCGTCAAAAAGATGCGCGAGGTGATGGACAAGTACGGAATCGAAGCTCTCGATCCGCTTGCCGTCTCCCGGCTGCTTGACGGTTACGACGACGACGGAGTGATGACAGAGATCATCACAGACGTCATGAACGCCGAGAACGCGAAGACTCTCCGGATTCAGAAGTATATGCGCGAGGTCGATGAGTTCATCAAGGCGACGAAGGGCTTCGAGAAGCACCTGACGAGCGAAGAGGATATGATCGAGTACCGCGGTCAGAAGCTCACGAGAGACGAGTTCATTCAGCTCTATATGACCACTTTCCGGAAGCAGGCGCTTCTGCACCTGGGACTCGGTCGGATGGAATTCGGCAGCGTCGGAAGCAAATACGGACTCCGGATCATAGCTCCGTACATCCAGGCGGCTGAAGCGGCTACCGGCTCCACGGAGAAGGTCGAAGCGCCGACGATTGAAGAACTTCAGAACGAATCCGAGAAGGTCGTCCGGGAGATCCGGGCGCTCGGCGAAAAGGTGCTTACTCCGGAAGACCGGAAGTACATCGAACTGATGGAGAAGTTCTATAACACCGTGTCCACCAACGACAAGCGCGAAACCGACTACAAGTATTTCGGCATGACGAATGTCAATGATGATCCGGGCGACAAATACGTCCCCATCGTCACGAGCTCCTCCAGCCGGGCGTCGTCGATCACCGACGAGCGCACCGCGATGCTTGATTTTGCCACGCTCTCCGGACAGTCCTTCAACAAGAACACCGTGAGAGGCGCGAAGAACCCGCTTAGCATCACCGGAGCTTACGGACTTATGCAGAAGCACGCGAACGGACTTGCGGCTTACGTCGAGCTGTACGCGGCTATGCAGAAGCTTGACAGGATCTGGTCAACGGACATCAACCACGACAGACAGAACTCGAAGCGGCTGCGCGACGTACTGAAGAACGCCTACGGAGAAAACGTTGAAAAGTACGTCCGGAACCTGATGGGCGACATTCAGGGCATCAATGCGAAGAGACCGAACGCATTCAATGCGATCATCAACCGCATGCGCTCGAACTACGCGATATTCCAGCTCGGCGCGAACCCGAAGACCTGGTTCAACCAGCTCGGATCTATGGGCGCCCTGTACCGCTTCTGCGACCTGGACAGCATCACGAAGGGGCTGATCCCGACCAACCTGGACAAGATGGCTGAGTATTCTACCGCCGCCGCGATCCGCGAGGGGAGCGACGTCGCCGTGAAAGCGCAGACTCTTACGAGTCAGGTCTCCGGAAAGGTCAAAGACGTCCTTATGAAGCCCATCGGGTGGGCGGATATGAAGATCGTCGGCGCGTCCTGGGGCGCTTGCCAGTACCAGGTCCAGAAGGATACCGGGTATGCCGTGGGATCCGAAGAAAACCTGAAGGCGGCGGGGCAGCTGCTCAACAAGGTCATCAACGAGTCTCAGGATACGTCGCTTGCGTCCACCAAGACCGGGATCGCGAGATCCGACAACGAACTGATCCGGTCCCTGGCGATGTTCAGATCGGCGCCCTTTAAGCAGTATTCGAGGATGACCGACGCCATCGGCACGCTCTCGATCCTGTCGGCGAAGAAGAAAGCCGGACAGACGGTAAGTGACGAGCGAATGGCTGCAGCCAAGAAAGAACTCGCCCGGACCGGCGCCGGATGGGCGCTGCAGGCGGCAATAGGCGTCGCCATCTCCCTGCTCTTCAACTGGCTGTATGACAAAAACAAAGAGGTCACCGCGAAGGACGTAGCCCTTGACTACTCCTCCGAGCTGATATCGGTCATTCCGCTTGTCGGAGATCTGTACAACTACATCGTCTCCGGATACGATCTCTCCTATTTCGCCTTCGATATGCTCAATGACGGATTATCTTCGACGCAATACTCGTTGAAAACGGTTGGAAGAGCGCTATCCGGCGACAATGTAAGCCGCCAGGACATTGCCAAGATGCTTGACAAGGACGCGACGGTCATCGGTCAGTTCACCGGAATGCCGACGCGAAACGTCAAGAACGCGCTCGTCGGACTCACCAAGCGCCTCTCGTCGATCTTCGGAGGATCTCTCGGATACCGGCTCGACGCGGCGAGATACTCGCAGTCTTACCAGAGCGATCTCCAGAAGGCGCTGGAGGACGGCAACGACCGGCTTGCCGAGACCATAGTGGAATTGCTTTACTCGGACAAGAAAGCCACGTCAGAGGCATCCGAGGCGGTCGTGAGCGAGGTCGTACGGCTGTACGGAGAAGGATATAAGAACGTGCTTCCTCCGACGGTCTCCTCGACGGTGACCGTTGACGGAGTCGAGTATGATATGACGGCGAAGGATCAGAAGAAGATCCGGTCGGTTGCCAACGGAGCCGACAGGGTCATCACCGGAATGATATCTACCGACACCTACAAGGGGCTTGACGACGCGGATAGGGCGAAAGCCATCGGCAAGATCTACGACGTCTATTACGACCGGGCGCTGAGCGAAGTCTTCGGGGTCCCAATGACCAAAGCAGACGCGATATCCCGGCTGGGGGATGAAGCTGTGATCTTCTCGGCGGCGGCGCACGTAGCGAACATAGAATCGGATAAGGACGCCAACGGGAAGACGATAGCAAACTCCCGGAAAAACAAGGTCAACGAGTACCTGACGTCGCTCGGACTCGATCTCGACACGCTGTCTCTGATCCTGTACGCATCGGGATACTCGTCGGAGGCGCTGAAGAAGCAGGTGGGGACCGTTGCGGCAACTGCAAACCTGGACGCGGACACTTATGCGGACGTGTACGGAGCGCTGAATCTTGCCTCGGCGTAACAAACCAAATCAATGCTTCCGGCAGGGGATTTTCCCCTGCCGGAAATGCGCCGAAGGCAGACCGAAAAAAAACAAAGATGATAACCAATCGAAGTAGCAACTTTGATATAATATTCTCGAAGCCAAATTAAAATTGCGCCCAAGCGCAGAAAGGAGAACATTATGGCACAGAAGACACCGAGTCCTTATCAGACGAACGGTCTTACCGTCAAGGCGCCGCGTCCCGAAAAAGGCGGGACTAACGCAACCGTGAAGCGTGGAAATGATCTGCGCGTGAAAGGCGGAAAGAAGTAAGAGAGGGACACAATGAACGTAGACGTAACGCTGGACAGCATCCTTGACGGACTGTACAAGGGAACCGAAGACAACGGAGGGCAGAATCCTCCGGAAGAGAAGAAAGACGAACAGGGGGCTCCGGAGGAGTCCCAGAAAGCGCCTGAATCGAAACCAGAGGAGGAAATGACCGATGAAGAACTCGCGCTCTCGGTCAGCGTGGATCTTCCGGACGCGCCAAAAGGGGGCTCACCCGCACCTAAAGAGGGTGATAAAACGCCTGAAGAGCCGCCTAAAAAGCGTACAGCGGAAGACGCGAAGAAGATCCGCGAGGAAGCGGAGGCAGACGTCAGAACCCTGCGGTCGGCATTTCCGGAGCTGGCTAACCTGAGGGGACTCGGAGAACTTCAGGACTCACGGAAATATCTCGAATACCGCAAAAAAGGACTTACCGCCGAGGAAGCGTACACGCTGTCCTATGCGGGAGTCAAACGGAGAGAAGCGCAGGCGGGCGGCGTAAAAAAGCCCGATCTGAGATCCTCGCCGTCGTCGGGAGGGCTTCCGGACGCGAATGCTCCCACGACAAGAGAAACGCGCGAATTCTGCGCGCAGACCGGCATGAGCTTAGCTGATGCCAAAAAATACTTTAGAAAATTTTAGAGAGGTAAAGAAAAATGGCTTTCAAGATTGAAAGACAGCTTGCCGGACAGTCGAACGCCCCGGAGATGTTCATCGAACTCCCTTACGGCAGCTCGTCCAGCGCAACGTTCAAAGCCGGTACCGCGGTAAGACTTAACTCCGGAGTGGTAACGAAGTGCTCCGGCGACGTCAAAGGCGAATTCATAGTCGCCCAGGACGTTTCGGTCTCCGCTGCGACCGACAAAATCAAAGTATACAAGGTACTCCCGACTATGGTATTCGAGGTACCGCTTTCCGCCTACAGCGCGACCTACGTCAAGGTCGGCGCGAGAGTGACGTTCTACTCTGACGGCGCAAAGGTGACGGCGACTGCCGCTACCAACGACGGCGCGTTCATAGTGGATACGAAGGGCGCGAAAGCCGCCGGCGATAAAGTTCTCGTAATGATGGGCTACGGCGTATATGCATAATCTGAAGAAAGGAGTACAAGACAATGGCTGAAATTTATACCGCTGATTTCGGGGGAATATCCTCCGAACTGCACGCCAGAATAGGCAAGATCGCATCTGCCGTCTGCGCGTATATCGAAAGTGAAAGCGACCTGCTCGCGGGTCGCGGAACCTACGCGGATCTGCTGTACAACGTACAGAAATCCAACCATGCCACCGAAGCTCTCGTAAGCTCGAATGAATTCGGAACTCTTCCGATAGTTGAAGAGGGCGGCAAAGCCGGAACGCTCACCATGAAGGAACTCCGCAAGATCATCATCTCGCATCATCAGTTCCTCGGCGAGTTCATCATCACCGACACGATGATCGAGGACTCGAACTTCGCGGAGATGGAAAGAATCTCCCGCAACATGGTGAGATCTTACTACAGAACCCGGAACAAGTTCGCGGAAGCCGCCATCCTCGGCGGTCTTGCCGGACAGTTCGTGTTCGGCGGGAAGACCCATTCCGCCAAAGCCATCGACGACGTGGCGCTCTTCTCGGTAAACCATCTGTATACCGAAGATAATCTGATCCAGTCGAACAGATTCTCCGACGTCCGCGCCTCCGGCGTAGACTGCGACGCGGCATATCTTACCGACGCTCTCAACGTTCTGGTCTCGAAGGGCAGAATGCTCAAGGACGAGGTCGGAGATCCCACCGGATATCTCTTCGACACCATCCTCGTACCCGGCGGCAACGGCAAACTCGAAGCCAAACTGAAGACCGCTGTCGGCACCTACCAGGTTCCCGGATCCGGTAACAACGACATCAACCTTCAGTACGGTCTCTGGAACATCGTCACCCTTCCCGACTGGACTTCCACGAAGGACGAGTTCATCCTTATGTCCAGCGATGCCAACAAGCAGCTCTCCGGCAACGTCTTCTTCGACAGAGTCGGATTCAACGTACGCGGCACGCCGGTCATCGACACCGCGTCATTCAAGAACGTCGGACGCGCACGTATGGGCATCGGCTTCGGCTCGTACAAGCACATCATGCACTTCGAGACGCTTGCCTACGGCGAAAGCACCCTGACCGACGGCGGAACCGCCGGAACCAACTCGACTGACGTCGATATCTGAGGAGACTGACTGATGCGCGTATGCGATGTATATCACAGCTCGGCTGCGCTGAGCGGCGACAACTCTTTCGAGAGTGCGAAATGGTTCTACCTGAACCTGAACCGGGCGCTCGATCAGATTAACCGGCTCCGTCCGCAGGAGGCGACGGTCAGACTTTTTCACAAGGTCCCTGACTGCGCCCTGGAGCAACTCCGTCCGCGGTACGTCAAAGCCGGTGACGTATACACCGCATTAGGCGCAACCGGAGTCACATTCAGAGCCACCGGAAGCGGAAAGGTAAAACTTACCGCTTCCGGCAGCGACCAGTATATAACCTGGTCAAATGACGGCAGCGAGAAGCAGAAGCTCTGCTCCGCGCTGATCGCAGACGTATTCGGGGAAGAAAAAAAGGATATAACGCTTACTGTGACGGAAGCATCCGCCGGTATGATGATAGGAAATCTCGCGGCTTACCGGGATCCCCTTGACACCGTCCCCGAATACGGCTGGTATATTGAGTACAAAATGGCTGATATGGTCGATGACTTCTCAGAGTTCGCCAAGCAGCCGCTTATGGTCGACGACGTGTATGCCGAGGATATCGACTACCGTCTCGGCGAAAAATCGATCCTCTTATCGAGGAAATCCCCGGCGCGCGATTACTACGTGATATATCGCAGGTACGTTCGCAAAGCCGTGTATACTTCCGAGCCGGATTCGGATACTGCTGAAGTTGATATCCGGTCGGATCTCGAAGATCTGCTGCCGCTGCTTGTCGGGTACCTGTGCAACGTGTACGCGGACCCGGAGGTGGCTACGATCTTCAAGAGAGACTATGACGAGCAGGTGGCAATGTATCTGCGCCAGGTGCAGGTACCGCGCGCCGAGCGGCTCGTAGACAGGACAGGATGGCTTTACTGATGGCATACGGAAGAACTTATAACACCATCAAGTCGCAGGCGCAGATGACGCGCACGCTGGGCTATCCGGCGTCGTTCGGCGGAGTCGATGTAACAAGTCCGGAGAGGGCGGTAGCTGATAACCGCTTCTCTTACGCCATGAATATGTGGAAAGACTACGACTCCGAGAGCGGCGCGTGCATCGAAACGTTCCCCGGCTGGCGAAACATTTTCGGTTTCGGGAACGCCGTATGGGGAATGTGGCGATACGGCGAGTGGGTACTTGTCCACACCGGAGACGCACTGAAAGCTTTCAGGCACGCTCATCGGGACGGGGGGACCGCAACGACGGTCATCGTCTCCGGACTTGCGCAGCGTAATTCCTCCGGCTTTGTTGCAAACGGATCTTTCTGGCACCTGGACGGGACCACCTATCGGAAAATTACATACAGCGGAGGCACCTGGTCAACGGTCGCGGTAACCGACTGGAGCAACTATACGCCCTACGTGCCAACGCTCTTTGCGTCGCATACGATCCTTGACGGGCATCCGCAGTATTACGAACAGCGCAATATGTTGATAGATGCCTACAAGGAGTCTTTTGTTATAGGTGAGCCGGATATCACCGATATAACCGCGACAAACAAAATCAGATACCAGATTATATCCGAGAAGGACAAGACCTGCCGGGCAACCGGCGGACTTGATATATCGGCGGAAATTATCGGCGGCAACCGGACTGTATATATCCCCGGGCACGTCAAGCTCGGCGGAATAGATTACACTGTCGAAGAAATAGGCGAATTCCAATCGCCTACCAATTGCGTTGAACTGTGGATAGGCAACGGCGTCAAAAGAATCGCGGCGCTCGCTTTCAACACGTTCACGTCTCTCTCGATCCTGCACCTGCCGGAGACCATCGAATCAATTGGTTCGAAAGCTTTCGGACAGTCGAGCAACACCATCACAATCTATATGTACGGTCCTGAACTTGATGATGAAGCATCGAATCTTAACGGACTCCTGGTCAGCAAGCTAAGGGTATCTACTGACGCTTTCAATGGCTCCGTGGATATGAATCTTCCACATATATATACATCCGGTAAAGTTCAACAGATATATGCGATAAGAGATCTGATAGACCCGACACAAGCATCCTTCGATCCGGACTTCTGGCAAATAACGTCCGGATACGATCTTCCCGCTGAACCTAAGAGAAAAT
>Ga0247609_10000680_pt1 | contig 45049 bp, 46 predicted proteins | sample 172DNAGHGlowgp2_FD_193487 | JGI IMG/M metagenome (GOLD analysis project Ga0247609, IMG submission 193487) | Sheep rumen microbial communities from Palmerston North, Manawatu-Wanganui, New Zealand - 1728 DNA GHGlow gp2 | ecosystem: Host-associated > Mammals > Digestive system > Stomach > Rumen ... | reverse complement strand
GAAATGATACAATTCTCCACCAACGCCAACGCCCAATTGTTCGACATCGTGGAAGCCTCGAAGGATAGGGCAGAGGCCGACAGCCTCATGCGCCAATTGGTGAAAGGCTGGGGCTACAATGAAGAACTGACCGAGCAAACCGTTGGCCAATTGACCTCCGCGTGGATGTATTATTTCCTGAAATACGACCCCGCTGAGGCTATCGTCAAGACGAATTGCCCAGCCTTGTTGCTCAATGGCTCGAAGGATGTGCAAGTCATTGCCTCGCAGAACCTTCCAGCCTATCAAAAGCTCATCGACGAGAACGGAAAGACCAACCTCACCCTGCAAGAATTCCCCGGCCTGAACCATCTATTTCAGCATTGCGAGACGGGCGCGCCTGCGGAATACGCCACGATTGAGGAGACGATTTCCGAGGAAGTATTGGAACGGATTGCCGAATTTGTGAAAGGAATTGAAAAATAATTCGTAGAAATTCGCAGCATGAGCTGCAAAATTCATCCGTTTTAATATGTGAAATTCGTAGTTGTTGCTTTTATCATCCATAATTAAACAAATAATTATCTGTTGTATTTTGTTTTTTTCCTAAATTTGTGGCCGAAATTTTTAACCATGGACCTTGAAAAAGCGGCTGCAAAATATGGATCGTTTGTCGGATCGGCAGTTGGTCGACCTGCTTTTGGCCAACGACGAGGATGCGATTGAGTATGTCTTTTTCCATCGTTGCAACGACATGTTTGCCCATGTCATCAATGGCATGTTCCACGAACAGGTCAAGAAGGAGGAACTGGTCACGGATTTCTATCTCTATTTGCGTGACGATGAGTGGAGACGGCTGCGCCAGTTCGAGTTTAGGTCGGAGCTGAACACCTGGCTCACGGTGGTCGCCATCAGGTTTTTCAACGAGAAAAAGATGGCGTTGCAGGCTGGCATAGCCGACGAAAATGTCCAGACATTGGAGGCCGTCGAGCAAATCGCAGACGATTACGACCTCTTTAACGAATTATCGAGGGTGGAGCTTTATAAGGCGGTTGAGAGTCTGCCCAAACCTCGCGAACGTATGGCTTTGTTAGGTGAACTGGCAGGAAAACGTGCAGAGGCCATTGCCTCGGAGCTCGGCCTCACGGTTTCGGCGGTATACAAACTGATCAAGAAAGCCAAAGTGGCAGTGGCAAAAATCATGAAAGGGAATGAGCAATGATTGACGATAAGATGAAAATAACCGACGAGCAGTTGGCTTGTTATCTTGAAGGCAAGCTGACAGGGGAGGAGAAGCAGGCCGTTGAGGCCTATCTCTCCGCCAACAAGGAGGCCATGGACACGCTGATGATGGCGCGTTACGAGATGGGCTTCCGCAAAGTCAGGCGGCATTTCTATGTCTATGCCATCATCGGGCTGGTGATGGCGGCCGGTCTTGCCTTGCTGCTTTGGCGGCTGCTCACGCCGATACAGATGAAGGTCAACATCACGGAGGACAAGGTCTATGCCATTCCCAATGTGCCATTCGAGGGCGGCACTCTCGAATGCGAATACGCTGGCAACGCTTTGCAGCGCATTCCTATTACCGCCGAAAGCCGAACGGTGTTCCTCAACGACATTCCTTATCGCTTGAAATCCAATCCCGTGCACCTCGTCTTCGAAGCAGAAGGTTACCAAACTATCGATACTGTCGTAAAGGCCCAACGTTGCGTTGAGCTCCGCATCAGGCGCAACAACGATTTGGGCGTAGTGTTTGGCCGCGTATGCGATTTTGAGAGCGGGCAACCTATTGAAGGCGCGTCCGTTAGTTTGCTTGACTTGACAACGACCACCGATGCCTTGGGCCAGTTCAGGATTGAGATTCCTTTCGAGAAACAGGACGAAGCCCAACGGGTTTCGATTACCAAAGAAGGTTATCAGACTTGGGACGAGCTCTATCGGCCTTCTGCCACCGAGCCTTGGCTCATCAGCATGGAAAAGGAGGTGCAGCCATGAAGAAACTGTTGTTTGTTCTGCTGCTTTTGTGTGGCAATATGTATGGTCAGGTCGTGCAATACGGCAAAGTGACCGAAATGGACGAACACGGTAACCTGCTCGCGGGCACTACGCTCACGGTACCAACGGAGCACGATTGCCAGCCTACCCAAAGCGACTCGAAAGGGTGCTTCCGCCTTTGCTTCGACAAGCACCGCGTGGGCGATGTGGTCTCCCAAATCACGGCGAGGAAAAAAGGCTATGAGGTGGTGAACATCCACGTGACCCGCAACTGGACCTTGACCACAGCCGACACGCTCCGCATCGTCATGGCTCCCAAGAACAATGTGAAGGAAGCACGCCTGAAGTATTACGAGCTGAGCGGCCTGTCGCCCGATGTCGTTTTGCCCGATGGCCTGTCGCTTTATGAAGTGGAGTCGCAGCTTTTCGCTTTCCATATCAGCCACTACGAGAATGGGGTTGCACCATCGGACGTGGATGTCGACATTCCCGTTACCGAAGAGGTGAACGGCAGGACCTTTGCCGTCATCATCGCCAATGAGGACTACCAACGCGAGCAAAACGTGCCCTTCGCCAAGCACGATGGCGAGGTGTTCAAGGAGTATTGCACTCGGCTGTTAGGCATCCCCGAGGAAAACATCCATTGGGTGACCGACGCCACGTTGAACAACATACGTTACGAAGTGGACTGGCTGGAAGCCACTTTGGCGGCTTATCCAGGCGAAGCCAAAGGCATCTTCTATTACTCGGGTCACGGCATCCCCGACGAGACGAGCCGCAGCGCGTATCTGCTGCCTGTGGATGGCTATGGGGCCAACATGGAGTCAAGCCTCGGTTTGGATGCACTTTATGCCCAGTTGGGAGAGGCGGATGCCGAATTAATGATGTATTTTGTGGACGCCTGCTTCAGCGGTGCCACCCGTGAAGGCGAGATGATGGCGGAGACTCGCGGTGTGGCGGTCAACTCGAAGGCGGGCGAGCTGCAAGGTAACGCCATTGCCTTCTCGGCGGCGCGAGGCAACGAAACGGCTTTTGCCTACGACGAGAAGTCGCACGGCATGTTCACGTACTACCTGCTGAAGAAGCTGAAAGAGAGCCGTGGCGACCTCACCGCAGGCGAGCTGGCCGATTACCTCAATGAAAATGTGGCCCGCATGTCGGCGCTGCAAGGCATGAAGACACAACGTCCATCGGCCAATGGCACGATGCAGGATTGGAGAACGATAAAACTGAAGTAAATGATGAGAAACAAGGCTTTCATATTGTTTTGGCTCGGCATGATGCTGATGCAACCTTGTGTGGCGCAAGAGAAGACCGACATCGTCAAGGCGTACCCACAGGGAAAAAACATCGTGGTGGAATACGACCTCGGCGCCGATGCAGACTTCGTGCGTCTCTACGTCTCGTTGGACGGCGGTGCCAACTACCGCGGCCCTATGCAGCAGGTGAGCGGCGACATGGCCGACGTGAAGGCAGGCTTTGGTCGCAGCATTGTTTGGGATGTGCTGAAAGAGCTCAATCAGCAGTCGTTTGACAACGAGACGGTGCGCTTCAAGCTTGGGGTGAAGCTGAAAGAGCGCTGGCCTAAGGAGACCTTCGTCACCCTCAATGCTGCCTACAGCTTCAGCCCACAGGTCTCATTTGGCTTTTCGGTGGGGCAGGTGAAACGTTTCGGATGGTTCGTGAGCCTGATGAGCAATGGTAGTTTCTCTGGTTTTCATGCCGATGGCGACTGTGACGCACTAGGTTTTTTGCCCGACGGCCATCTGATGCAATATACTGGTGAGGTCGCGAAAACGCGTCTCTCCATTATGGCAGGTGGTATGATGCGCCTCCATGGGCCATGGATAGCCCGTGTGGGAGTGGGTTATGGCAACCATACTGTATGCTGGCAGACCACCGATGACGCGTGGTACCGCAACACTGCATATAGCCTGCAAGGCATCGACCTCTCGGCAGGTGTGCAGCTGCATTGGAAAGGTTTTGTGACGTCGTTGGATGCCGTCACCACACAATTTCAAGATGTTGAATTAAAAATAGGATTAGGATATGCGTTTTAAACATTTGATTCTTGTCGCATTATGCGCCATGGCATTAGGGGCATGCCAGAAAGACCCAAAGCCCAATGAAGAAACCATACAGATTCTTAAAGAAAAGGAAAAGATCACGGTAGGTACCGATTGGGCCATCTTCAAAGGTGAATATGCCTACCCTGGAGTCATCGACAGCATGAGGCTGAGGGTGGGCACAGAGGAACATCTCTATGGCTCCGAGGACTATGGCATGACGGTGATGGGCAAGACATATTCCGTTGAAATACATGGGTTGCAGCCTGGCACCTTCTATTATTACGCCTATCTGGTGGACTATGGGGCACAGACCCCTTGGCAGAGCGAGCTCTATGGTTTCACCACGGCGGAAGAAGAAATCAACCTTCCCACTGTGGCCACCGTTGAGGTGACGGGTGTGACGGTTTCGACGGCGTCCTGCCTGTGTCATGTGTCGGACGACGGTGGCGCCGAGGTGACCGAGCGTGGTGCGTGTTGGAGCACAAGCCAGCAACCTGATGTCTCCGACTTTGTTTACGCCCATGGACAAGGCCTCGGCGATTATTCCATCAGTATGGTTGACTTGAGACCTAACACTACCTATTACGTGAGGGCATACGCCAAAAACCGAAAAGGCATTAATTATGGCGAGGAGTTGAGTTTCACCACCATGGACTACTTGGACCCCCCTTTGGGCGCGACTAACGGGCTGTTCACTGTAGCGGAAGGGCGTCAAGTGTGGATTGCGACAGGCAATTTACAGTATTTGGCTTCCGAGCATCTGTGGGGCTTTGCCGAGAATGCTTTCGACTACATAGGCATGGACAACACCAACATCGCTGAAGATTATGACGGCTGGATCGACCTCTTCGGCTGGGGCACGAGCGGTTACAACCACGGGGCAGTTGCCTATCAGCCTTGGAGCATGGATGGCAATCCCGACCATTATTTCGCTTACGGCGACGAAGAGGCCCAACTGTATGACAATACGGGTCAGGCCGACTGGGGTTACAACGACCTCTTCGATGAAGGCGAGGAAGGGAAGTGGCGCACACCGACACTCAGTGAATGGGAATATGTGCTCAACGAGCGCAGCACACCTTCGGGCATCCGCTTCGCCAAGGCGCAGGTGTATGGCGTCAATGGTCTCATCATACTCCCTGACTCGTGGAGCAGCTCGGCGTATTACTTGAACAACGTCAACCAGCCACAGGCCAGCTTCACAAGCAATGTCGTCAACGATGGCTGGGAGATGCTGCTGATGTTCAACGGTGCTGTGTTTCTGCCCGCTGGCGGCTATCGTGACGAGGACAGGGTAGAGTACGCCGGATCCCAGGGCATGTATTACACCTCGGAAAACAATGTCAGGTGGGCCAAGGCTTTCAGTTTCGACCATAATGACCTGGGAGCGATGACGGTATTCCGCAGCTGGGGTCTCTCGGTCCGCTTAGTCCGTGACATGGAGCGGCCATAAATTGGTTTGGATTTGTAATAATAGTTTTCGTCACCTTCGACTTCTCGAAAGACAAGCAAGACACCGAGCCGCAATGGATTGAATGGAACGGCAAACGGATTTTTGAGGTGATTGTTTGATTCATTCATTGTATATTTGTTTTATGCTGTAAATCAGTAATATAGCATGTTTTGCGAATCAAAAACATGTAAAATAACGCATTCTGGAAAGCCAAAAATGGTAAAATAACGCGTTTTGGAACTCAAAAATCGGTAAAATAACGCGTTTTAAATTGACTTTTGCGACAGGATGCTCCAATCTGTTGTTGCTGACCGACCATGAAAGCGGCATGGTTGAAGAGCATGGCTCGAAGATCAAGGTCCAACCCGTGTATGAATGGAGCCTTGAATTAGGGATGTAGCATTTTTTTCTTTTTCATAGCCAGTTTGATACGATTGTTTTCGAGAAATATCAAAACTTTTTTGTCCACAAAAACCGCCTTTGTCCCCTCTATTGTTTCGGATTATAGTGAAAACTCAAATTCGAAACGATATGAAGGACCAAGACAAATCGCAGCAGCAAGAAGAAATCCATCTCGGCAAGCACATCAAGCAGGTGTTGGCCAATGAGGGGCGAACCATCACCTGGTTAGCTCAGGAATTGGGCTGCACCCGTGACAACCTCTACAAAATTTTTCAACATAGTTTTGTTAACACAGATTTGTTGTTCAAAATCAGCGAGGTGACAAGACACGATTTCTTCAAGGATTGTTCTGACTTCCTGAAAGTTAGAAAAAAGAATGGGACAAAAAGCAGTGTGAACAAAAAAGTATAACAAATTGGAAGAATTGTTTAGAAAAATTGGTATGATTTATCATGATATAACATACTGATTGTCAAATACATATTTTGATTTCTGATAATTTGTTGTACTTTTGAAGCGGAAAGATAAGGCAACATGAACTCAGAAGAAACCGAAAAGATGATAGAAGAAGCAACCGCTGCGAAAGGCCTCGGCAATGAGGAAGTGAGAAAGGATTCGGGAATCGTCATAGGCCAGCGCATCAAGGATGTTTTGGCGGAGGAGGGTCGCACGGTGACGTGGCTTGCCCAACAGATGGGCTATTCGCGGGAATACCTATACAAGGTGTTCAGTCGCACCTGGATCAGCACCGACTTGTTGGTGACCATCAGCGAGGCCATGCGTCACGACTTCTTCAAGGACTTTTCGCGGACGCTGAGGTTTAAGGCTAAAAGGAAAGGAAAATAGACGAAACACGAACCATAAATACAAGATACAATGTTTACAGTAAAAGTAGTAGACACCAGTAGTGGTCGCCCTGTAAAAGGGGCAAAAGTCAGCGTAGGCTTCGATGGCCTTTTGCGCGGATTCACCAAATATGAATACACCGATAGCGACGGTGAGGTCCATTTCGACAACGACAATGGAACGGGAACTATCTATGTGGATGGTGAACGGAAGTATGAGGGACGGATTGAGGGGAGAAAGGTGATATATGTTTAAATGAATAGTCTATTTCTATGCCAGTTTTTTCTGCAAATAGATTGTCGGAGAGCAATGCCTTGTTTCCAGATAAGATAGAGATAGACGCGGTAAATGTTATCTTCTATAAAGGAGCATTGATTGGATATCAGACAATGGTGATTGCCAGAAACAATATTGCGAGTGTTCGTGTGATCAAGGGTTTGTTGTTTGCGGATATTGTGATAGAGAGCACAGGGGGAGGAAGTATTGTGGCGAAAGGATTTGCAAAAGGAGATGCTACAGAAATCTTAAAACTCTTAGCATAAACGTAAAAAGAATGAAAATGATTATACTTTATGGATTCTTGCTTGCAATTACGATATTACTATCTGTCCAATTGCATTTGATGAAAAAGTTGTCGCAATCTCAGAAGAATACGAATTCTAATGAAGTTGATAAGGGGGGCAAGGATATATCCAAAGATGATGACAAAGAAAACGAGTCAGAGGATGAAAAAGGAAAAGATAACCCAGATCAACAAAACGAAAAAAAGAAATATAGTATATCTGATGATTCGGTAGATATATCAAATAAAGAAAAGGTCTTAGCGGCCATTTGCAATCGCAAGAAAGAGGTGATGGAGGAAGACTTATATGAGGTAATGAAGGAATTGGAGGCGTATTTCTCGGATTTCGCCAACGGTAATTATTTCGAAGACCTGAAATCAAACGACTATTATGGTTTTATCGACTTGCGAAAGAACACCGATCAACGGATAGTGGTATTGGGCGATATTCATTGCGACTATACATCATTGGCGGCTGCGTTGCTTAAATTGTCGGTGTCCGACTACGATTATTTTGGCAAGGCTTGTTTTGTTTTTTTGGGTGATTATATGGATAGAGGCGGCGCTTTGTTTGAGACTTTGCTGCTATTGATGGATTTGAAGAGGATCCTGGGAGACCGCATGATTATGCTGAAAGGCAACCATGAATCGATAGAGTATAATGATGAAAAACAGGAGATGAAACCACGGGTCAAGCCTCATGAAACGGTAGATTGCCTAAACCAGTTCTGTAAAGGCAACAAAAAATTCATGAAGCGGTTTGCTGTTTTCTATAGCACTTTGCCAACTTATGTTTATGTAAAAACTACCAATCGTAATATGCTGTTAACCCATGCATCCATTCCTAGAGATGTTTTCATCCAACAAATCCGCTTCGATGAGAATGATGGTTCGCTTGCCTTTGAATCTGATGTACAAGATAATAATCGCTTGGCAATAAGAAACCGTGTGTTCAAAGACATGATTTGGGGCGATCCAAGTAAATACGAGGAAAAGATTCAGGTTGACGGACGTTTTGAGTTTGGCAGCAAGCAGTTCGACCGATGGATGTCACGCAACCATATCGATCTGTTGTTAAGAAGCCATGAAGAAGCACGTTTCGGCTATGAACCCATGTTTGGCGAACGGCTTTGCACCTTGTTCTCGACTGGCGGCGAACAAAACCCGCAAACGGGTTACCCCAACGTGGAACCTGCGATGGGTATTATCCGCAACGATTCGCTCGACATCGAAAATAGTTTCTTGTATAAAATTAGGAAATCAGAAGGAGGTTTGGTGTATGTTAATTTGTTGACCAAGCAAAAATACACTGAAAAGCAAATCGAGCATTATAAGATGGGAGACGAGTTTGTGTGCACAAAGCAGCAATGCTCACCCATAAGGGAAATTCTCAAGATGTTTTGCACCGATAATACACAGGAAGAAATTGATTAACAGATAAATAAAAGACTTTTTATGACTAGATTAGGTTATTTAATTGAACAAATAAAACATGCCATTGAAGCCGAGCTTCCCCAAGACGCCATTCAACAAAATGAACTGGTCATTGACGAATTGCCTGTCTCAAAAAAGCAGCAGGCTCTGCAAGCGGTCTTGAATCGCGCCAAACCGATAACGGAAGATGACCTACCGTGGGTCGAGCATGACTTAAAGGCTTTCTTTGAAGAGAACATGAATGAGGACTACTTTGCTAATTTAAATTCGACAAAGTATTATAAATTGCTTGATTTGCGCAGCGACACTTCTTCTCGTGTTGTTGTGGTCGGTGATGTTCACTGCGACTTCTATGCTTTGGCGGCCCTTTTGTTGAAGCTGTCCGCCTCAACCTACGATTACTTTGAAAGTGGACATATAGTGTTTCTTGGCGACTATCTGGATAGAGGAGGATGTGTGTTTGAACACTTGTTACTGCTAATGGACCTGAAACAAATCCTTGGTGACCGTATGATTATGCTCAAAGGTAACCATGAGATGGTTTCGTTTAATGAAGAAACACAAGAATTGGAATCGCGAGTCATTCCCCAAGACACTTGCCCGGTATTAAACGAATACTGTGGATCCAACAAGGATTTCCTCAAGTCGTTTGGCGATTTCTTCAGAACTTTGCCCACATACGTTTATCTCAAAGTGGCTGACCAAATCGTTTTGCTTACCCATGCTGCGGTACCTCGCCAAATGTTCATCGACAATTTCAAGTACGATCAGCTAACCGGAGCGATAGTTTTTGAGCCGCATTATCTCTACGAACAGCAGAAAGCTGCATGTACTACAACGAGTGACAATTCGATGACAACAATGAATACGACCTTCAGCAACAACGTGCTCAAGGTACGCAATAGAATTCTCAATGACATGATTTGGGGCGACCCCAGTAAGGATAAAGAAAAATACCAAGTGTCTGGCCGTTTCCAGTTCGGAAGCCTTCAGTTCGATGCATACGCGCAAAAGAACCAGCTGTCGCGTTTGTTCCGTAGCCACGAGCCTGTCAGCGACGGCTATGAGGCTTTCTTTGAAAACAGGCTTTATACCATTTTCTCAACAGGCGGCTCGCAAAACGACCAAGCTGGTTATGGAGATATCAATCCCGCTTTCGCGGTAATCAAGGGCGATGGAAGCTATTTCGTTGAAAACAGTTTCGTTTATAAGATGGAATTGTCTGGTGTGCTTGATTTGGTTTGCAATCTTTTCTCTGGCGAAATCATTCAAGGGAATGATGCCAAACATTGCAGTCTTAATGAAGAGTTTTATTGCTCCGAAAACGAAGCCTTGAAGATTGAGACCATGTTCGCATATATCAAACAGGGATTTAATGTTCCAGAAGAAGAGACGGAAAATGCCGAAGAACAAACTTCGCAGGAGACACAGACCGAAGAAGAAGTAGTTACATCTGAGGATGAGACTGGCGATTTGAAAAACGAAGAACTCTCCGAACAGCCTAAATCAGAATGATAGACAATTGTTTAACAAAAATACTATTGAATATGGGATTACAAATTAAACCAAAGACAGGACAGGTTTCGTCGTCCAAAATGGCCGACATCATGTTCTGCATCGACAATTCCGGCTCCATGTCGCCCTGCATTGACGGTGTGAGAGCAACCGTAAGTTCTTTTGTCTCGTCGTTGGAAGCTGGCGTCGAAGGCCAGTCGCCTGTCGATTGTCAAATTGGGCTTCTCAACTACTCGGATTGCGAGTTCATCTTTGTGGACCTGGCTAAAGATACTACGAAATTCAAGGCACGACTTGGTGAAGACATCAATGGCTGGGATGAATACACTCCCGGAGCTATCGATTATGCCATCAGTAATGCCAATTGGCGTATGGGCGCACAGCGCGTAATCGTGGTCTTCACCGATGAAACGATTTCAGGTGGGGCTGGGGGCGAAAGCCAATTCGACAGTCTCCTGAAAAAAATTGTCGACTCACACATCCAAATCGTTTATTATGGACCTGACTGTCCGTATTATGCGAAATTCTCGCAATGCCCCAAGGCCGAGGTGAATGTAGTTTCCGATTTTTCAGGCGTCAATTTCAATGCGCTGATGAGTCGCTTGGCGGTTACGGTTTCGTCAAATAGCCTAAATGCCAGTAAGTTGCCAGTTTCAAAAACATTGGTCTATGACTTATCATCGGTTAATATCAAATAATAAAACAGATCATTATTAACACTAAAACAATAAAACTATGGCTAATCAAATTAGACAAAAAACCGGACAGGTAAAAATGAAAGGCGTTGCCGACATCGTTTTCTGCTTCGATTGCACTGGTTCGATGACGGAAATTATCAATTCCGTGAAAAACAATGTGGATAAACTTATCGACGGTTTCAAGACCTACACTGATCTCGACTGGCGTGCCCGTGCCATGGGATACCGCGACTTTGAGATGGAAGATGAAGAATATTTGATTAACGACAAACCGTTTGTTGAAAACGATGAAGTTGCTTTGAAGGCTCAAATTGGTAGCATCGAGGCGAAGGAATATACTGGTGGCGACGATCCCGAATCTACGTTGGATGCTATCTGGTATGCCGCTTGCAAGTCGGATTGGCGTAGCAATTGCCATAAGATCGTTGTGGTCTTTACTGACGAAGCCTCGAAAGGAGTGAACGAGAAGACTATTGCCGACATTCCAGGAGCGGATGCCGATTTGGATGTTCTTGCCCAGGAATTGAATGTGAACCACATCAAACTATTCCTTTGGGGAAAGAAGGATCCTTTGTATGACGTGTTGCAAAAAATACCGAGAGCTGATATTGTGCAGCTTGAGGATCCCGAAAACGATTTCAAGAACATGAATTTTGATAAGGTGATGGAGCAACTTGGTAAAACCATCTCTGAACTTGCCAGTAGCGGAGGCGTTGAATAACATACCTTAAAATCGACTAATTATGGACTCAGTAATAAATGGTTACACAGTTGTAACAGAATTGAACAAGGGCGCCTTTTGCGATGCCTATAAGGTAAACAAAGACGGCAAGGATTATTTTATGAAGGTTTATAAGGATCCCACGGTCATGTCGGCCGACTATAAGGACTTCTTGAAAAACCAGAAAACGATGATTCCATTGCTGAAGGCCTTGGGCAATCAGACGGAAACCATCGTTGAGGATTTTGAAGTGGCAAAAGAGGGAAGATACTACCAAATCAAGGAGTTTATTCCCGGTGCCACTAATTTGAGGGACTGGATGGAGACTAACTTCGATTTCGATCAGCGTCTTGACGTTGCCATTCAATTCTGCAAGATATTGAAGGCTGTTCACGAAAAGAACATCGTCCATCAGGATCTGAAACCCGAGCAGGTGATGACCGTGGTCGATTCGTCGAAGCCAGCAGGCATCCGACTCATATTGACCGACTTTGACTGGTCGGTACCCAATGGCAAGGTGGTACGCAATGTGGGCACTCCCGGCTACACCAACATCGATGGCGACAAGTTGTCGTTCAAGTCGGATATCTTTACTACAGGTATCATCGTGTGCGAACTACTAACGGGCGGCAATCCCTATATATTAGATCCAAATACAAGAGAAGAACGCATCTTCGATGCTGCGGAATGGGTAAGATGGGTGAAAAACAAGGATTACACCAAGCCGATTGATATGAATGACGAGTTGAAACCAGAAATCAACAATGTCATAGAGAAGTGTCTTGATCCCAATCAGAACAATCGCCCCTCATTGGATGAAATCATCGGTGCACTTGAAAACAAGGTAACGGTGATGCCGAAAAAGGCAAAGCTGATTGCAAAAAGCGGAGACAAATTGATTATGGTGCCGGGAATGGCTTACGGACGTAAGCATTTCAAGGAGTTGTTCCAAAGAACAACGGATGACGATGGCAATTTGGTTTACAAATATCTCGATCCGACTTACGCCATCGTTGACCTGACGCAAAACGGCGACCAACTTTATGTGAGCAGTGCCGCTTACGGTAAGGCCAAGAACAAAATCATGCTTAATGGAAAGGAACTGACCGACAAGGCCACTCCCGTCAATGATGGAGACGAACTTTCCGTCTATAGTACGGGAAAAGGTGCCGATGTGGCAGTTTTCACTGTCCAAGTGGTATAGAACAGGTTTATAAACATTTAAACAAATACAATTATGGCAAATCAAATCAGACCAAAGTCTTCTGTCATGAAGACTAAAGCAGTAGCCGATGTGGTCTTCTGCTTTGACTGCACAGGCTCGATGGACTGCTGCATCGAAAATGTGAAGAACAATGTCAATGCCTTCGTTGAAAGCTTGAACAAAGAGCAGGGCTCTATTGTCGATTGGCGTATGCGCGCCGTTGGGTATGGCGACTTGGAAGAAGGTGAAGTCATCCAGAACAGCAACGGTTTCGTCTCAACCATTCCCGAATTCCAAGCTCAAGTGGCAGGCATCGAAATGTGTTTTGGAGGTGATGCCCCCGAATCGACCCTCGATGCTATCATTGTAGCCGCCAAGACGTCCAAATGGCGTAAGGCCCACAAAATCGTTGTGGTGTTCACCGACGCCCCAACAAAGGCTATTCATTCGTCAACCAGCAAGACCTTCGCCATCAACACTGTCGAAGAGATGAGAGAAAGCCTCGCCAACGACCACATCAAGTTGTTCTTTTGGGGACCTTCCGATCCCAATTACGATGTTCTGAAGGCACTTCCCAAATCGGAGATCACCGAACTGGCCGACCCTCACTCGGAATATGCATCGGGCACCGATATGAAAAAACTGCTCGAGCTGATGGGCAAGACCGTTTCTGATACCATTGGTTCGGATGTGTTGTAACGATGGTTGTCAATCTTATGTCGCTGCTTCGTTACCGCCGTTGAAACGGCGGTAACGAGTGGCAGAATATCTAACAAAAAAATTGAATTAATATGCAAGAAATGATGCTTGGGGCGAAACTGCCGAAAAAAGCATTTACAATGGAAATACTTATAAATGGGGAGCTTGGAGCCCATACTGGAAATATTGCAACGATGTGTTCTGTAATATCATGGATAATAAGTGGAAACTTGAGCCTGAAGATGATGCGGCTCATGTAATCTGGGGAGGAAGTTGGCGTATGCCGACATTGGAAGACTATAATGAATTGGTAAGTAATTGTCGTATCGAATGGACAATAATGAACAATGCTAAAGGTGTTAAACTTGTTTCAAAGATTAATAGCAATAGTGTTTTCTTTCCAGCTGCTGGGCTTCGTATGGATGAGAGTCTTATAAATCCAAGATGTGGCTACTACAAGTCATCATCGTTGTATGAAAAGAATTCGCAAGACGCTTATGTTTTTCTTTTTGTTCCTAAAGAGGAGTATGGGCAAAGTGAGTTCAAGGTAATTCCAAATCTCCGTGAACTTGGTCAATCTGTTCGTCCTGTCACATTTTAACTAATGATTCATAGATAGTTTCTGATATGGTGATTAATAGATGTGCAAAATGCGGCAAATTCCTCAGAGGAGACGGTGTTTCCCACGGTGGGAAATACTACCACAAAAGCTGTTTTGTGTGTTCCTATTGCGGCAATAAGCTGACAGGTTCGGTTGTGACTTATGGCGGACAACCCTATCATCCCGAATGTAACCCCGCATCAGGCAAGCAAGTGTGTGCCTATTGCCGCAAAGCCATAACAGGCACCTCATATATCCTGGGCGGCAAACGCTATCATCAGGATTGCTATCATAATCATGTCGAGAAAAAATGCTCTATATGCGGCCAAGCCATATCAGGTACTTACACCTACGATGATTGGGGCAACTTTGCCCATACGATGCATGGGACAAAGCCAACGGAATTATGTCATTCATGCGGGCGTATTGTGTCGGGAGCATCAAAGCGAATCGGCACAAACGCAGTTCTGTGCAACGTTTGCGCGTCTACTTCGGTAACCATGTCTGCACAGGTTGAGAAGTGTCGTGCCAAGGTTCTCGCTATGTTCAAGTCATTTGGTATCAAGGGCGTGCCGGAGGATATTCCCATCGAACTGAAAAGCAAGGATTTGATGAGAGGCGCAGAGGGTTGTATTCACTACTCCATGTCGGCATTTCGCAGTTTTACCGACTTCCAAATCGAGATAACATTTGGATTGCCGGAAACACATTTCCAAGGAGTTTTGGCTCACGAGATGCTTCATTCATGGCTGGTGCTCTACGGAAGGGAGGTTGCAGAAGAAGAATGTGAGGGATTTTGCAACCTGGGTTGTGCATGGGTTTACCAGAAAATAAACACAGACCATTCACGTCTGTTGCTGAAAAGGATGTATGAGTCGGAAGACCGCATTTATGGTGATGGCTATCGCCTTCAGAAGGAAAGGTTCGAGAAGCTTGGCTGGGAGGGCCTTCTTGACTCGTTACGACATAAGTAATAAGTTAATCAAAATGACATAAATCAATGTTATGGCATCATGTAAAAATTGCGGAAAGCCGCTGATACCCTACGGAGGGAAGTGCGTGTATTGTAGAGCGGATGTAAACGAACAATCTTCAAATGCAGAGCCGACTACCGCTGTTGACCTCGTTTTTTGTATTGATTGTAGTTCTTCCATGGCATCTGTTATTGATTCGATAAAAGGCAATGTTTTTTCCTTCATTAAAGGTATTGAAGATGCAGTAGAAAGAATAGACTGGAGAGCAAAAATAGCAGAGTATTTTGAAATCTTCGCCATAGATAAGCTTGTCGTTTTAGACGAACCTTTTGTGACAACACCAAATGCCCTGAAATCTCAGCTCGATGGCATAAAAGTCAAAGAAGTATATGTGAATAAAGAGAGTCCAGTTGTGGATATGGTGAGTGCTGTTTTAAATACAACAAAATGGCGTGAAAAGTGCCAAAAGTATATTATGTTGTTTACAGATAAGATGGCAAAAGAAACCCATGGCAAAGACTTGGACCTGCTCGCACAAGAATTGATGGAGAAGCAAGTTGTACTTCTTCTTTGGGGCAAAAGAGACTCTTTTTATGACAAGATGATGAAGATACCCTATAGTGCAATTGTGCAGTTTGATGATCCCATAGCATATTATTGTAATGACAATGTCGATTTTGGTCAATTTATGGCACGTTTAGGGCCGCATACTTGATAATTGTAATTCTTATGGCAACATGTAAAAACTGCGGAAAGCCGCTGATATTAAACGGAGGAAAATGCATCTATTGCAGTACACCATGTGGTGAGAAAAAGGGTGAGATGAATAAAACAGTCCAGCCTGGTCTTCCACCCGTTCGCACTTTCACTGTGAATGGCGTTTCATTCAATATGATTTTGGTGGAAGGAGGTACGATGTGGTTGGGAGAGCAAAAGTCTGATCCAAGAAAACCGAATTATGATCTTGAGGCCGAACGAGATGACATTTGGCAAGAAAAGATTGACACATTTTATATTGGGGAAACATTGGTTACTCAAGAATTAGCCAAAACTTTCTGTATATATCATCCCTGGCACTCTTTCTATGAAAACAAAGACCATCTTATTGTTAAAGACGAAGATAATCTTCCAGCTATATGTAGTTTTCATTTTAATGAAAGCTTTATTTCTGAGCTTATGGCCCAAACAGGAGAGCTTTTTCGTCTGCCATCTGAAAATGAATGGGAATTTGCCGCACGAGGAGGATGTAAAAGCAAAGGCTATCGATTTGCGGGAAGCAATGTTTTAACAGATGTAGGATGGTATCAATCAAATAGTTTTTTTGGATATTACACGAGTAAAGAAGGTGGAGTTGGCTGTCAGTTTCGAGTCGATGGCGTTAAAATGAAAAATCCAAACGAGTTAGGACTGTATGATATGAGCGGGCTTGTTCCCGAATTGTGTGTCTCTCGTTATGGAGGAGAGTTTCGCCTTAGAGGTGGCCGATTTGATAAAATGGCTCCAGATTGTCGTGTGTCGGCTCCGAGCGGACCTTATTCAACTTATTCAATGGCAGGCATTCGTCTTGCGATGACTCCAAAATATGAAAGGGCGAGACAATGATGCATGAAATACTGACCAATCTGATAGCTTCTACCATATTTGCCATATTCATTTTTGTGGTGGGCAAATTGGTCAATGATTGGTTTTATCTGGAAATCCGTCTGCCAAAAAAGAAGGAGAAGAAAGAAGAACAAAAAGGTAGAAAGGAAGATATCAAAGAGGAGAAGGAAGAAGGAAAGAAGAAAGATAACAACCGCTTTATAAAAATATACCGCAAATTTCCATGGAAGCACGCCTATATGTATGCCGAGAAAACAGCAAAGAGACTTCGGGGTGAGAGTGCAGAAAAAAAAGCGGAAGAGTTGTATGCCCCTACGATCATCATTGGCATTGGCAGAGGAGGCGCTATTTATGGCTCTATTTTTTCCTATTACATGAAAGAAACACCCATGCTGGCCATTGACAGGAAGTATCTGTATAATGACGCAGGCGAACGTATAGGGGAAGATTGGTACTATCCGTTTGATATTCCTAAGGAACTGCTTTCGAAAGTGTTGCTTGTGGCTGGAGAATACCATTCGGGGAAGACCATGCAGAAATTCTACGAGCGACTGAAGGCAATTGGTGCGGACGAAATACGCTCCTGCGTCCTGTATTATCAAACTGGGCTTCCAGATCAGGTGGGTGAGCCGGATTATTATGGCATTCATGGTAAAAGGGATTGCCTGATGCCATGGCAGCAAAAGCAGTTCTTACGCACATGGAAAGATGGTAATGATGCCAAGGTTAGAAACTATTCATTGGGTGGTAGTATGCAATTGGATAGTCTTAAAGATGGTTTTTTCCTTATGCGACATGCCAAGACGAATGCCAATGTGGAGGACATATTTATTGGAAGCGGATCACCTCAAGAAAACATCATTTATGAAGGTATCACAGAAGCCCGTAACGTGGGCATGTTTCTAAACGAAACAGTTGGGGGACTTGATGTTATATACAGCAGTCCGATCAGTCGTTGCATCCAGACGGCGAAAGAAATCCAAATTGAGACAGGAGGAGAGATCGTCGAGGATGACAGACTGATTGAGGTTGATTTCGGTAAATGGGAGGGAGTAAAGAGGTCGGACATTCCATCCGCAGAATACGATGCTTATTTGAGCAATCAGCAATATCAAATACCTGGAAGCAAAGACTCATACAACGCATGTCAAAAACGAGCAGCTGCATTCTTGGAAGAATTGAAACAACAGTGTGTTGTGTCAGGCAAAAGAATCTTGGTAGTCACGCATAAAACAATTGGCCGTATTATGGTTCAGTCCATCGAGCATAAGGAGCATCTTCATTATAGAGACATCCCTATGGAGAATGCTTCTTTGCGTAAAGTAGTTGTAATGGATGATACCATGAACATACCATACTATATCAAGGTATTGGATGGAGATATTGTAGTATGAGAAGATATCTAATAACTAATAAAAGACTATGGCAACATGTAAAAACTGCGGAAAGCCGCTGATTCTAAATGGAGGAAAATGCGCCTACTGTGGCGCAGACCCTACCGGGGCATCCCGACCCAATGAAGGAAAGCTAGTGGGAGGCAAATCGAAGCCAATTGTTCAAAGAAAGACCTTTTCCACAAGTGACGGGCAGAGCCCCTATTCGCAATACGCAGGGCAAAGCATCATCCCCGGAGCCAAGACCGACAGGTTTGGCAACCCGCAGGGTTCGCAATACGACTTGGCCAAGGATGGGGCATTCAAGGGATATAAGATAGTGGTTGTTAATTTTGGCATGTCTCCGCCTTTCAAAAACCAAAACAAACCCATTATGGCTTTGAACAAGAAAGGGTTTCTGGTGACTGTTTTTGAGGGTAGTTTTCCTAATGAAGAAATTAAGAAGGCTCTTGATGAAAAGACCCAATTGTGGATTATTGCTAGCTCAACCTATTTTATGAATCAGGAAAACTATTCGTTAGTATATGACCATTTTAATAAAGGTAGAGGGGTTTATATATGGTCTGACAACGACCCACTTTTTGCAGATTCTAATGTTATTCTGTCACATTTGTTTGGGTCTCAAATGAGTGGAGAATACTATGGTGATCATGTGCTTACAATACAAACAAGAGACAAGCAGCCGGGCATTATCAAAAATCACCCCATTACTACCGGGCTTCAAAACTTCTATGAAGGCATTACCATTTCAAATGTGAGACTGACACAGGATTTGAAGCCGTTGGTGTATAGTTCTGATGGTAAGATTGTCACTGCCTATTATGACAAGGCAGGCAAGCGAGCATTGATTGACGGAGGGTTCACAAGATTATACGATGAACTTTGGGAAAAAGCTGCCGGCACTGACAGGTTCGTTGTCAATTGCGCCGCATGGCTCACGAATATTGAAAGGTTTGGGTATCATCCAGAATAAATAACGAAAATAGCATTAGTTATGGAAAAATGTAAAAACTGCGGCAGGCCGTTTATTCCGTATGGAGGGAAGTGCGTGTATTGTGGAACCGAACTGACAGCAAAGTCAACGGTCAAGCAACACACAAGATTTCTGATAGATTATAGTTTAGATATCGTTTTTTGTATAGATTGCACATGCTCGATGGCACCTGTTTTGGATTCCATCAAAGAAAACATTATCAAATTTATTGATGTGTGCAATGACTCAAAGGTCGATTGGAGAGGCCGTATCGTGCTTTTCCGCGATTCAGAAGTGGACAAGGAATGGCTGGAGAATGACAATCCGTTCGTCTCACAAAAAGAGAATTTGGAGGCGCAACTTGACAGTGTTATGGCAAAAGGGAGCATTGAGGATGAAACGAATGCTTCCTCCATCTTAGATGCCCTGTTCTATGCTCAGACAGCATCACCATGGCGAAAAATTAGGTTTCCCGGTGGCCCTTTAGACTCTGACAGGAAGGAATTCTTGAAATCTGGCGGAGGCTATGGTTTTCGGTTTATTGTTGGATTCACGGATTCAGTTCCAAAACCGTACAGTTCCAAAACCTTGGAATTAATTCAGGAGATAGAAAGACGGATAGCAAAGAGCAAACAACTAATTGTGCGTATGCCCGATTTCTATGGATTGTTTTTTGCTCCTAAAGGTAAAAATTACGATACGGGATTGCCTCCATACGCGAGGGGTTGGGACTATTTGAATGGGATACGCCATACTTTGAAGGATTTCGAAGACCCGATAGAGTTCTATTATCACAAAGAACTGGATTTTTCTTCGATTTATTCAGTTTTATCTAGCACATACTCCTAAATTAAATACAAAAATATGGCTGGAATCAGACTTAAACTAGGAATCATCAAAACCAAAGCAATCATTGACATAGTCTTTTGCGTTGATTGTACCAATGCAGGTGCAGTAGCCGTATGCATGGAGCAGCAAATCATTAGGTTTATCGAATCTCTTGATTCAAAAGAAGGAGCAGTTGTTGCTGACTGGCGTGCGCGGGTTGTGGGTTATGGTGATTTGGAGATAGGTGAAACTGTTCAAAACAGCAACGAATTTGTTTGTGACGTTGCTTCGTTTAAAAGCCAGTATTCTAATTTAGAAAAATATGCTGGTGGTGATGAACCAGAATCCACTCTTGACGCTATTTGTTATGCTGCGACCCAATCTGATTGGCGTGATAACTGTAAAAAGTTTGTGTTTGTCTTAACTGATGCCACTACACATGACATCCACTCTTCAACTAGGAATACATGTGATATATGTAATGTCGATGACCTTAAATGGCTGCTTGTTGATAAAAATATTAGTCTCTTCTTGTGGGGGCCAAAAGACCCCGTTTACGAATCCTTTAAAGCTCTTCCTAAATCGGAGATTATCCTACTGGATGATGCTAATGGCGCCCTGTATTCTGGAAAAATAGATTTGACGGAATATCTTGACAAGGTTTTGTTGGTACATCGTGACCCTTTTGCGGAATCAATATAATAATATAATGCTATGGCAACATGTAAAAGCTGCGGGAAACCGCTGATTTTAAACGGTGGAAAATGCGCCTATTGTGGCGCAGACCCTACCAGGGCATCCCGACCCAATGTAGGAAAGCAAGACGGGAAATGTTCGCATTGTAATACTTCACCCCGTGGGCAGACTTTGGGACAAAACAACAATGAGCCAGAACCTTTGCCAACGTGTCCTAAATGCGGAAAGCACTTACCCGCAGGGGCAAAGTTCTGCCCCAATTGCGGGGCATCTCTGCTCGGTCAGAATACCCATACTGATCCTAGTAAAGAGCCATTTAAGGAAAATGACTTAGAGACACCTTTGACAGCAATAGTTCATGGAGTAGGGGAATCTTCAAATGTTCAGGGGTTGCCCAAAAGCAATTACGCATCCCGTTTTGAATGGGCTGAGAGCTTTTCTGAGGGGTTGGCAATGGTTGTCATCGATGGGAAAACAGGTTTTATAGATAAAACAGGGAAAATGGTTATAGGCCCAAAGTATAACCCTGAAGGAAGTTATATGGGGATAGGACACGAGACGTGCCATGGTTTTTTTGATGGTTTGGCAGTGGTTAGTGTTGGTGATTATCCCAACGAGAAATTTGGTTGTATTGATTGTTCTGGGAATTTCGTCATTGCCCCAAATTATGATTGCATAGTGGATTTTGCAGAAGGATTTGCGGCATTTAGGAATGGAGACAAATGGGGCTTTCTTGACAAAAGAGGAAATATTGTCATTCCTCCTACTTATGAAAGTGTAAGCGGATTCTCTGAAGGTTTGGCGGTTGTGAAGTTGGGTTATGAGCATTATGGCTATATAGATGAAACAGGAAGAATGGTGCTGGAAAAAACGAAAAATATGGTTTCAAATTGGGATGAAGGTTTTCCAATCCGACGGGCCGCGTTTTGTCGAGCATTCAGTTTTCATGAAGATTTCGCAAAAGTTGAATGTTTTAAAAAAAACGGTTTCATTGACAAAACGGGCAAATTTATGAGAGTTAAGTCGATCTATTATTCGAATTGCGACTTTAGTGATTTTTCAGAAGGACTTGCTGTATTTATAGACGATGATTCTCGAATGACAGGATATATAAATAAGGATATGAGAGTGGTCATTGAGCCAGAATTTCGTTGTGGTGCAGATTTTCACGAAGGCCTTGCTCGGATAGCAAAGGATAAAGTTGGGTTTATTGACAAAAAAGGTAACATTCAAATCTCATGCCAATTTGATTATGCATCGTCTTTTAATGAAGGCATGGCTATTATTCAGACAAATGGAAAGATAGGCTATATTGATAAGTCGGGAACAATAGTCATTTCGCCGACGAAATATGAATCTGCCAGATGTTTTTCGGAGGGATTAGCGGCAGTAAAAGAAAACGGGAAATGGGGATATATAGATAAAGTAGGAAACTATGCGTTTTAAAAATATTCGCTCAGATGAAAAACTCAAAGTGTAACGAAGCCGATTTTGAACGAAACATGAAGCAGTGTGGCGTTTTGAAAACAAAAGAGGAAACGGTATCTATAGAATTTTTCCTTGCGTTTGGCTTTATCTGAATGAATTTATGAATGTATAATAATTATCTGAATCATGTCAAATTGTAGAAATTGCGGGAAACCGCTCGTCGTAAACGGAGGCAAATGCGTCTATTGTGGCACAGCAGTAATGCAACCTCAAAAGAATAACGTACAGCAAGTCAACAATGGGTCAAACGGCACAAAACAACCGAAAAAGCATCGCTATCTTTGGCTGATTATTATGGTTGTCTTTTTAGTCTTGGCTTTGATCATGTTCCTACTGCTGACCAATAGGGAACGCCCCGAAAAGCCACAACCCGTCGCTGAGTTGGCAGAAGATCTTGTCTTTACTGTGAACGGGGTTTCGTTTACCATGAAACCTGTAAACGGCGGAACATTTATGATGGGATCTGATGAGAAACATGCAAAAGATAATGAAAAACCAGTTCACGAGGTAACGGTTAGTTCGTTCTACTTGGGCGAGACGGAAGTGACGCAAGCCTTGTGGGAGGCAGTGCGGGGGACTACTATTAACCAGGAAAAAGAGAAGGCGCTAAAAGATTATTCTTCAGACGAAAAGCATGTTTTGAGAGGAGAAGGAGACAACTACCCCATGTATTATGTGAGTTATTGGGATTGTCAAGAGTTTATACGCCTCTTAAATCATTTGACAGGCCGGAATTTTCGCCTTCCAACTGAAGCCGAATGGGAATACGCTGCTCGGGGAGGAAATAAGGGGCATCAATATGCGTATGCTGGAAGCAATAATATCGAAGACGTAGGGTGGTATAGAAGCAATAGTGGCGATGTTTGGCTAGGTGTTGATGAAGAAATTACTTTAGATGAAAATCATAACATGACCCATGAGGTGAAATCATTACAAGCCAATGAATTGGGATTGTATGACATGAGCGGCAACGTGATGGAGTGGTGCGGTGACTATTATGGTAAATATAATAGGAGTTCTCAAACTGACCCTCAAGGCCCATTGGAATATGAGGATAATCCTCCCATGTATGTTGCAAGAGGTGGGTGCTTTGCCCAAACCTATCAGTGGTGTAGAAACACGAAGCGAAACGGTAGCCTTAGTACAAAGGGATACGGCCCATTACATTATTATTTTGGCTTGCGTTTGGCATTATCGGAATGATTTATCGGAGTTTAACAAATAAAAAACAAACATCATGTCAAATTGTAGAAATTGCGGTAAACCGCTCATCATTAACGGTGGAAAATGCGCCTATTGTGGCGCGTCGGTCCAGGAATCAGGTTCTGGGTCAGGACCAAAGACCACGGCAAAGACTCCGTGGTATGAAAAATTTGGCTTCTCTAAGAAAGGCAAAGCCGAATCTTGGTTGGGCCGTTTGCTGAAAAAGATTCTCATTGCAACGATAATAGCTTTGGTGCTGGCGGTTGTCGCACTTCTTGTCCAGCCATGGCCAGGATGTTTGATTTCGGCAGAATTGCTGTTGTTTGTCATCGTGTTGGGAATATGCAGCATTCTTTTGACGCAACCTGATATACAAGAGGACTTGGTGGAGGAGATAGGTGAAAGCAAAGCTTATTCCATGTTGAATTTCGCGGTGAATTTGGTTTTGGTTTGGGGCTACTTTTTCTGTGTTGTTGGCGCTGTGTTCTGGTTGTTCGAATACGAATGGTGGGTGGTGCTGATAGCAGAAATCATTGGCGCGATTGGGTTGGTGGCTATCCCTATTGTTGGCGCAATGGCAATATCTGAGTATACGTAATTATTGTTTTATAAATTCCTGAAATTAGAAACTTTATAACAATTTAATATCATATTATGAACGCATATTCTGGAAATGAGCCTTTTGTTTTTGTCTCATACTCCCATTTAGACAACGAATTGGCTGAGAAAATCATCACTGGTCTTAAACAATCAATGTGCCGAGTATGGTATGATGAAGGTTTAAGTGTGGGAGAGTCATGGAATGATAAATTAGCGGATCGTATCAACAATGCCGAAGCATTTATTGTCATCCTATCACAAAATTCTGTTGAATCTCAGTTTGTTAGAAAAGAGGTTAACTATGCCATTTCTAAACAAAAGGCAATCTATCCAATCATGGTAAATGATTTTGATGTTTCTGCTGGCTTGGAAATGCTATTATGTGATACTCAATATTTTAAATTAAGAAGTGGCAATGAAGTTGAATTGGAGTATTGCTTGGAAGAAATAATTGCCAAAATGCCTCCAAGTGTTATCTCGAAAAATAGGGTGCCATTTCTTGAAAAAGGAAATTACGCTTTTTATTTGGAAAAGGATTGTCGACTAAATGGGGCTAAGGACAAACACGCTGATAGTTTCACCATTGTGTGCAGAGATTCTGAATCCGAAGAGACGGTTGAGATGTTTGACTTTAAAGGTTCTGCTGCTTATGATATTGACTATGAAGTCACTCAATGCAACGCTACAAAGGATGACTATTTCGTTGGCGAGATTCATGGATTATATGTCTTTAATGTTTTGGCACAATGTGAATTGGATTATCCGTTAATTGGTGTCGATTTGGATCTTTTGTTGGTATTTGTGCTAAGAATTGCTGATGATGAGACGCCCATGCTATGCATGGTTGATTATCAATTTATAAATGTACATCGCAATAAGGAAAAAGATACCGAACTCGACAGTTGGGGAAAAACTATGTTGAGGCTGTGTAAAGAAAAGCTATTTGGTAGATAAAACAACAAGCATATAGACTTTAATATGGCAACATGTAATAACTGTGGCAAACCGCTCATCTTGAATGGAGGGAAATGCGTATATTGCGGATCGGATCCATCAATGGGACATAGCGCTTCCAATCAGGGCGAAAGGGAGTTGTCTGGCAAAATTTCATCGGATAATATGCCGAAGCAGAAAGTCAATCGACAGGAGCCACTAGCAAAAGACAAGAATCGGAAATCGGGTAAAACAATCAGGATTCTTCTTTTTCTGGTTCTCATTTTAGAAGCCATATTAGTTAGCATTATTGAGATAAGAATCCATGTGGGGTGGGGAATTGCAACAATAGTGCTTGTGAATTTAATGTCCGTAGGGCTTGCAAGCGAAGGCATATCGATGGCAAACGAAGGGCTTTTTGAACATGATAAGGGGGGATGGCGCTTATATCATGAATATCTACATTTTCCAACGAAAATGATAGGCATTTTGATAGGACTTTTGGTTGTTAGCAGATTTCAGAGTTTTTGGACATTGATAATTAACTTATTGTTAGGTCTAATAATAATTATTGTAGATACATCGTTGGAAGACATTTTGGAATGAGTATCGTTTATATTGTGAAACGACAGAATTATAAAGACTATCACCCACAATAAATACATCAAATTGGTTCTTGGTCTTCAAAGGAGTGACGATTGATATGGAAATGAATAATGGTATAGGATATATTGCAACCTGCAAACAATGCGGTTCTGAGAACGTGTACTTCAGCAAGAAACAACAATGTTATGTCTGCGAGGATTGTGGAAACAAATTCGTAATAGAGGACAGTCGCAAAAGCCTTCGAATCTTTTTGAGCTATGGCCATGACGAAAGTGCTTTCGTGGTTGAGGAAATCCGAAAACTATTGGTGGAGAGAGGACACAATCCATGGGTTGACAAATATAAGATAAAAGGTGGTAAGGATTGGAGGTCACAAATCACAAATGGTATATTGGAAAGCGATGATTTTCTGGCGTTTATTACCAATCATTCTACAAGAAAGCCTGGAGTATGCCTGGATGAGATAGCCATTGCTCTGGGGATTAGAAGTTGCCATATCCAATCTGTATTGTTGGAAAAAAATGCGAGTGTACCGAGTAGTATCAGTTCAAAGCAATGGACCGATTTAAGTGAATGGAAACAGAAATACCAACAAGGTGAAGAAGTATGGAAAACTTGGTTAACCCAAATGACGGATGAGATAGTTGCCGCTATCGACAATCCTTCGAATACGATAAAATCAATCCAAATCTCCCAAGTCAATAAAGCGATACATCCGCTTGTCCCTGAAATCAAGTTAAAGCAATTGCTTAATGGAGATATCTTGGCGAGAGAATGGCTGGTCCAAAAAGTTAGAGGCTGGTATGAATCGGATTCCAAATGCTTATTGCTGTTAGGCGGTCCGGGCGCTGGAAAAAGTGTTTTGTGTGCACAGTTATCGCACTATATGGCACAATGCGCTGGCGTGTATTTCATTGAATGGAATAATGTGGAATCCCGCAACATGAGGAATATGCTAACAAGTATAGTTTTTCAATTGTGCTGCAATATTGATGATTATAGGGAAAGAATTGTGGTTAATTTACCATGGTTGTCCGAAACCATTTCATTAGATAGCCTGATGAATCAATTGTTATTGGAACCCTTGAATTCATTAATCGATGGAAACAGAGAGGATAGATTTGTTATTGTTGATGCCATAGATGAATTTGAAGACGACGAAAAACAAGCGGCTTATACTTCTCTCAAGAGATTGGTGGATGGTTCGCCCCGTTGGCTTCGTTGGATTGTTACCTGCCGTCCGATATCAGAGACTCTACAAAACTATTTTAATGCATCAACTATAAGTATTGACGGGTACGAAGGTAATATCCGTAAAGATATTATGGCGTTTTGTCAAGGTTATTTGGACGATGGCGAAAAGGCCGAAAAAGTGGTAGCAAAAAGCAACGGTTCATTTGTTTATGCCAAAGAATTGGTTGAAGCCATAAACCACAAACTAATTGACCCGTCTAATCTGGATAAGATGCCTTCAACTATTTCAGCGGTTTTCCTTGCTAATTTCCAACGTATCTTGCATGGTGGAAGTTATTCGGATTACAAGCCTTTTATCAGCCTACTACTGATTGCTCAAGAACCTATAGAAAAAAACACCATAAAGAGCATTTTAGACTTTGACGTTGAAAAGATGAACCGAATCATCAACCGTCTAAAGCCTTTTATCAGCATTGAGAATGATGTGAAAGGACGGCAAAAGATGTCGATTTATCATAAATCCTTCTCCGATTGGCTTTTTTCAGCAGAGTCGGCTTTTTTTAGAGTGTCAAAAGAAGAAGCCCATCGTATAATTGCGAAGTATGTCATTAATCACTTTGATGCTATCACAAATGATGAGTACATTTCAAAATATGCTTACACCCATTTGAGAAATGCTAAGGAATGGGTGAGTCTTGAATATCAACAGAAAGAGAAACTATTACTTTCATGTATTACTGCATCGGATTTGTATGGAAATCTTTCATACGAAGAACAGTATTTGGGTATTTATAAAGATGAATTGGATGAAGACATTCCATATTTGATGGCCCGGTTGCATTATTTGCAAAAGACAAACAGCAAAGAAATCGATAATATTGCCGAGAGACTTATTGCTTCAAGTAATCAATGCTCCGATGAGAAAGTGAGATTTGAGGCGAAAGTGAAAGCCGCCATTGGCTTGTTTTATGCCGGCAAAGATGTGGCAAGCCGGGAGCTGTTGATGACTATACGTGCGGAATATGAAGAGCGGTTTGGAAATGATGACAAGTTTGGAGCCATGTATGCACATGCACTTTGTCTTCCATCGCATGATTTTGACTATAATGAAGACGTTGTAACCGCTGCCGACATTTCGGCTCGATTAAACCAAAAGCAAAAGAACAATTACAAGTATTTTGTGGCATTGGTGAACAAGTTCGATGCTTTGATGGGATGTGGTAGATTATTTCAAGCTTTTTCTGTAGCTCAAACAGTTTTCCGATTGAACGAAGAGAGATATTATGTTCATGTTGATGATATATTGCAGATTTGTTATGCCAATTTACTTCAAACATCGGGGAGAATCATGGAGGCACTATGCTATTATGAACGAGGAATAGGCATTGCAAAGAAAATACATAAGTGGGATTATCTGTATGGAAGCATTTGGAGAGAATTGGCAATTGCGCGTTTTGGCGATAGCTCATGTCTTAATCGATTGGAAAAGTATATTGTTGCTGCTGAGGAAACAAACTATAAATACTTAGTGTCTTTAGGAAATTGTTTTTATGTACTGTCTGTCTATTTACTTAAGTTGGATATAAGTATGAATCCGAAAGTACAAGAACTGATGACAAAAGCTTTCTGTGAAGTGCTTTCTTATGGCTTTCAAGGGCATATAGCACAGGTGAAAACGGCGGCGTATATAAAAGGGTGGGTGTTTGTAGGAAAACCATTGGAATACGTGGAAATACTATCTGCTTTGAACGAATGTCAGGGTGTTAAAGGTTGCCCAGATGTGATAAACGACTTTATTGATTTACATGAAAATGATAAAGGTAAAATATGGAAAGAAAAGTACTTGTCTGAATTGACAAGGTACAGGCAGTCATTTTACGACAGCAATTATTCCAATCTTTCCCTTGAACCCTTGTTGCAGATTCCAAACTGTACGACATGTGAGGCTAAATGCTGTTATGATGGTGTTTATCTTGAAGAATCGGAATCTGAGAGAATTGAGCAATTCGTGATGGAGCACCAAGAATTGTTTGATGATTTAAAACAAGAGTTTATCGTTCAAGGGACGTGGAAAGGCTTGGAGCATTTAAAGAAAACAGCCACGAAAGAATTTGATTATAAAGGCGACTTTCCTTTGCATTTCAATAAGACAAGATGTGTCTTTTGCAACAAAGAAGGAATGTGTTCATTACAAGTCGCAGCCACAGAATTGCAAATGCATCCATGGGCTGTCAAACCAAGAGCTTGTTGGTCCTTCCCAATACATGGGGTAAGGGATGGAAAAATCATTCCTCCACCAAAATTGGATGAAAACGACCCCAACGATTTGGGTCCTGAATACCCTGGCTATGTCACTTGTCTTCCTTGCGGAAAAGCAAAAACGCAGGGATTATCATGGAAAGACATTTATAAGAATGAAGTGGAGTATTACATATATCTTTTAAAAAGTGGACAGATATGAATATGGAAACAACAAACAACAAACACTATTTCGCTTTCATAAGCTACAAGCGCCAAGACGAAGAGTGGGCCAAATGGTTCCAAAAAGAAATGGAAGACTATCATCTCCCAGCAACATTGAACGGGAGAGACGACCTCCCCAAAACCTTCCGTCCAGTGTTTCGAGACATTGATGAGTTGAAGGCAGGCAATCTGCCGACGCAAATCTATGACGCTTTGGCATCATCTTCAAATTTAGTAGTCATTTGTTCCACTCAATTAGCCGATGATGAGAACGCCAAATGGGTGAATCAGGAGATTTCGGATTTTATAAAAATAGGTAAGAATGAAGGCAGAGATAATGTTAAGCACATATTCCCGTTCATTGTTGATGGAGTACCTCATGCGGGCGATGAGCGTGAGTGCTTTCCGAGGGCACTGCGCGAGCTGTCAGAAGAACAGGAGCGCATAGGCGGCAATATAAACGAAGGAGGAGATGTTGGTTTGGTTAACCGTGAGCGTGCTTTCGTAAAAGTGTTGGCTGGTATGTTGCCCGACGGCGTAAGTTTCGACATGTTGTGGAATAGGTATGACCGTGACAAGATGGAACGTGAGCGCAAGGAAAAGGAGGAACGGGACAAGCTGCTGATTGCACAATCGAGATTTGTGGCGGAGAAGGCGGTGGGGATAGTTGATGAAGATTCTTATCTTGCTCGACGACTCGCCGTTGAAGTGCTTCCAATGGATTTGGAAGACCCTAATAGACCTTATTGCGCGGAAGCGGAAATGGCATTACGTGAGTCATGTGAACATAACTCGGCAGTTTTTATGGGACATTCAAGACCTGCAAAGGCTTTTTTTAGCCCTAATGGGAAACTTGTAGTTTCTGCATCTTTTGATTACACAGTCCGAATTTGGGACGTGGAAACAGGCAGGGAATTAAAACGAAAAACATTTGACGATGTAGTCTATTATGCGGCATTCACACCAGATGGAAACCGCGTCGTTTGCGCGGTCTGGGATTTTACTATTAGAATATGGAATTTTGCGAATGAAACAGATGTGATTATTATAAAATCAGATTGTGTTGCGCTTTCAGTCGCTATTAGTCCCGATAGTAGGCAGATTGTTTCTACACATCAATGTGGATTAGTATACCTATATAACAATTTTGGCAATCCCACATTGAAAAGACTGGATGGTCATACCAATGATGTCATTTCCGCTTCCTTTAGCCCGGATGGGGAAAGTTTCGTTACAGCATCATTTGACGGTACTATTCGGATTTGGAATGCTGCCACAGGGAAAGAATGGAAATGGAAAATGCTGAAACCGAATGCTCCTATTAGTTTTCATTCTATATCATATAGTCCTGATGGAAAACTTATCGTCTCTTGTGGTAATGAAAATGGAGGCCATAATCTTATTCGGAATGCAATTGTTCACATTTGGGATGCAAATACTGGAGAAAGGCTGAAAGAATATATAGTTCTTAGAAATAATGCAAATATACTCTCGACATCTTTTAGCCCCGACGGAAAGAGTCTTTTGTTGGCAGCTGAAGATAATCGGATTCGAATCTTGGATTTTGAAAATGGAAATGAACTAAAGCAATTAAAGGTTACATCGATAGGATCCTATGCAAATCCTAATTTGGCTGCTACTTATAGCCCAGAAGGAAAAAAAGTTGTTTGTACTCCAGCCGACGGGACAATTCGTGTATGGGAAATAGAGCAGGATTTTGATTATATAAAACTTAATTCGGAGTATAATATTCATTCAATCGCTTTTAGTCCTGATGGCCGAAACCTTGTTGTGGCATACGACAAAAACAATTTAGGTATTAAAACTACTCTGCCAGAAAACAATTCAATTTCATTGGGATTAGGTGATTATATTGGAATTTGGAGTATTGATGAATATGGAGTAATTTTGAGAGAGTGGGTTGGACATGAAGGTTATGTTAATTCATTATCATATAGCCTAGACGGACAATTCATTGTCTCCTCTTCTTTCGATAATACAATACGCATTTGGGAGGCCGAAACAGGGTTGCAATTGAGAAAACTACATCACATTTCAAATGACAATTCATCAGCTAGCTTTTGCATGAATGGAATTCGAATAGTTTCTGTTGAAGGTGACAACACCATCAAGGTTTGGAGTCTATTAGATGATAATGATTTTTACATTAAGGAACGGACAAGAGCTCCTTACGCGATTTCCCCAGAAGGGAAACGAATTGCTTCAATATATATTGAAGAAGAGAATAATGCTATTCTTGTTTGGGATGTTGAGACTGGTGAAGATTTGATAAAACTGTATGGACAAGACAAACGTATTGTTTCTTTGGCTTTTAGTATAGGCGAGGAAGGTGTCGTTGCGTTGTCCCAGGATGGAACAATTCATCATTGGATTATTGATACTGGTGAAGAATTGAAGAAACATCATTGTAGTTTGTTGATGAATAATAGTACTTTGAGTGATGAAAGAGTAGCTTTTGATTCGATGGGGAAAAGTTTCGTAGCTTATCAAGAAGATCATATCCGTGTGTGGAATTCCGATGTGGGAGTGGAAGTAATGAAAGGACCTAAAGATGCAATTTCCCGTGTGACTTTCAGCCCAAACGGAAAACGAATTGGCTCGGTATTGTCAGACGGCACTACCATTAGAATTATCTCATTTCCTCCTCTCCAAGACCTCATCGACCAAACGCGCGAGCGGTTCAAGGACCGTCCGCTCACGCCTGAAGAACGCAGACAATATTATTTGGAGTAAAGAATTTGATTCACATAAAAAAACAAATGCATCATGAAAACCATCAAAATCTTCTTGGCCTCGTCGGATGAGCTGAAAGATGAGAGAAGCGAAATGACAGACCTCGTTTATCAACTCAACAAACTTTTCAAAAGCCGAGGAATAGAGTTAGATTTGGAACGGTGGGAGTACCTCGACGCTTCCATGAGCAACCAGCGAAAGCAGGACGAGTATAACGACGTGCTGAAACAATGCGACATTTGCATGGTGCTGTTTTGGCGCAAATTCGGTAGTTTCACGGGTGAAGAGTTGGATGTGGCGTACCGTCAAATGAAGAACGGCGGGAAGCCACAGAAAATATACATATTCTTCAAAAACCCCAGCGGCGATGACATTTCAAGCGAACTGAAAGATTTCATGCAAGGATACGAACAGCGTTATGGTGGCCATTTTTTCTGCAAGTTCCAGAATGCGGATGCGATGAAGCTTGAGTTCCTGTTGCAGTTGGAGTTGTATCAGAAAGACCAGCTTGGGGAAAACGCCATTGAAGTGCGACAGGAGCATGTTCTGGTCAATGGAGAGCCCGTTGCCGATTTGAACAACATCCCTTTTGCGGCCAACAACGCGGGATTCAAGAAAATGAAAGCGGAATTGGAGGAGTTGGAGGAAGAGATTTCAGGCATGCAAGTCGAGTTGGAGAAAAAGCGCCAAAAATTGGAGCGGAAGAAAGCCAAGTTGGACAAAGACCCTGATGACGAAGACTATAAAGAAGAATATCAAGATGTTAAGGAAGATGAGGAGAAGTTGTTGGGCGAGATCCAAAATAAAATTGGCCGCAAAAACAAGCTGAACGAGGAATTCGAAAACGAGCAGCAAAGTCTGTTCAATACGGCACGGCGCATCACCGAATTGAGGGGGCAAAGGATTTCGGCTCGCATGGGTCGCGCAATAGAGGCTTTCGAGAAAGGCGACGCACAGCGAGCCGATGCCCTTCTCGGCGAAGCGGAGCATGACACCGACGAAGTCTTGGCTGACATTCGGGCTGCAAAGCAGGTGGGATGGCTGTCGCTGGAGGAATTGAAACTGAAAGCATCCGTAAAGATGGTCAACGATACCTTACCTATTGAAAAGCGAGTGGAAGAGACCCGTTCCATTTATGCCAAAGCCGACAATTTGGCGCAGGAAATTGATTATGATAAGAAGAAATACGCTTCATTGCTTCGTGATTATGGAGAGTTCCTGAAAAGCAGGGACGTGAAGCAGGCTGTTGGTCTGTTTCGTCGTCAGTCGGAATTGTTGGAAACAATATACGGATTCAATAATGTTTTTGTTGCTCGGGCCTATGATGACATCGCAAAAACATACACCCTACTTGGGGGCGAAGAGAATTTTTTAGCGGCATGGCCGTATCTTGAGAAGGCCTTGGAAATAAAGACAAGGCTTCTTGGTGAAAACCACCAAGAGGTTGCAGAGACTTATGAAGCGATGGGGGTGATGCAAATTAGGAGAATGCAATATTCGGAGGCAAAGGAAAGCATTGGACGGGCTATTGAAATCTGCGAGAGCGCTATTGGAACCATGAACATCATTGCGGGCCGGGCATATAGAGACATGGGTCGATTGTATGAAAGGCTTTTCAGCCGAGGCAAAGAAAACTCGGCATACATGGAATCCTTGAAGTATCATCTTCGTGCCATTGATATTCTAGAGCATGTTGCAGGAGAAGCTCACGAAGCAACGCTTTCGACCTATAATAACCTTGCCGTCTTGTATAATGTGGCAGGTGAGTATGAAAAAGCCTTGGAATTGCATAGAAAGGCATTGGATGTCAAAGAGAAAGTGTTGGGTTTCTATCATTTGTCCACAGCGATTGAATATAACAACATGGGCAATGTTTATTACAACATAGAGGCCCATGAAGATGCCATGGAATGTTATCAAAAGGCGTTGAAGATCAAGAAGAAGGTGCTAAAGGATGGGGATTACTCATTCTCCAATACCTACAAACGAATGGGTGTCACCTCTATGGCAATGGGAAACTATACAGAGGCGGAGAAGTACTTGTCTGAGGCATTGGAAATCAGGCGAAACCATTTGAAAGAAGGTGACGAAAGAATCGCGGAACTGGTTGACGAACTTGAGCGATGCAGAATGACAATGGGCGGCAATTCAAAAAGCAACAATCAATAAGATAAATACATGAGCAAATATAGTTTACATATTGGACGCGAGACACGATACTGCGAGACACGAGAGCTTGTCCCGTGTCCCGAACTCCCGTGTCCCATGTCAAAAGAATATGCAGTTTAATTTTGAACAATTACTTACTATGATGAAAAAAGACTTCTGCGCCATCGTCCGCCAATGTTGGAAGGCCGTGCGTTGGTGGCTGCCCGAAATGGTGGTGCTATGCACATGGCCCTTGCTTGACCCAGCCAAGTGCTACATTTACTGCAACCCATGGTTCAAGATCGCCCTTGTAACACTCATTTCCGGGCTTGTCATTCACGTGTGCATTAGACTTACTGATTATTTCAGCTTGCTAAAGAAGGAAGTCGGCATCACGGTGTGCCAGATGGCAATAGTCATAGCCGTCGTGGGGTGGGGCGTGAGTTGGTTGCTCATTTTCAATTTGAAAGAGAAACCGAACTACGCCATTCTCCTTGGAATCATCGGGACCTTGGCGGGTTGGATATTCCAGGACACCATCAAGGGTGTTGCAGCATTCTTTCACCTGCGATGGAACAAGCTGTTGAATATCGGCGACTGGATTCAGGTGCCGAATCTCAATGTCGATGGCGAAGTGACGCATATCACCCTGACCACGGTGACCATTTGCAACTGGGACACCACTACCTCGTCCATCCCAACGAGCGTACTCCGTTCCGGCCATTTCGTCAACCTTCGGAACATGACCGCAGGCAAGACTTACGGACGCCTGATGACGAAAACCTTTATACTCGACTCGGGTTGGTTTTTCGGCATCACTGCCAAAGACGCTAAACAATTGAAGGAAAATGAAGAGTTGAAACGTTATCTGCCAACGGAGGAGATAAAGGAAGGCGCGACCAACGCGCATCTCTTTAGGCTTTACCTTTATCATTGGCTGATGAGCAACCCACAAGTCTCGCAACAACCCCGCCTGGTGGTGCGTTGGCTCGAACAAAAAGAGGCCGGAATGCCACTTCAGGTCTATGCTTTCATCACGCAGGGAAGCATGCCGGCGTTTGAATGGCAGCAGTCCAAGATCATCGAACACATATTGGAATCATTGGATTGGTTCGGCTTGCGGCTGTTCCAAACCCCGTCGAGCTTTGACGTAAGCAACAGCAATATTTATATGGCCCAATCGGAGGCCGTTTATAGAAAGGAAATCGGAAAATGAAGGAAAAAAGACTATTTGGATATTTGAAGCATAAGGACGGTTCGCCTTTCGCAGGAGAAACGCTCAACAATTGGTACAAAGCTCGTAAGTATGTTCTAGACAAGCTAAAGGATGTGGCCATAGGGCCGGAATCGAATGAGCATTTGCATGTCGTTGTGCATGGCGACAGCGATCTGATGTTGTCCGTTGTGAGGCAAGTGGCTCTTTCGGCGCATTATGCCAATTTTGACGAAGCGACCGGAAAGAACAGGACGGTTGTCACGCTTGTGGGCAATCGTGACGACATAGTTCAAGAGCTATACAAGGAAGAGTGTCTTTGCAATCTCTTGAACCATTGCAGGTACACAGATGGAGGAACGGCCATGAATCCGGTTTCCTGCATTGGCATCGACCTGGAATTCGAGATCCTTAAAGATGGGTGGACGAAGGGAGAAAACGAAATCCTCGTAGAGATGAAAGAAGAAGAAATAGCACAAGATGAAGGTGAAGTTGGCGCTATTGACACTAGCAAAGCCGTCTTGGCGTCCCGGATGTATAATTTGGGTTCTTTCATCGATAACTTGCCAGCCGAAGACATACATTGCGCAAGCCGATACATGATGGCCTTGGATGTGTTCCGACACGACTATTTGAATGAGCCGGTCGGGCCGTTGGTGGACGACGAGAATGAATGGGAGAATAATTCGGCCAAAGTCAAAGAAGGGCTTTCGAATGTGTTTTGCACCGACTGCTTCGAGTCGCGAAAGAAAGGGATTGACCTTTACTATGAGGCACACAAAAAGGATCTGACGGAAAAGGAAGCATGGGAGAATAACAACGAAGCCCTTTCGAAGAGCGAACATGCCCGTTGGGTGGTGGAAAAGCTGATTATGGGCTTCCGCCCGCTTTCTCCCGAGGAGCATGTTAAAGACGAAGAGAAGTTCGGCGATGCGAAAAAGCGATACCGAAAAGAACTGAAAAACAATTCCAAAGATCCTGCGCATATAGACTTGTGCTCCTGTGCCGACTTGCGTCGAATCAATCCCGATGATTTGAAAAAAGACAGCTTTTTGATGTTGGCTATACCCAAGATACTGCAAAAATTGGGAATAAAATGAATAATAGAAGGTGTAAACATATAGTTGGGCTTTGTCTTGCGCTTTTATTGTCTCCTTTGCTTCTGAAAGCACAAGACGGAGACGAAGACAACGGTTTTGGAGGATGGCATTTCGCTGAGATCAGCCACACATTCGGAGATTCCAAATGGTCTGGAAAGCTGTATTTCGAGCATGAGAATTTCCAGTATAGGCGTTTGGACTGTTGGTTTCTGCGCCCTGCAATTGGCTACAAAGTGTTACCATGGCTGAAGTTGAATGCAGGATATGACTATCTGAAACTTCCGGACACTTATGGCCATCGGGCCTTGTTTGATGTTACAGGCACGCTTAGAGGAGGGCGTTTGTCCACATCTTTGCGATTCCGTTATCTTCATACTTGGAAACCGGAGCTTGGAATGCAAGACGATGAGTTGCGTACTCGTCTAATCGTTGCATATACTTTCAAGGATGTGCCAATTATGCCATATTTGGCTGTGGAACTATTCACTTGGGGCGCTCATTGGAGAAAGTCACGACATTTTGTCGCTTGTACATACGATGTGACAAGCTATATGCAATTGGAGGGATTTTATATGCTGACTTTCAGCAGTAAAGACCCTGAACACATATTGGGATTTGGACTGAATTTTACTATTTGAAAGCACAATAAAGAAAACAAAATATGAACACAAACGATTATCAACCGCATCCAATCGACACTTCCGGCGTAATCCTGTCTGATGAACTGCTTGAGCTGGCCGAGCTGATGGCTGAAAACGTGCACGAAGTGTGGGCGGCCACGCGAATTGCCCAAGGTTGGAGTTACGGTCCTGAACGTAATGATTCTGAAAAAAAACATCCTTGCTTGGTGCCATACGGCGAACTCCCTGAAGAGGAGAAAACCTATGACCGCAATACCAGTATTGAGACATTGAAGTTTATTATTATGAAAGGGTTTGTAATTGAGAAGATGATTCGTAAATAATCAAAAAACAACTATGCCAGTACCTGCCAAACTTTCAAAACATATCACAACAATGAAAACTAACCTAATCACCATCGCCGCCATGCTGACAATGCTCATCGCGTTGGGCGGCTGCGACTTCAGCTCGAACAAGGATGCAAATGTTGCCAATGAGGGCAATACAACCCAACTCAACTGGACGTTGGACCAGTATCTCTTCCATGCCCCAGTTGAACAAGCCTCGGGCAACACACTCGGTAATACACCCTCAGACATCGAAAACCTTGTTTCCGGGTTCGACATCGATGTCCGTAACTCGGCATACAACATTCTTCAGAATGTGAAAAAAGGCACGTCCTACACCTATGCCACAAATACTAAACAAGCTAAACTTTACTTTGCCATGACCAACATCCTCTACCCAGTCATCACTGATGCAGGTGTGTCGAATGCCATGGCAAAGGACTACAACGATTGTGTCAAGTCCATTGGCGTTGAGCGGCTCAACAAGGGCGAGGGGAGACAATGCAGTGAAGGGTGGGGCAGAAGCTGGAAATCTCAAGTGGTTGACAAGGTGCTTGCGTCATCCTCACTGCAAAACAGTCTTTACGAATGGATCAAACCTGAACTAAAACGGGTGATGAATGCACTCAACAACGACCAACGTACCTACATGAAAAACGCCTTGAGCCACATGATTGCCTACACGGACAATTACAACCACCAGGCCGAAAAGAAGTTCTACCGCGATTGCTGCAACAGCTCATACGGCGAACAGCTGTTTGTCCACACGGGACGAATCGTCGACATGAGTCCGGTTGATGATGAAGTCACCAATCCTTATCGCTTCTTGGAAAGCTGGGTCTATCGCCGCGTCGAGGAAGGCTCGATGACAGCGTCGCATATTAACGGATGGCTGCGAAAGATCAAAGGGGATGCGGGATTTTGATTTATGCAGTAATCACAAAAGATGCGAGACGCAAAGGACTTTGACCAAATAACCATGACCAAGAACCCAGACCATGACAGCTTTTATATCTGTTGAAGCGGTCATGGTCATGGTCAGTGGTCATGGTCAAAAAGTCCCGAAGTCAACAGAATATGAAGTTTAATTTAGAATAGTTACTTCAAAAATACGTACAATGACGACCTTAATCAAAGAACAAAACAACGTCAGGCCGCTCTTGTTTGCCAGTTTCGGGGTCCCTGTCGAAAAAGCCCAGGCCTATCTTGCCGACATGGAAATCCATCCTGAGAAAGTCACGAAATACAGCCAGCTTTTGAACAAGCTGTCGTCTGAGCAGTACGACTTGATTCGTCAGAAGCCAGCAGAGGAATTGGGGAAGATGGCCAAGGAACGTGTGAAAGAATGGGCAAGACGGATCGGCCCCGTGTCGACTCATGAATACGTGACGATGAGCAAGCTGTGGGACATCCCGATAGATAGCATCATCAACGAGAAGATTACTCCCGAACTCATCAAGAAAATGCTTGATTTCTTCGTTATCGGGCAGGAAAAATACAAAGTCAAGCTCTCGGTGGCGTTCTTCACGTATTTGATGCATGGCCGCCAAGCGAACTCGTTCCTGCCAAAGAGCAATTTGCTGGTGTGCGGGCCAAGCGGCTCGGGCAAGACTTACGGCATGCAGACACTCGCCAAACTGTTTCATGTGCCATTCGTTACCATCCATTGCAACTCGTTGGTACAAGAAGGCATCGTGGGCCCGGGACTGACGGATGGTTTCACTTCTTTGCTGACTCAAGGCTGGTTGAAAGAGGAAATTGAACGTGCCGTGGTTTGCTTCGACGAGTTCGACAAGTTGTTTGAGAAAAACACAAACGGAGGCGATTCAGGCTACTACAATTCACGTGTTGTCAACGAAATGCTCAACATCATCGATGACAAGGGCGAAGTGGAGTTTGCCGAGACGTTCGAAAAATCGGGAGCCAACCGCATCAAGTTGCCTACACGCAAAATGATGTTCGTTTTTACAGGCGTATTCAACGGTTTGAGAGAAGAAACCGACACGGTGGAACCAACAGGTTACGTCCAAAGAAAGCCCATCGGCTTTAAGAAAAACAATCAACCCTTAGAAGAACCTGTTGCAGATGAAGAGACAGGTGAGCCTACTTTTGACGATTTCATTGATTTTGGCGTGAAGCCCGAAATCATGGGTCGTATCCAAAACTATGTCTTCCTAGATTCACTTACCGAAGAAGAAATGTTGGGGCTCTTCGACCTTGGCACAACCTCGCCTTTCAGCGAGTTTGAGCAATATTTCGCCATCAACGGCATCGACACGGTGCTGACCGACGAAGGCAAGCATACCTTGGCCAAGCTCGCCTGCGAACGAAAACTTGGCGTGCGCGGACTGAAGAGCCTGCTGCAACAGGTGCTTCTGGAAGACATGTACGACCTTGAGGTGGGGGAGGACAATATCTTGAATATCACACGCCAATACATTATAGACAACCTTAACAAATGACCACCATGATACACGACACTCTTTTGTTTCATTTCCAGAGAATCATCGAGAATATCCGCTCTCACAAAGAAAACAAAATCAACAAGCCTCTGCACGATTCCATCACCAATGATACTGAGTTCGAGGATCTGACGCTGTATAAAGAATATCTTTCCAAATTCGATGTTGAGCACGACTTTGAAGGCGTCAAATTGAACTATCCTCCAAATCTAAAGGATTACGAGGCCGACTTTTTCGTCTTGTTTCAACTGGCAGTTGCATCGTTTGCCAGCAATTACGGTCTTGAATGTAACGAGGATCCCGATGGTATGGAATTGGTCATCATGGTCGACGAAAAAGATAAGCACGTCACTAAAAAACTGAGCGAGATGCTGTGGCACCATATAGTCAGGCTTTTCGATATCTATATTGATGAACAAATCAATCTTGAAGCACTGCGAACCAATTCCGATGAAGAAAGGAAGGCTGTCGAAAAAGAACGTGAATTGAGGTTGATGGTGTACCGGAAAAAAGTCAAGCAATATCACTATCAGCGACAGAAAAAAAACAGACAACTCACCAATGAGGAGGAAAGCCAAGCGACAATAGCTGATTTGGACGATTTGTTGAATGGCTGATGCTATCAAAACACTAAGAATACCATGGAAGGAATGACAAGTGAAAACCCAATGCAAGAGACAACGCCAGTAGAACTTAATGAAAGCACTGAACAAGAGAACCGTGTGCAAAAGAAACCCTGGATGTGGGTGGCTGATGCCATTGTATGGGCGGCTTGTGTTGCAGCTCTCGTATGGGTGTTATCAACGACGCGGACGGGGGTGACTAGGTATATAACTTTTGACAACGAGTATGCCGAATACGCTACAGACAGCTCTGATTATGTGCATGAAGAAGACAACTAACAAGAATACAAAAATGGAAAAGAAGCCCCAATCAATTCTTGAATGGAAAAGCTGGCCGTGGCTGGTCGTTGCTGGCATAATGGCCGTTGCCGCAGTGGCGTTTTATCTGTTGGCCATGAACCGGAGGGATCTGTTTTCTTGGATGAATGAATGGTACCATAGTCTTGAGATAATTGTGCTGGCATTCATTGCCACAGGAGCCATCTTGCTATGCATCACCATTTATTCTTTCATCGCGTCTTTGACCCATTCGGATTTGAGGTTTAAGGATGCGTTTGGTCGGACGTTCCACAGCTATTGGGCTTTCTACATTCTGTTTGTGATATTGATGGTTGTAATCACAACCGTGTGGGCTAATATTTATAGCCAAGTGAACGATTATCATGGAGGTTTTTTCAGAGGATCTCGATGGGATGATATCAAAAGCGGTGTGTTTAGGGCACCACTAAAAGAAGAGGCGATGTTTCGGCTAATTCCCTTCCTGGTTGCCATCATCCCTACGGCGATGGTCAAATCGAAGCGGTGGAGAATCGTATTGGCATGCTTTTTCGGCATAATGCTGTTTTGCGTCCAAATGCAGTTTGGATATATACATTTGGGTATATATGAGACCATGGATGCTGCAAATCGGCAGGAATTGGATGCATTAATAAGATTGCACTTGTTCTTGCAAGGAGGGCCTGGAGTTCTCTTCGCATGCGCTTTTGGCCTTGTGCTTTATTACGCTGCGAGGGAAATCATCCTTCGGCAGAAAAAGCCAAACAAATTCAAAGCAATTGTGTTTGCCCTTCCCTTGGCTTATTTGGCTTCGTGTTTGACGCATGCAGGGTATAATCTTTTTTCGATAATTTCTAGTACGTTTTAATAAGTAAGTAGATGAGCAAATTTGGTTTACATATAAGACTCGAGGCTGCGAGATACGAGACGCGAGACAATTTGTTTCGTCCCGTGTCCCGAAGTCTCGTGTCCCGTGTCAAATCATTATGAAGTTTAGAACAGTTACTTAACCAATAATTACAGCTATGGAAACACCATCAACCTGCAAGCTTTTCAATTTCCAGCGTTACATCAATAACATCCGCGCTGCCTGCCGTTCTGGAGAAGAGAAGGCGGTGCTGGATGCCATCACTGACGAGACAACCATCGAGGAAACGCCGCTCTACAAGGACTACCTCTCGTTGTTTTTTGTCGAAAAAGCTTTTGACGGGTTTGAGTTGCTCACCAACCCCAAGCTTGACGTCACCTACGACGACTACATCATGTTGATAAGGTTGGCTGTCGCCTCACCCTCCAACGACTTTTCTGTTACGTTCGACAAAGAGAACAAAAACGTGGCGTTTTCCTTATTGGTTACAAAAAACGGCGAAACGATGGCCAAACCGTTGCTGGAATTTAATTTTATCATTGTCATTCGGCTGATGGAGGTCTATCTCCAGGAACAAATCAGGTTCGAAGCGATGCTCGCCGACCCTGCCGAAAAGAAAAACATCGAAAGGCTCAGGTTCATGATGAAAAAACGCTTCGACGAGAAAATCAAAGAGGCACGTCGCGCTGCCGGATGTGACATCGATAATGCATAATGAAGGAAGGGGTTGCGAGTTATCGAAGTTTCAACTATTTTTGCATTTTAGCAACAGCTTGCCGATGAAACAGAATGTAAGCAAAATTCTCCAGGAACGGCTTAGCCTCCAAATCGAACCTATGGTGCAAAGGTCCGGCTCATCGATTTTGGTGAACCTTTTCCCCGTGCAGTTCAAAATGGTTAAGGTGGAAGGCGGGGCTTTTTTTATGGGAGCTCAAAAAAAAGATCCAGAAAAGGAGAACTATCACCCGTATGTTGACGAGAATGCAACCAACGTTCATAAGGTCACATTGGACACCTTTTTCATTGGCGAAACCGTGGTGACTCAAGCTCTGTGGAAAGCAGTCATGGGTGAAGAGGATCGTCGTTTTGACTTTGGCGACGACGATTACCCAGCGGTAAGCCTCAATTGGATCGATTGCCAAAGCTTCCTCAAGGCACTAAACAAGAAGACTGGCCTCAAGTTCCGCTTGCCTACCGAGGCTGAATGGGAGTTTGCTGCCCGTGGAGGCAACAAAAGCCGTGGCTATGTCTATTCGGGGAGTAACGAATTGAACAAAGTGGCTTGGTCGGAACGAAGTCAAGACAAACGTCTGCATCCTGTCAAACAAAAACGTCACAACGAGTTGGGCTTGTATGATATGAGCGGCAATGTATGGGAATGGTGCAGCGATTGGGATGGAGATTATCCAACTCAGGAACAACACAACCCTAAAGGGCCTAAATCGGACAAATATTATTATCGGGTCATTCGAGGCGGTAATTGGAGCGATCCATCGTGGTTTTGTTATGTGTTCCAACGTTTTGCAAGCCGTTTCGATAAAACCTGGAGCGACTGCGGATTGCGCTTGGCGATGACAGGAGAGATGTTTTGTAAACCCATTAAACAATTAAAACAACTACAAAATAGTATACGATGACCTCACCGCAAATAACCATTACAGATGTAGACGGCTTGAAAAACCGCCTTTTGGAAGAGCAGTATTCGACAGATGAAATCCAAACTACCGAGAGTTACATCAAGGAATTGTTTTACAAGGCCGCCTTCATGGTGTTTCACGATACCTTGGCAAGACCGTTGCCCAAAAGCATCGAAATCAGACTTTTCACGGATGATAACCTCGTGTTGGAGGTATGGCGACAGTGGTATGAGATTGCCGGCATCGACGTCAAAGACTCGCGTCCAAACCATCTCGTGTTCCATATCCGAGAATACATGTTCAGGAGTATCCTCGACGAGGAAGACAACGGCTTTTTCATCGTAACGGCGATTGAGGAGATGATGCGGGCTGCTGACCTTGCGAATCGACAGATGGGTGATACTGTTTTGGACGATATCACCCAAAACCACAACAACCATGAATTGGTTTTCGGCCATGACAAAAAGAACCCTTTCAAGGTCTTGTTTAAGATGGTGCAACTGTTGCTGCAATATCGGTCCGAAAGCATCGCCATCTTGGGCGGTCGCTTGTTGACGGATCGTGAGTTCGACTTGAACCCGAACTCTTTGTCCTGGTTCCGCAATAAGGTTCTTAATATATGCCAGAAGGCGCAATGCTGGTTGCAGGGCGAGAAATACGGAGATGATTTCCTCGATATGGAATTGCGCGTTGACGAAATGGAGGCCGTGGGAGAGCTGTTACATGTTATGCTGGCACTAGGCTGCTTGAGCGAAGTTGATTCGGTAAAGCTGAAAGTGGGGTTCAAGACTGGCATTTATGACTTAACTCCAGACGAGCGAAGAGTTATTCTCGAGCATGCGATTTCTTTGAATATTAAGGACTATTATCAAGGTCTTTTTTCACCCACCAACGATGGCAAATCCATAGCCCCGAGAGAACCCATCACGGACTTTGCGAAAACATGGGAGGAAATGTATGGAAGTAAAATAACTGATACTATGTGTGTTAATAAATAAACTACGTAATGACTGAAACAAAGTTTATCAATTCATTTGTTGCAATTCTCGAGAATTCTCCAAAGACCATGGGCGAGTTGCTTGATGGTGCGTTGGAAGTAGGTTTTTATGGCTGGATCATTGCGGATCTCTCACTTTGCAGGGAGCCTGGCATCAAAAAGAGAATTGGAAGAAGAGTGGTGATGTACAACAAGGCGGAGCAAAGAATCTATATTAAAAATTTCACTTCGTGTAAGTTGAATGAGGTTTGTGGCATTTACAATGAAGTCAAATGGCGTGGTTAAATTTTGCTGTAAAGGTTGAAAAAACCGAAAAAGCGTACTATATCATATACGTATGAACTATCAAATTGCCTCAAAATCAGAAAAAGGCCGCAAAAAGGAAAGCTTCGAACGCAATGGCGACTGTTGCGGCTGGATTGACGAATCAGGTTGTGTGGTGCTTGCCTTGGCCGATGGCGTAGGTAGCTGCGCCGACGACAGTCGAGCCTCAAAGACCACATGCGACTTGTTTTTGGAGAAATGCAGGTCGGCCTTGAAGGATCCCAAGATATTGACCGACGCGAAACTAGCCCAGTTTTGTCGTGAGATTGACCCTGTGTTGGCTGTCGACAACGACATGGCTTGCTTCTGCGCTGTCGTATGGTACGTCAACACCCGAAGGGTGGTATGGCTCCATGTGGGTGATACACGTATTTATAGGTATAGCAAGGCAGAAGGTCTTGTCCAGATGACTGAAGACGATCACGGTAAGGCGGTCAATATCAAGGTGAACGGAAAGCTTTATACCGACCATGGTGCCGTGGTGTCGGCCACCCCCATCGACAATGCTATCGGCGACCGAGGCTGCGATTTCCATACGGGCACATTCG
>Ga0247609_10000678_pt1 | contig 45105 bp, 36 predicted proteins | sample 172DNAGHGlowgp2_FD_193487 | JGI IMG/M metagenome (GOLD analysis project Ga0247609, IMG submission 193487) | Sheep rumen microbial communities from Palmerston North, Manawatu-Wanganui, New Zealand - 1728 DNA GHGlow gp2 | ecosystem: Host-associated > Mammals > Digestive system > Stomach > Rumen ... | reverse complement strand
AAATACAATGACTTCAATATCTCCGGTGGTTATGCCTATAACTGGGTTTTCAGCAAGCATTTCCTATTGGCTGGAAGTATTCAGGCTGCAATAGCTTATAAGCAAAGTCAGGGCAATATGGATTCATATAATCGTGATTTAGGATTCTATTTTAATAATATCAACCTTGATGGTATAGGTCGCTTCGGAATTGTTTATAATAATATGCGTTGGTTTGCCGGAGCGAGTGTCATCGTCCATACCAATAATTATCACAAATCGCGTTTCTCTACCAATAACACCTTTGGTTCGATGAACATGTATGTGGGATATTATTTTGGACTTAAAAAGAAATACAGAAAAAAATGAAGTTGCTAAGAATCATTTGTTGTATAGGCGCTTTGTTGACGGCGGGACCAATTACTTCTCAAAGATGTCATTACACACGTCAGGATAGTTTGACTGTGTGTCGTATATTAGAGAGTGGCGAGAAAGATGTCCTGAACATTGCCCGGCAATTTCTCAATGTGCCCTATGTTGCACATACGCTGGAACTGTATCCCGATGATGAACGGTTGGTGCTCAATACCTCTGAACTTGATTGTACTACTTTTGTCGATGTCGTTGTAGCATTAGCTATATGTAATCGTCGAGGTGAGAAGCGTTTCTCTGACTTTGTTTTTCAGTTGCATCAGCAGCGCTATTGGGGAGGTTACTGTAATGGCTATCCTAGTCGCATACACTATTTCAGCGACTGGATTGATGACAACACCCGACTTGGTTATGTCCAAGAACTTCAATCTCCCAATCCTCCTTTTACAGACGTTCAGACCCTTCATGTTGATTTTATGACTAAGCATCCAAAATCTTACGTCTCTCTGGAGCGTCATCCGGAATATCTTGAGACTATAGCCGAGCAAGAGAAATCCTTGACAGGTCGTCAATATCGTTATATTCCCACCTCTCGTATTCGCAACACTCATACAATGCGCGAAGCTGTTCACGATGGTGACATTTTAGCCATTACGAGTACTACCCCTGGCTTAGATATTGCCCATCTAGGCTTTGCAGTCTGGCGCGAAGACGGTCTCTACTTGCTTGATGCGTCGAGTATCTATAAGAAGGTACTTGAGGAGCCAGTTACTCTGCGTTATTATCTTGAACATCGCAAGCGAGTGACTGGTATTCGCGTTGTACGTATTCAATCAACATTAACTAAATAAAAAAGTGTATTATGAAAACAATGATGAAATGTTTTGTCATTTTCAGCATGTTGCTGATGGCATTGCCTATGGTGGCTCAAAAAGATTTGAAGCTTTCTGCCGCAGATCAGAAGAAATTCGAGAATTATCAGAAGCAGTTATCTGCCTTTGATTCCAAGCTTGAGGTTCTGTCAGTCCAGGCAGAGGCCGAACCGTCTAAAATGGCTGAGATTCGTAAGAAAGCGATGGCCATCTATGAAGATAAGATGAACTATGTTCTAAAGATAATTCGTGAGAATCCGAATAACATGATTCCTGCCGCTTTTGTTGGAGATGTAGCATATAACTTAGAGTATGACGAACTGGTAGAGATCTGTAATCCGAAGAATGCCTACTACAATCATCCGGCCATGGATCTTCCAAAGAAACTACTTAAGAGTCTTGAGAAGCGTGCCCCAGGCAAGATGTATACTGATATGACTATCAAAGATATGTCAGGAAAAACCCATAAGCTGAGTGAATGGGTAGGCAAGGGCAAATATGTCATGATTGACTTTTGGGCATCATGGTGTGGTCCCTGTCGTCAGGAGATGCCTAATGTAGTAAAGAATTATGCAAAATATCATTCTAAAGGTTTTGAGATTATCGGTATCTCATTCGACCAGAAAGCTGAAGCCTGGAAGAAAGCAGTCACCGATCTGCGAATGAAGTGGCCCCAGTTGTCAGACTTAGGCGGTTGGCAGTCTGCTGCAGCAGAAGTATATGGTATCAATTCCATTCCTGCCAGTATCTTACTTGACGGTAAAGGCAAAATCGTGGCAGTTAATCTTCGTGGCGACCAGTTGGGTGCCAAATTGAAAGAGATCTATGGATTCTAAATGACGTCAGCTTTAGTAGTGACTCTCTTTTTTTACTCTCCATACATAGATGACTGTACCTGTGAGAATCAGTACAAATGGAATGACAACCAATGTGTTGGCAATGGGAAAACCTAGTAAATGGATGGCTATGAAGAGTGCCACACCTATTAAAATGAGTGTCAGTCCTATGTATTTGAAGGCAGATTTCATGTAAAATCGTTAAAAAACGGTGCAAAGATACAAAATAATTTATGATACATCACGAATAATTCATATTTTTTTTGTACCTTTGCATCCGCATTTTGCAAAAATAACTTTTATAAACAATTAAACGTATTATGAATCAGTACGAAACCGTTTTCATTTTAACTCCCGTTTTGTCTGACGATCAGACAAAGGAAACGGTCGCTAAGTTCAAGAAGGTGCTCACCGACAAAGGTGCTGAGATTCTGAATGAAGAGGCCTGGGGACTGAAGAAGCTGGCTTATCAGATTGAGAAGAAGACTTCTGGATTCTACTATCTGTTAGAGTTCAAGGCCGAGCCAGCAGTTATTAAGACGTTGGAGACCGCTTATCGTCGTGACGAGAAAGTGATTCGTTTCCAGACAGTGAAGCTCGACAAGTTTGCTGCCGAGTATGCTGAGAAGCGTCGTAAGAAGTATTCAACTAAAGTAGAGGAGGCTTAAATCATGGCAGAACAATCAGAAATCCGTTATCTCACAGCTCCTTCTATCGACACGAAGAAGAAGAAGTATTGCCGTTTTAAGAAGAGCGGTATTAAGTACATCGACTACAAAGATCCTGAGTTCTTGAAGAAGTTCCTGAACGAGCAGGGTAAGATTCTTCCCCGCCGTATTACCGGTACTTCTCTGAAGTTCCAGCGTCGTGTGGCTCAGGCCGTTAAGCGTGCTCGTCAGATCGCACTGCTGCCCTATGTAACTGATATGATGAAATAAACAGTAAGGAGGACAAAGTATGGAATTGATTCTGAAAGAAGATATTATCGGTCTGGGATTTAAGAACGATATTGTGAATGTTAAGTCGGGCTATGGCCGCAACTACCTGATTCCTCAGGGCAAGGCAGTCATTGCTTCTGAGTCAGCAAAGAAGATTTTGGCTGAGAACCTGAAGCAGCAGGCTCATAAGCTTGCCGCTCAAAAGGCTGCCGCTGAGGAGCGTGGTAATGCTCTTAATGGTGCTTCTGTTTGTGTTGCAGCTAGGGTTAGTGCTACTGGTCAACTTTATGGTAGTGTTACTACTGCTACTGTTGCTGAAGAATTGAAGAAGCAGGGCTTTGATGTTGATCGTAAGATTATCACTATGCGCGACATCAAGAAGGTAGGTGAGTATGTTGCTCTGGTACACTTCCACAAGGAGGTTACCGTTGAGATTCCTGTGAAGGTTGTATCAGAAGGTGTTGAAGAGGCTGCTCCTGCAGTAGAGGAGGCACCTGTTGCTGAGGCTCCCGTTGCTGAGGTTCCTGCACAAGAGGAAGATGCTCCCGCAGCTGAATAAGATAAACTGCTGTAAAGCTTATCATTGATATTATAACGCGGAATCCCGGTCATCAGTTGATGATCGGGATTTTTTTTTATACTATTTTTTCTAGTTTTACTAGAATAACTAGTTTTACTAGAATTATCTGATTCTCTTGATAATCAAGATAAAGATTTTGCATAAAAAAATACCACTGGATTATCCAGTGGTATTTGCTTTTACTTTAAGTTCGCAGAGATTACTCCTCGGTCTTCTCTTCGCCCTCAGCAGCAGCCTCTTCAGCAACGGGAGCGTTCAGCTCAGCCTCGAAAGCAGCAAGCTTAGCCTCGAAAGCAGCCTTTACAGCCTCGTTAGCGGTGTCGATAGCAGCGATCTGCTCGTCGTAAGCAGCCTTAGCAGCCTCGTAAACCTTTGTGCAAGAGTCGTAAGCAGCCTTAGCAGCCTCGTCAGCGTCCTCAGCGAGAGCCTCGGGAGCAACGGGAGCCTCAACAGTAGCCTTGATGCTGTCGATAACAACGTTCATCAGAGAATCCTTCTGAGCGTCTGTAGCAGTCTTAACCTCGTTACCACAAGCAGCTACCATAGCTGCGCATGCGAACATAAATGCAATCTTTTTCATTTTTTCTTTGCTTTTTTTAATCTGTAAAACAATCATTTGTTTATTAAAACGATGCAAAGGTACGCATTTTTTTAATACCGCGTATCATTTTTTTTGATTTTTTTTAGATGATTTTTGTAACTTTTTTGTAACTACCTGATATTCAGTCGTTTCGTTATTGTTAAAAAAGGTTATCATTTTTACACTTAATCGAATCTTCTTAAAAATCTGTTTTTTAATTGATTATTTTTTGTACCTTTGTAGTCTGAAATCTGACACCTTATATTATATATGATAGATACATCCGCTTTTCAAGGTAAGACAGCCGCTTATTACACCCTAGGATGCAAGTTGAACTTCTCTGAGACGTCTACATTTGGTAAGATGCTTCAAGATATGGGTGTTCGTACTGCATCCAAAGGTGAACAAGCAGATTTATGTCTGATAAACACCTGCTCTGTTACTGAAGTCGCTGACCATAAATGTCGTCAAGCCATCCATCGCATGGTTCGTCAACACCCCAATGCGTTTGTTGTTGTTACCGGCTGTTATGCTCAGTTATCTTCAGAAGATGTTTCAGATATAGAAGGTGTCGATCTTGTGTTAGGTTCTAACGAGAAGGCAAACCTCATTCAGTTTCTGTCTGATGCGTGGTCGGGAAAATCTTCTCGAAATGTCTATTGTGTTTCTAAGACGAAAGACATTACTAGTTTTGCCCCTAGTTGTTCTCGTGGCAATCGTACTCGTTTTTTTCTGAAGGTACAAGATGGTTGTGATTATTTCTGTACATATTGCACAATCCCTTACGCCCGCGGTTTCAGCAGAAATCCCTCCATTGCCTCTTTAGTTTGTCAGGCTGAGGAAGCAGCAAGTGAAGGTGGTAAGGAAATCGTATTGACAGGTGTGAATATAGGAGACTTCGGCAAGACGACAGGTGAGAGTTTTCTTGGCTTAGTGAAAGCCCTTGATGTCATAGAAGGAGTAAAGCGCTATCGTATTAGTAGTTTGGAGCCCGATTTGTTGAGTGACGAGTTGATAGATTATTGCAAGGTGAGTCGTGCGTTTATGCCCCATTTCCATATCCCCTTGCAGAGTGGCAGTGATACTGTTCTTCGTCTGATGCACCGTCATTATGACAGTCATTTGTTTGCCGACAAGATTTTGAAGATCAAGGAAGCGATGCCTGATGCATTTATAGGTGTTGACGTAATGGTAGGTTGTAGGGGTGAGACTCCCGACTGTTTTGAAGAGACCTATGAGTTACTTCGTTCTCTCCCAGTCACTCAGCTTCATGTGTTTCCATATTCCGAGCGTCCTGGTACCGCAGCCTTGAAGATTCCGTATGTTGTATCTGAAAAAGACAAGAAACAGCGAAGTAAGCGTCTGTTGGAAATGTCTGATTCAAAGACGGTGTCTTTCTATTCTCAATACATAGGCCAACAGGTGGAAGTACTATTTGAAAAAGCCACTCGAGGCAGAGCGATGCATGGCTTTACCCGTAATTATATTCGTGTGGAACTCTCGCCAGATGCCTCCCGCCCTGAATATGACAACCAGCTTATTACTGTTAAGTTGGGAGATTTTAATCACGATAAAACAGCCTTAAAAGCAGAAGTCGTATATGGATAAGTTAGCCATTGTCATTCTCAATTGGAATGGCTCTAAGATGTTGAGCCAGTATCTTCCCAGTGTTTTACAGTATTCACGTGAAGAGGCTACCATTTATGTAGCTGACAATGCCTCTTCCGATGACAGTCTGGAGATGCTTCGTAGTCATTTTCCTGAGGTACGTCTTATCCTTCTTGATAAAAACTGGGGTTTTGCCGAAGGCTATAATAAGGCATTGGCCCAGATAGATGCCGAGTACTATCTGCTGTTAAATAGTGATATTGAGGTAACTCATCATTGGCTGTCTCCTATGCTCGAGTTTATGGATGCTCATCCAGAGGTAGCGGCCTGTCAGCCGAAGTTGCTATCAGTCTTCGACAAGGATAGTTTTGAATATGCCGGAGCCTGTGGTGGCTTTCTCGACAGGTATGGCTATCCTTTCTGCCGTGGTCGTATTTTCGATACTATCGAGAAAGACAATGGTCAGTATGATCAGCCAGCGGAGATTCTTTGGGCTACAGGTGCAGCACTTCTCACGCGCGCGCGTATATATAAAAAGGTGGGAGGACTGGACGCTCGTTTCTTTGCTCACAATGAAGAAATAGACCTGTGTTGGCGCATGCGCATCATGGGATACAAGATTTATTGCATTCCCGACAGTAAAGTGTATCATGTTGGAGGTGGTACTTTACCAAAGGGTAATCCGATGAAAACTTATCTAAACTTCCGCAATAATCTCACGATGTTATATAAGTGCCTGTCAGATAGTGAACTGCGGCATGTGATGCGTTGGCGTTGGTTCTTAGACTATCTTGCAGCCTGGCAGACCTTGATTCTCAATCGCAACCTGGGAGATTTCAAGGCTATCTATCGTGCCCGTCGCGATTTCAACCATTGGAAGAAAGATTTTGATGCTGACCGCCAAACCATCCAGCAGGGTAGGGTTGTTACCTCTATTCCCGAGCAGCGTCCCTTTTCTCTGCTCTGGCAATACTATGCGAAAGGTCGGAAACATTTTTCCGACCTCCCGTAATCTTGTTTCTTAATAAGTTCTCTTATAGTTTGCAACTTGGAAACTCCCAGTTTGCAACTTGGAAACTCCCAGTTTGCAACTTGCAAGCTCAATGCTTCTTTATGATGACTATGACAGGAGTCTCCACCTCTTTTCGCCAAGTTTTCAGGTAGTCAAACCATTCCTTGTCAGAATGGAATCCGAACGACTCGTTGGCTGAACAGTATGTTATCTTATAACTGAGCTGTTGTCCCTTTGTACCCACAACAAATGCGTAGTTGTCTTTATTGGCAGGCTCCTCGTTAATGATGTTTTCCTTGGAGAGCAGGATAGCCAGTCCTACCGTTTCTGGTTTCCATTTTACGGTATCTGTTGACGGATAGTCGGTACCCCAGCATGCCCTTAATCCGTTTTTGTCGCTATATTCAGTAGACCCTTTCACGTTGATGATACCTGTAGAGAAACGGTAGTCATCCACGTTTCTGTTGAACAACACATCGACATTCGTGTCTCGATGGTTGGCATATTGCGTATAGCGTAGTGTCATGTTTACTGGAGGCAGTTGCTCATCTGCCACCCAGCCTTGGTCCACCACTTCTACTATGGTTCGCAGCGGTCCATAGGCAATGACTCTCTGTGTACGGTTCTTCACAGGTTCTATCATAGTGGGCTCCTGTCCGTTCCATCCTCTGAAGGCTCCTAGTCCGAAGGTGTTTCCCACCCATAGCACGTCATCTCCGTAGCCCTCTTTCTTTTGTTGGTCAGAGGTGTAAAACTGTGTTGCTTCCAGTTCCAGTCTCTTTTGGAATTTGCCGTAGAGATCCAGTGTCTGTCTTTTGTCGAAATAAATACGTATGCCATTGAGTTCGCTTTCGAAGGCCACACCGTGATGGTGTAACAGGTTATAACTGTTGGCGCAGTCCCCTCTTACTGTGAGGCTCGATACAAAGTTGTTGTGCTTGTTTTTCTCCTTTACTTTGTCGTTTCGCATAAGCATCTCTGTGAACACCTTAGGGGCGTATTGCTTTGGCTCTCCCGATTCTAGGAGTTTGACATTGAAATACTTAGTGCCTTTTGAGTCGAAATCCACTTGGAAGCACAACTCATCAAACTTCTCATCCAAGTTGATGTCATCCAATTGGTAAGGCACCTCATTGGCTGTTTGGTTCTTATCAATGAGTGTAACCTCAGCCGACCGTACCTCACCATATTGTTCAAGCGGTATGATTACAAATTCCGTTCTTGCTTGGTTGATTGTATTTTTCACTTCCACGTTGAGAGTGGTTTGTGCTTCTGTTGCGATTGAAATGCCTAATAAAGTTAATAATGCTAACTGTTTCATTGTTGTTTCTTTTTACCACAAAGTTAACAATTATAGACAAAAATGCTGCTTTTATTAAAACATTTTAGGTTAAAATTTGGTTAATTCAAGAATTTTTAGTACTTTTGCGGCGAAATTTAACAAACATAAAACATTTATTGATGCGTTATTTCTATCTTGTTGCATTCATTGTGATGGCAGCCTGCATAGGTTGTCAGTTACAACTGAAACCAGCCCCTGAAGAGCCTGAGGTTCAGAAAGTGCAGATAGAACGCTATGACAAGATAGAGGTAGAATACTTGACATCCGGCGACTATGGTGCGCTTCAGCAGTTGAACACTGACTATCCAGTTCAGACTCGTATGCTTATTGAGAATGTTCTTCGTATCGGCCATGTCGACGATTCAGACATTAACGCGAAGTTTTATGATTTCTATCAGGACAGCACTTTGCAGCAACTCCTTGTCGATGTTCAGATACAGTTTGAGAGTTTAGGCGACATTGACAAAGAGCTCTCTTCTGCCTTCAGCCGTTTGCGTGAGATATTACCTCAGATGGCATATCCCCAGGTGTATACTCAGGTTACAGCCCTTGATCAGAGTATCGTTGTAGGTAATGGAATGCTGGGCATCTCCCTTGACAAGTACCTTGGCTCAGACCATCCGCTCTATCTACGTTTTGGCTATTCCGAACGTCAGCGTCGTATGATGAGCCGTGAATATATAGTTCCCGACTGTATCAGTTTCTATCTGTTGAGCCTTTACGAAGGCTGTGATGTTCGTCAATTGATGCCTAAGATTCAGTATGTGGTCAATCGTGTGATGGACCGTAAGTTCTTTGATAATGAGGAGATTACTAAGGTAGAGAAATACATGAAGGAGCATTATCAGCTGTCTGTTGATTCTTTGTTGAAGGATAGTGTACACCTCATTTAGAGGAGTTATATTTGTTTTTTCGCTCGCTTATTCGTACCTTTGACATTCGTCTAAGGTACTCCCGCTCGGAAAAAATCAAATTATATTTGTTTTTTCGCTCGCTTATTCGTACCTTTGCAACAAAATCACGAATAAGATGAAAACAATAGCAATATTTTGTGCTGCCTTGTTGATGGGTGGCAGTCAATTGATGGCAGGTAGCCAATTAGATTTGAAAGAGATTACCAGTGGTGCCTTTCGTGGCGAGTCAATGACCTCTATCGAGTCTTTGCCTGATGGTGAGAGTTATGCTCAGATGACGTCGGATGGTAAGCAAGTTGTGCAGTACTCATTTCGCACAGGCAAACAAGTATCTGTTCTCTTTGATGTGGCAATAGCTCGTGGAGCCAAGTTGGAGCATATTGACGGATACCTGATGAGTCCTGATGGCAAACGCATGTTGATTCAGACTGATACGAAGTCCGTCTATCGTCGTTCGTTTACCGCCACCTATTATATATATACTATCTCCAACAACAAGTTAGAGCGTTTGAGCGACGGCGGTCCGCAGCAGACACCCTTGTGGAGTCCAGATGGTAATCAGGTAGCTTTTGTACGAGGTAATAATATCTACTTAGTCAAACTACTCTACAACAACTCTGAGAGTCAGGTGACCAAGGACGGCAAGTCCAATGAGGTTATCAACGGTTTGCCCGACTGGGTGTGCGAGGAAGAGTTTTCCCACAACCGTGCGATGGTCTTCACAGCCGATTCCAGGCAGATAGTCTGGGTAAGATATGACGAGTCCGCCGTTCAGGAGTATGCGATGCCCCTGTTCAAGGGTCTCAATCCCGAGCGTGATGCTTATTCCACCTATCCTGGCATTTATCGTTATAAGTATCCGAAGTCAGGAACTTCCAATTCTAAGTTGAGTGTTCTCAGTTTTGACATCAAGAGTCATCAAACCCGCACCATCCAGGTACCCCTTGAGTCCGATGACTACATCCCCCGTATCCAGATGACCAGCGACCCTGCCAGGGTTGCCGTCTTTACGTTGAATCGTCATCAAGATCATCTGAAGGTCTTTATGGCTAATCCTCTTTCTACTGTCTGTCAGCAAGTTGTTGATGATCAGGTGGATAAGTATATTAAGGATGACACCTTCCAAGATGCATTGATTACCAGTCAGCACATCATTCTGACCAGCGAGCGTAGTGGCTATAACAGCATCTACGTCTACAGTCTTAACGGACAGCTACAACGTACTATTCAACAAAATGTCGTGACCGATGTCTATGGCTATGACGAGCAGTCTGGTGATGTCTATTATGCAGCCCTTCCCGATGGTCCTCTTAATCAGAAAGTCTTTGTCTCCCATAAGAATGGCAAGAACAATGTCTGACGCCGAAGGACGGTTGGAACACAGCCGTGTTCTCCAAGGATTTTAAGTCGTATCTGGCTACCTGGAGCGACCTGAACACGCCAGCCATTACCACGCTCTGTACGTCGGGTGGCAAAGCAGTGAAGACCCTTGTCGACAACAAGGCTTTGGCTCAGAAGTACCAATCGTATGCTCAGGGTGAGAAGTCATTCTTTACTTTCACCACCTCTGAGGGTGTGCAGTTGAACGGTTGGATGGTTAAGCCTGTCGGTTTTAATCCCTCTCAGCGTTATCCCGTTGTGATGTATCAATATGGTGGTCCAGGCTCTCAGCAGGTGAAGAATGCATGGTCTGTCGGCATGAACGGTCAGGGTGCAATCCTTGAGCAGTATCTTGCCCAACACGGCTGTCTGGTGGTCTGTGTTGACGGTCGTGGCACTGGCGGTCGTGGCGCCGAGTTTGAGAAATGCGTCTATCTACGTTTGGGCGAGTTGGAGGCTAAGGATCAGGTAGAAACTGCTCTCTGGCTAGGTCAGCAGAGCTATGTCGATAAGAACCGCATCGCTATCTGGGGCTGGTCGTACGGCGGTTGGAACACGCTGATGTCAATGTCTGAGGGTAGGGCCGTTTTCCGCTGTGGCATTGCCATTGCTCCTCCCACCAATTGGCGCTACTACGACACCGTGTATTCCGAGCGTTATCTTCGCACTCCCAACGAGAATGCCCGTGGCTACGACGATGCCTGTCCTATAGCCCGCGCCGATAAGCTACATGGCTCGCTGTTACTCGTTCACGGACTGGCCGATGATAACGTACACTATCAGAATACGGCTGAGTATGTGGAAGCCCTTGTGCAAGCCGATAAGGACTTCCGCCAACTGGTCTATACCAATCGCAACCACAGCATCTATGGCGGCAATACTCGTAACCATCTGTTCCGCCAGTGCATGCAATTCTTTACTACCGAATTAGGATTAACTAAATAGGACTGTCTACTATGAAACGACTAACCATACTGTTGACCCTGTTGTGTGTGCTGGGCACCATTGCTGAGGCCCGTGTACCCCGTAAGAAGGTCAATCCCGTTCCCCCCACCATTGAGATTATCACCAAGGTCAACGACTACTGGCAGCAGCACCATAAGCCTGAGGTGCGTTCTTTCTGGGATGAAGCCGCCTATCACACCGGCAATATGGAGGCCTATCGTCTGTTGGGCAATGCCCGATGGTTGGCCTATAGCGATGCCTGGGCTCGTCATAACCGTTGGATGGGCGCCCGTGAGAAAGATACTTCAAAATGGAAGTATAAGACCTATGGTGAGGGGCAGGACTTCGTACTCTTCGGTGACTGGCAGATCTGTTTTCAGACCTACCTTGACCTTTATGAGATGAACCCCGATGCCCATAAGATAGCACGTGCGCTGGAGGTCATGGACTATGAGGTGCGTCAGCCCCAGAGCGACTTCTGGTGGTGGGCAGATGCCTTGTACATGGTAATGCCAGTCTTCTCCAAGCTCTATAAGACTACAGGCGATGTGAAGTACCTTGACAAGCTCTACGCCAACTACCGTTGGGCCGATGAGTTGATGTACGATACTGAGTCACACCTTTATTTCCGTGATGCCAAGTATATCTATCCTAAGGCAAAGACCCGTAACGGAGGCAAGGACTTCTGGGCTCGTGGCGACGGATGGGTGCTGGCAGGCCTGGCCAAGGTACTTGCCGATATGCCTATGGATTATGTCCACCGTCCTTTCTTCGAACAGCGTTTCAAGGAGTTGGCTGAGGCTGTAGCTAAATGTCAGCAGCCTGAGGGCTATTGGACTCGCTCGATGCTCGATAAGGATCATGCCGAGGGTCCTGAGACCTCTGGCACCGCCTTCTTCACTTATGGCCTGCTGTGGGGTATGAACCACGGCCTGTTGGCAAAGGATGTCTATGAACCCGTGATGACCCGTGCCTGGGAGTATCTGACACGCAAGGCTCTTCAGCCCTCAGGTGCTGTGGGCTTTGTGCAACCCATTGGCGAGCGTGCCATTCCAGGACAGCAGCTGTCTGAGAAGAATGAAGCCAACTTTGGTGTAGGCGCCTTCCTGTTGGCAGCATGTGAACACCTTCGCTATGAAGATGCATCTGTCGGCGATGAGGGTAGTGCTGTGGTGAAGGTGGATATCAAGAACCCCTCTCAGGAATTCCGCCAGCAGGTGGTGGAGATTGAAGCCGCCCCCGTCTACGAACAACTTGGCATACACGGTGGGCGCCAGTTTATCGTCTACGATGTGGCTGGACTCGAAGTACCCTATCAGTTGAGCCACGACGGAAAGATTCTGCTCGATGCCGGTGTGCGTCCGCAAGGCACCCTGAACTTTACTATCAAGAAAGGCACTCCCAAGGTCTATCGAACAGTTTGCTGGGGGCGCTTGGTTCCTGAGCGCAAGGATGACTTCGCCTGGGAGAACGACCGTGCTGCCTATCGCGTCTACGGTCCTGCCCTGCAGCGCACTGGCGAGAAGAGCTATGGCGTCGATGTGTGGTCGAAGAACACCCCCGAGTTGGTGGTCGATTACCGCTATCACACAGAAGATATCAATATTCCCCGTGCTACCGAACTGCGCAAAACCGACCGCAAGGCAGGCGACCTGCTCTATCGTGAGTCTTCCTATCATAACGACCACGGTCGTGGCATGGACTTGTATAAGGTAGGTGCAACCCTTGGCTGTGGTACTCCAGCCCTGATGGTCGATGGTGAGTTGGTCTATCCCTATTGCTTCAAGGACTATGAGGTGCTTGACAACGGTCCGATGCGTATGACTGTGCGTCTTACTTATCAGCCAACGGTCGTCAAGGGCGATACGCTGGTAGAACATCGTATTATCCAACTCGACAAGGGCTCCAACTTCAACAAGATGACCGTATGGTATGACGGTCTGTCACAGACTGCAGCACTTGCCTCAGGTGTGGTCATCCATTCTGAGGACAAGGAAAGCGTCGTGCTGGGACGGAACTACGTGCAGTATGCCGACCCTACCGATAATGTAGCCGTGAACAACTGTCAGTTGTTTGTAGCCACCCTCTATTCCCAAGGAGTGACAAAGACTATGAAGTTGCTCTTCGACCAGCCGGCTAATGGCAATGAGGGGCATGCTCTGGGTGTTCAGGAGAACTACAATGGCGAACCGTTCACCTATTATTTCGGTTCTGCATGGTCAAAATACGATGTGCGCACCCAACAGGAGTGGCAGCAGCGCATCGACTGGACTCTGCGTCAGTTAGAACAGCCCCTGCAGGTCACTCTAAAAGACTAAAAGCGATATGTTACGACATCTCTATATAAAGAACTTTGCACTTATTGATGTGCTCGATATGGACTTCCACAGTGGTTTCTCCGTGATTACCGGTGAGACGGGTGCGGGTAAGAGTATCATCCTCGGTGCTATCGGCCTGATGCTGGGTCAGCGTGCCGACTCGAAAGCCATCAAGCAGGGTGCGGAGAAATGTGTTATCGAGGCCCATTTCGACCTCTCCCGCTATCGGATGGAGGACTTCTTCTGTCAGAACGATATCGAGTACGATGCCACCGATACCATTATACGTCGTGAGCTGACCGCTTCGGGCAAGAGTCGTGCGTTTATCAACGATACCCCTGTAGCTCTGTCCCTGTTGAAAGACCTTGGTGAACGCCTGGTCGATGTGCACTCACAGCATCAGAACCTCCTTCTCAACAAGCAAGACTTCCAGTTGAGTGTTGTCGATGTGATAGCCCGGGATGCAGATGAGCAGCAATCCTATCGCCGGTCGTTCGACGCTTGGCAGTCTGCGCAGCAAGCCCTTGAAGCGTTGAAGGCCGATCTTGCTCATGGCCTTGAGCAGCAGGAGTTCCTGCAATTCCAGTATGAAGAGTTATCAAATGCCCACCTGGTGGAGGGTGAACAGGAGGAGTTGGAGCAACGTAGCGACCTGATGACTCATGCTGAGGATATCAAGACCGGTCTTTACGAAGCTTCATCCTTGCTTTCCGGCGATGAGGGCGGGGTAGTGAGCTCCCTGCGCCGTGCCCAGGGTGCTTTGCAGAATATCGTGCGTGTCTATCCCGAGGCCAGCGAGTTGGCAGAGCGTCTCTCCTCCTCTTATATCGAGTTGAAAGACGTTGACAGTGAACTGACGCGTCGTCTGGATGACATCGACTTCGACCCTGCCGAACTCGAAACCGTTAATGCCCGCTTGGATCTGATCTATAGCTTGCAGAAGAAGTACCGTGTGGATACCGTTGCCGACCTTCTTGCGATGCAACACCATCTGCACGACGAGTTGGCTAAGTTTGAGAATAGCGATGAGGCTATAGCCGAGCTTCAGTCGAAAGCCGAAGTCCTCTTGCAAGAGACTCGCCGACATGCCGATGCGCTCAGCAAGCAACGCGCTAAAGCCGCAAAGGAGATTCAGCGTGAGATGCTGGAGCGTCTGGTGCCTCTGGGCATGCCTCACGTGCGTTTTGAGGTGAAGATTACCACCACCGACCTGAATCGTAATGGACAGGACCACGTGGCTTTTTTCTTCAGCGCCAATACCTCTACGCCCCTTCAGCCTGTATCTCAGGTGGCATCGGGCGGTGAGATAGCCCGTGTGATGCTCGCACTGAAGGCGATGATTAGTGGTGCTGTGAAACTGCCCACCATCATTTTCGATGAGATAGACACTGGTGTCAGCGGTAAGATAGCCGAGCAGATGGCACACATCATGGCAGAAATGGGAGCCGCTGACCGACAGGTCATCAGCATCACTCACTTGCCTCAGATTGCTGCCCTTGGCACCACCCATTATAAGGTATTCAAGGATGAGACCTCACAGGGAACCACCAGTCACATGCAGATGCTCTCTACCGATGAGCGCGTGGCTGAAATAGCACAGATGCTCAGTGGCAGCGATGTGACTGAAGCCGCTATTCAAAATGCAAAAGATTTACTTAAGATATGAAACGTTATTTTCTTATTATCAGCACTTTAATAATCTCTCTTGTTACTTTCGCTCAACCTTCTTGGGTAAAGAAAGCGACCAAGTCAGTATTCACTCTGAAGACCTTCTCAGCTGATGGAGCGTTGATGGGCAGTTCCACAGGATTTTATATCTCTCCCGACGGTGTGGCGGTGAGTAGTTTTGCTCCCTTTAAGGGTGCCTCACGCGCCATCATCATTGATGCAGCCGGAAAGGAATACCCCGTCAGTTACTTATTGGGAGCCAACGAGACCTACGACGTGGCGAAGTTCAAGGTTGAAGCAAAGAAGCTTCAGCCTCTCACCATTGTTGATGACCAGTTGGCTGCCGGAAACGCAGTGTGGCTTCTGCCATACCGTGAGGTGAAACATGTGACAAAGGGTACGGTGAGCAACACGGAGACCTTTAACAAGAGTTACCATTACTATACCCTCGACCTGCCGACTGACGAGCAGCACGTGGGTGCACCCCTGTTGAACGATGCCGGTGAAGTCGTTGCCATTCTGCAACCGTCTACTGGCAGCGAGAGCGCCAATTATGCCGTCAGTGCCCGTTATGCCGACAGCCTGCGCATTACCGGCTTGAGCATCAACGACCCTGTCCTGCGTTCTACCAAAGTGAAGAAAGCCTTGCCCGACGATGAGGCGCAGGCGCTGCTCACCCTCTATGTCGCCGGTACCTCGCTCGACTCCCTTGCCTATGTGCAGTTGGTCGACGACTTCATCGAGAAGTTCCCCGCCAGTAGCGAAGGTTATGTCTATCGTGCCCAGTTAGCAGCCGACGGCAAGGACTATGCCTCTGCCGACCAGTTTATGGACAAGGCACTGAAGGTGGCAGCCCATCCTGACGAAGTGCATTTCAGTTATTCACGCATGATCTATCAGACCGCCCTCTATCAGGCACAACCCCTTGGCGGATGGACGTTCGACAAAGCATTGGCTGAGGCCGAGGCTGCATTGGCAGCACGACAGATGGCTGTCTATGGACAGCAGAAGGCCTACGTGCTTTATGCTCAGAAGAAATACGATGAGGCCTATCACGTCTACGAACAACTGTTCGACTCCGTGATGCTCCAGCCAGCCCTTTTCTACGAGGCTTCACGCTGTAAGCAACAACTCAACGACACTACGGCGCAGCTGGCGCTCCTCGACCGTGCCGTAGACCATTTCTCAAAACCTTACTTGAAGGAAGCTGCGCCTTATCTCTTGGCGCGTGCACAAGCCAACAGCAGCGCTGGAAACTACCGTAAGGCAGTGCTCGACCTCAATGACTACGAGAGTCTGATGCGCACACAGGTCAATGCTTATTTCTACTACGTGCGTTTCCAGGCAGAGGTGGGAGGACGATTGTTCCAGCAGGCACTTAACGATATCGATCGCGCTATCACGATGGAACCCCAGAACGCCCTCTACCCGGCCGAGAAAGCATCGCTGCAAGTGAGGGTGGGGCAGTATGCCGAGGCGGAACTCACAGCTGCCGAGTGCATCCGTCTGGCTCCCGACCAGAGTGATGGCTACCTCTTCCTGGGCCTCGCGCAGTGCTTACAGGGCAAGAAGGCCGAGGGTGCGAAGAATCTGCAACGTGCCAGTGAGATGGGCGACCCTCAGGCTGCCTCGCTGATTGAGAGATACTCGAAATAAATTATTATTCGTGGTCGAAAGAAGCGTTATCTGAGATACGGGTTCATTGCCAGTTCCTCTCCGATAGTTGTTTTCGGTCCATGACCGGGATATACAGTGGTGTCAGCAGGAAGCTTCGACACCACTTTTTGCATGCTCTCCATCATGTCGCCCCATGAACCGAAGGGCAGGTCGGTGCGTCCCACGCTCATGCGGAACAGCGTGTCGCCCGAGAAGGCCGTCTTCTCTTCCTCGCAGTAGAAGAACACGCATCCGGGTGAATGCCCTGGTGTGTGGAGCACCTTCAGCGTGTGGGAGCCGAAGTCTATCTGCTGGCCGTCGGCAAGAGAGGTGACGGGAGGCTGCGTGCGACCGTAGGGTGCTCCCAACATGTCGATGCAGAAGCGGTCGATGTTGTGGTAGATGGGGCCATCGGCAGGATGTATTTCAGGTTTCAGACCATAGTGCTCGTAGATGGTGTCGCAGCCGAAGACATGGTCGAAGTGGGCGTGTGTGCAGAGATGGTGTTTCAGTGTGAGCCCCTGTTGTTCGCAGTAGTCGATGATGGCTTGTCGCTCTGCTTCGTAGTAGGCCCCGCAGTCGATGATGACCGCCTCGCTGGTCTCGTCGCTCACCACGTAGCAGTTCTCCTGCAGCATGTTGCATTGGAAAGTCTTTATCGTCATAGTGGCAGGTATATGCAGTATTTCTCCTTGAACCACTCCTCACTGAACCAGTGGGTCAGTTCCTCTTTCTCAGCAATGCGTTTGTAGGGCATCAGTTCGCTGTCCAGATTGCCGCCCTTCAGACAGATGATCCCGTTGGGTATCGCGTTGCGCTGAGTCTTCGAGATATTTTTCTTCACAATCTTTGCCAGGTCGGGCAGGGGCATCACAGCACGGCTTACCACGAAATCGTACCTTCCCTTCTCCTCCTCACCGCGACGATGCAGGGGCACGCAGTTCCTCAGACCGATGGCGTTGCACACCTCCTGCGCCACACGAATCTTCTTACCCGTACCGTCAATCAGTGTGAAACGACATTCAGGGAAGAGAATGGCCAGTGGAACGCCAGGGAACCCGCCGCCTGTGCCGAAGTCAAGAATCTCCGTGCCCGCCTGGAAATGGATAAACTTGCCGATGGCGAGTGAATGAAGCACGTGGTGCTCATACAGGTTGTCGATATCCTTTCTTGAGATGACGTTAATCTTCTCGTTCCACTCATGATACAGCGCGTCGAGTGCGCCTATCTGTTCTCTCTGCTCCTTCGACAGCTCTGGGAAATAATGCTCAATCAGTTTCATAACTGCAAATGTAACAATAATTATGTAGTCAGCCAAATTTTTTCTCTCCTTTTTTCTCATAGTAACTCGTTGCTTGATCCTTACACAATGCAAAGATACTGGAAACTGTTGGTACGGACTCTTTTCCAGCCCCTGTTTTTACATATTTTTAGAATTGGCATGATTGCCGGTCTGAAATTTGCATGCTTCCTGTTAATAACAAGAAGCCTTCACGTTAATAACACGAAGGCAGCGTGTTAATAACGAGCTGCCGCCACGAGTTCTTTGACTGACTGCAAAACAGATGACAAGTAAACAATATACGTCTAAAGTCAACGTTCTTAGGAAAAGAGTCAACCAACTCATGGATACTCGTCAACCAACATCAGGAGGGAGGGTCAACCTTTTCCGTATGGATGGGCAAGTGTTAAAAAAGAGAGCCTAAAAGGAGTCCGCTCGGACTTGTACGCTTTGCTTGCAAAGAACCTTATTCAGGGAAAGACAACAAAATCAGGAAAGACACACTGACTACGTTCAAAAAATCATAAAATCATAAAATCATTTTTAGAAGTGGGGGTAAAAATTTATAAACTATATATAATATTTAAATATTATATATAGTTTATAAAATATTATAAGCATCTAAAACTCAAGATTTTATACTATAAAAATGAACTTATGACTTTATGACTTTTTTACTTTCTAAACAATAAAAAAATCCACGAACCCCAGCGTTTATTGCGGAAAGCGGAGATTTTCCCATGATGAAAAATACTTTCCGATGAAGAAAACTTCACTTGAATGGTTGATAAGATTGTAATTAAGAAGAAAAAAATAACAGATAAATTTGGAAAGTAAGAAAAAAATGCTTACCTTTGCAACCGCTTTTCAGAGCAGGCCGACATGGCTCAGTTGGTAGAGCAACGCATTCGTAATGCGTAGGTCCCCGGTTCGAGTCCGGGTGTCGGCTCTTTAAGGTTGAGGGACTGCAGTCCCTTTTTTCCTTTTCTTCACTGTTCAGGCGGAATTAGCTCAGTTGGTAGAGCATTGGCTTCCCAAGCCGAGGGTCGCGGGTTCGAGTCCCGTATTCCGCTCTTTCTTATATCTTTCCTTGTTTTTACTAGTTGTATTTGTTCTCCTATTGGCAGAGTAGTCTGAAAGGACAGGTGCGACAGCGGTTGCTATCATCAGTAGGCAGGAAGCGTTTGCTCTGGTCGAAGATGTCGTCGATAGTCTCACGAAGCAACAGTTCGAAGCGCTCGGCATGTGGGGTGACATCGTCAATCTCTTCGTTGCCAAACTTCAGGATAGGGTTGTACTCCTCTTTGCCTGCATGTTGTATAAAAAGGAGTGCAGGTGAGACACGCACTTGTGGATAGCGGTGCTTGACCAGTATGGCGTATAGGAACGTCTGCAGGTAGTAGTCGCTGTGCTGAGCCAGACTCTCTTGTGCGAAGATTGCATCCACGTCGCTAAGAGGTTTCAGCCGGGCAGCGCCTGTCTTGTAGTCGATGACGCGGATGTGGTCGCCCTGCTCGTCGGTAATCATATCCAGTCGGTCTATGCGTCCGCCTATGGTGGTTTTGAGATGCGCTGTACTCAGTTCCTCTATCACATCGCCCTCTAAGTCGATGATAGTGAAAGGCGCCAGTTGGCAGTCGATGGTGAGCAGCTGTCGCAGGTAGTGTATGATGACTTCGCGGTTGATAATCTGCAGGCCGTTGAGTTCCATCCTGAACTCTGCATGCGGATCGCGTATCTGAAACAGTTCTGTACGGAAGGCAGCATCCACCGCCATTTCTATCTCCACCCTGCTCTTGAGCAGTCGTTCCAAGTCGTTTTTCAAGATACGTCGGCTCTGTTGCATCAGTCGTGTGTAGATGATGCGTGATACTTCGTGGAAGATATTTCCGAAGATGCGGTTGTCGATAGCATCCTCATCGTTGATGTCGGGTTCTCGCAGTCCGCATACATAACTGTAGTAGAACTGAAGCTGGCAGCGCATATAGCGGTTGATGGCGGTGGGGGTTAAAAGAGGAGAGAGGAGAGAACACTCTGTGTCTCTGAGTCTCTGTGGTGAGCCTATAGAGGGGCGAGTAGAGGAGAAGCGGTGCAGTAGTTTCTGCATCACCTCGTCGGTCTTCTCGACAGCTTGTGGGTGGAAGGGGGTGTAGGCTTGCCCTGCCTGCAACGTTTTCTTCTCGATGTGATGCTGACTCTCCACCATGAGTTGCAAGAGGAAGCGGCTCATCTCGCCCCGTTGTCCGTCGGTTGTAGCGTTGTTGTAGACGATGGTGATATCTTCAGCCCGTTGCAGCATGCGGTGGAAATAATAACTGTAGATGGCCACCTTATGGTCGATGGTGGTCAGTCCGTAGGCCTTGCGTATGTTATATGGTATAAACGAGGTGTCGCTGATGCCTTTTGGGATGTTACCCTCATTACACGATAAGAGAAGCACATGGCGGAAGTCGAGGTTGCGCGTCTCGAGTACGCCCATGATTTGCAGACCTTCTGCAGGTTCCCCGTGGAAAGGAATAGAGGTTGACTGTATGAGTTGTCCTATGAGCCTCTGTAGTGTGTTGATATCTATATGCAGGTCGTCACTCTCGGCCAAAGCCAGCAGGCGGTTGAGCAGTGTGTAGGCACGGAATACTGATTCCTGGAACAACGGGTCGGTGCTTTCCGTCTGACGTGCCACCATCTGCATGATGTCTGAGAGGTAATAGAGCAGAGAAATGGTCTGTGGCGTTTCTGATGGTGTGAACGGTCTGAAGAGCAGGGTAGTGGGCTCGTCGACTGAGAGTAGCTCACTGCTGGGGTAGTATATCTTACGCTCATTGAGTAGGCCCGTCAGTCTGGGAATCTCTTCCGACAAGCGGTTGATATAGGGATGGCGCAGCACGGCATTGACCTGATGGAGGCGAAAGCGGTTGCGGCTGCTATCGAAGCCATTGGTGCGCAGTTCGATGAGTAGTGTGATGAGTGCGGAAATTGGTGCCTGTCCCAGGGGGTAGCCCGTGGTGATGTTGACCTTCTCTGTCTCGTCGGGCAGGCAGTGGATGACCGTCTGTAGCAAACCTTCGTTAGCCAGTACTATCGCCGTCTCTCTGCCATCTGCCAGGCGGCTGCCCTCTCTTAGCCACTGACTGGCATATCGCGCTTGGATGTTCTCCGTTGGAGCAGCGATGAAGGTGATATGTTTCGGTTCTGTGAATTGGTTGTACACGTCGCTATCAGTCATGTCGAGCTCGTTGGGGAAGTCAGCCAGATACTGTCCTATGAAGTGACCTGCTTCGTTGCCCTTCATGTAATAGTGGTCGAAGTCCCAGTAGAAACGTGCCTTGCCCTGTTGCTTAAGCAGTGTGAACAGACGCTGTTCCACCCGCTGCACCATGTTGAAGCCTACAAAGAGATAGCGGTCGTATCCGAAGTTGATATCTTCGCGCATGGCCACCTCACGGTAGAGAGCCCCTTCGTATGCTAGTTTCTGTGCTGCCAATGCGTCGTTGAAGTCGTGGTATATCTCAGCCATGTGCGACCATAGTTTCAGGAAGCGTTCCTTCAACTCACTGTTGTGTTCCTCTGAGAAGTTACTGAAGAACTGTCGGATCACGGCTTTCTGCTCTTCTGTGAGATAGCTTACGTCGTCCAGCTCATGAATATCGCGCAGGTTAGCCAGTACCCTGTCTGGATCCGCCATGTTCTTGTCGAGGTCATCGAAGTCGGCTAATAACAGTTGTCCCCAGCTGTAGAAGTGGTCGAGTGTCTCGTCGATGCCCGTCTGACGGATGAAGCTCTTGTGGAGGTCACAGATTAGTTTGATAGGGTCGGCTACCGTTCGTTCTGAGTGTTGGCGAAACAGGTCGCTGATGGTGATATAAGCAGGGCTCCAGATGGGTTTGCCGCTCAGTCGTGCCAGATACTCGTTGAGAAACAGCGAGGCACGCTTGTTGGGGAACACCACAGCGATACGCGACAGGTCGGTGCCGTACTTTTGTATGATATCTTTAGCAACGTATTCTAAGAATGTCTTCATCGTTCAAATGCTCTTCTTAACTCCTTAACTCTTTTACTTCTACAATCCTGTTGGAATAGACAAACCACAGGTAGCCTTTCACGTTGGGGTGTCCCATCTGTCGGAGCAACGTCATATACTCGCGTACTTGGTCGTGGTACTCGTCGCGCTCCTTTCCGAACTTATAGTCAATGACAAGCGTCTCTTTACCATCAGTCAATACACGGTCTGGGCGCCGCTCATATACTTGATTATCAGCGTGATCCACGGAAAGTATTGAGCATTCATTGAACAGTGTCCATCGCCCCGAGAACCAGTCGGCCACACGGCTGTCGGCCAGACGTTTGCGTATCATATCCTCAATACGTTCGCGCGTGATATGTCGGTCGTAGATGATACCCTCCAGTTCTAGTCGGTGAAGTGCCTGTTCTACATCGCTTGTGGTGCGTATCGACGAGAAGACCTCATGGAGCACACTACCCAGTTGGATGTAGTTGTTCTGTGTCTGCTGCTCATCGTCCTCCATTCTTGAGAAGTCGATACTCTTGTTGCTTTGTTTGAAACTTACCTTTTGCGTGAAGACCTCAATGGCTACGTTCACTGGTGTGGCTTTGGTGATGAATGGGTTCTGTGTGACGGTGTGTGCCTTTTCCTCTTTACACGCTGTTGTGGCAATAGTGCCATAGGAGAAGACGATGGGCGTCTCTGTGTTGGTTTCTCCTTCCAGGGTGGCGCCTGGCAACTTGTCTACGATCTGGGGCAAGACCTGTTCTATGAGTGTCGAACGTGATGATTTCGCATTGCGTTTGCCGTAGACATACAGTCGATTGACGGCACGTGTGAATGCCACGTATAGCAGGTTCAAGTTGTCCACCACGTTTTGGGCGTGTTCCTCTTGATAGTCTTTTTCGTAGATAGTACCTTTCATACCCTTCTCGCTGAAGTCGACAGGTGCGATAGGCAGTTGGTTAAAAGGCTCTTCCTGAGGACTGCACCACAGTATGTCGTTGTGTTCCATGCGCCAGTCGCAGAATGGTATCATCACTACGGGAAACTCCAGTCCTTTTGACTTATGGATGGAGATAAGCCGTATGCCATTGACCTCGGGACTCTGTATGGTCTTTTCACAGATGGAGTTCTCCCATTCGCGCAGGAACGTGTTGACATCGGTGCTGTGGTCGTTGACGTAGGTTGCTATCTGGTCGTAGAATGCGCAGAGATAGGCACTTTGTCCTTCCAGCTTGTCGAGTCGGAAGAGACAGTATATCTCTTCGGTAAGGTCATAAAGTGGCATCTGCAGCAAGTCCTTGGTAAACGACTCCGGCAATGTGCATGTTTGCCAGTCGTCTTTCTGTCCTCCTGCCGCGGTGCGTGTGTACATCTTCTTCAAGAAAGCCTCTGCGATAGTGTCTTCAGGATGAACCAGTAATTCGAGTGCCTGGATGATGGTAATGACAGCAGGCGAAGCATCAAGTCTGAACGCTTCGTCGCTGACCACGGGTAACTCTGGCCGATGCTCCATAAAATGATTGGCAATGACGGGGATATAGCTGTTGGAGCGCAACAGGATGGCAATGTCGGAGGCTGGAACGCCCTCGTCTAAGAGCGTATCTACCTGTGAGAGCAGTCTGTTCAGGGTCTCCTCCTGATAGTTCTCTGTCGGTAGGAGCATCAGTCGTACGATACCCTTGTCGCCCTTACTGTCGGGCACATGCTGTGATATGTCCTCGTTGCTGCCGTAAGCCTCTACTTCCTCCTGTTGAGCAGCCTCAATGAAGAAGGCATTGTTGAAGTCAATCACGCGACGGTCAGAGCGATAGTTGGTGTCGAGTGAGGTGATGGCTATACGCTCGTTGGCATTTCTGAACTGTTGTTTGATGTTGGCCAACAGGCGCCAGTCACCACTGCGCCAGCGGTAGATGCTCTGCTTCACGTCGCCCACTATCAGGTTGGATGTGCCCTCATGACTCATTGTCTCTTCAAGCAGCACCTTGAAGTTTTGCCACTGTACGGTCGACGTGTCCTGAAACTCATCAATCATGATGTGTTCCAGTTGGGTGCCAATTTTCTCAAAGATAAAGGGCGAGTCGCTTCCCTCGATGAGATTGTGGAGCAACTGTTGGGTATCGGAGAGCAGGAAGCGGTTGGCGGTCTCATTGAGTTCGCGCACCTTTGTCTCGATGCTGCCCAACAGACGCAGTTGGTTGAGATGGCGCAGGGTGAGGACAGCCGACTGATAGCGTCGCCACTGACGGGGTTGCTCGTCAATGGTACGGTGCAGAATATCGCCCAGCGAAGTCTCTGCCAGATGATAGATATGCTCACAGCGTTCATGTGTTTTCTTGCACCATTTCTCGGGCTGCCCCACGGCATCGGCCACTCGCTTGCTGATAATCGACTCGTCGTATTGGCCATTGAGAATCTTGAAGAAGACGGAAGCTACGCCCGACTTGCCATACGACAGGTCATCGACATCGATACCCTCGCTCTCCAGTGTGTCGAAGAAGTCGTGAGCCAGAGCGTCCATCTTCTCCTTGGCCTTGTCGCGCTGTTCACGTAGCATCTTCGTATAGTTGTCGAAAAAGTGCTTCTCGCCCATCACTTCGTGCAGGCGGCTACTCTCCTCTTTATAGTAATCACGGAAGATGGTACGCCCAAACTGTTTTATCTGACTGATGACATTCCACGAACGGTCATCGCTGATGCTGTCCATGATATAGCGCAACAGCCATTGCAGCATCTCGTCGGTGGTGGTGAGGTTCTCTATGAGTTGGTCTACGGCCAGTTCCTCCACCTGGGTGTCGTTCAGGCTGATACGCAGGTTGGCAGTGAGGTCAAGTTCTCGTGCCAGATTACGCAGCACACTTTGAAAGAACGAGTCGATGGTTTCTACCCGGAAGTAACTGTAGTTATGGAGCAAGAGATGGAGGGCTTCGCCTGCTCGCTCTGATACAAACTCCTCAGTAGCGCCCAGTTCGCCTGATATCTTTTCAGCATAAGAGCGGGAGTCGTCCAGATGGCACCAGATGCCATACAGTTGGCTGAGTATGCGCATCTTCATCTCCTCAGTGGCTTTGTTGGTGAAGGTGACAGCCAGAATCTGTCGATATGCCTGCGGATTCTCTACAAGCAACTTGATGTATTCCACAGTCAGGCGGAACGTCTTTCCGCTGCCCGCACTGGCTTTATAGACGGTTAACGCTTTCTTCATGTTGCAAAGATACGAATAAGCGAGCGAAAAAACAAATGAAAATTTGATTTTTTCCGAGCGAGAGTATCGACAACGTCAGAGGTAGGATGAACTAAGCGTAAGAATGCATGCCACCCAGGAAATAGTTCACACCGAAATAGGTCATCAATACCGTGAGGAAGGCAATGACAAGATAAGCGTGGAACACTACAGGGCGACGCAGAGCCGGCAGACTCTGCCAGTGGAAGGGGACGGCGTAGATCATCAGCGTAATCAGTGCCCACACTTCCTTAGGATCCCAACTCCAATACTTACCCCAAGAGACATTGGCCCACACGGCACCAAGGAAGATGCCGGCTGCCAAGAGAAACACTGCCGGATAGAGCATGAGCCTACTGAGCAGGGTCAACTGACCGATGCGCTCTCGATCTATCTTTGTCCGCGACAGGATGAGGGCGAAGATACCGTTGAGCATCATAAACGCTAGCAGGGCGTAGGCCATCATGATGACAGAGACATGAGCACTGAGCAGGGGCGACTGAAGTACGGGCATGAGGGGCGTAATCTGAGGATTGCGCTGTCCTAACCAGGCTACTAAAAGCGAAAAGCCTGTTAACAGAAAGCCAAAGGGAAGCAGATAGCTGAACCGGCGATGCAGACAGACGGTGAGCAACAGCATCACCAGTGCCATGAAAAGCATCGTCTCGTAGCCATTGCCAAGGGGGATGCGTCCGGCAATATACCAGTGGAGCACATATCCGATGAGATGCACCACGAAGGCAATAAACAGACATATACGGAAAAAGATCTTCACCCGGTCGCAATGTCCCCCGAAAGGATGGGTCATGCGCCATATCATATAGAAGAACGACAGGAATCCCATCGTCAGGCAGAACATGAAAAGCAGTTTGCTGAAGGGCACATGGTTGTAGAAGATCTCGGCTTCCACACGGGTGTCGCTTAGACGTGGCGTACCTTCCGGCACAGGCTTTATCAGTTGACCTTGCGTCAGCATGATGATGAGTCCTACTTTCTCGTCGAGTTCCATCATGGCCTTGTCGGGTTTCTCGCCGTCAGTCAGTAGCTTGGTCAACTTATACTCTTCGCCATCGAATAGTTGGGCCAGCGACAGGTATTTGCCTTTTGCCCCTAAACGGCTGCGCAACTTACCGTCCTTCACCAAAATCATCGGTTCGTCTTTCCACACATCAGGACGAGCCATCCAGCCGTAGACTACCTGTTCGGGTGATAATCCTTTATAACGGTTCTTGCCGTAGATCTTGCTCAGAAAGTCGTGGGCCATCGTAGAGAACGGTGCCACACGGTCGTTGTAAATCACCTGCATGCGGGCAGCACGCTCAGCCTTCTCGCTGTTGATAGTGGGGATGCTGCGTGCTTGTGTTGTAAGTGCACTGCCCATCAACAGGAGAAAGATAAACGAACGGCGCAGTAGTGGAGAGCGCAACAGCTTGCGAAACTCTTCACCACGCGACAGCAATACACTCAGCATGGAGATGCCCAGCAATGCGTAGGCAAAATAGGTGAGGGGAGTTCCCCACGGATCGTAGGTGACGCTTAGCACCGTACCATCCTGCATAGGCGAATACTGATAAAAACGATAGCCTCCCACACTCAGAATATGGTTCATCGATATGGTGGCTTTCGCATGATGTTCCTGATAGTTGTAGCTTACCTTGCTCACAAAGTCAGATGGAGCCTGCGTGCCTGGATAATATTCGATATAGAACTTCTCCAGATGCAGGCTGACTGGTAATTGTATTGTCTTGCCTTTTACCTCGTACACATTCTTTGTCTCTCCAGTATGAAGGGTCATCCGGCCCTCTCTGCTGGTGAAGAAAGTAGTGGCTGCCCCGACAAGTATCAGCAATAATGCCACATGAAGCATACCGACCCAAAAGCGCCTCCATAGTCGGACACGATAAATGATGACTATCGAAAGAGCTGCCAAAGCTGTCCATAGGGCAAAGAACCACCATGTGTGATATACGGCAGTCTGGGCAAAGGCAGCACCATGAGCTTGTTCCAGGAATGTGGCGAAGCCCATGACGCAGATAATGATGGCGGCAAGGAAGCAGACAACTGTTTTCATCTTCTTTTAGAATTCAGGGAAACGATTGTCATCGATGGCTTTCGTAGCGATGCATTCCATCTCGATGAGCCATCCCGGACGACAGACAGGGGCGTGTACGATGATATGGGGCGTGTTGGGGAAACGCTCCTTGTACAACTCATTGACAAGTTCATAGTCGGCGGTATCTCGCAGGTAGACAATCATCTGCTTCACATCATCGAATCCGCAGTCCGCCTCTTTCAGAAGGGCTTCCACATTCTCCCACATGCGATGTGTCTGTTTCAGAATGTCTTTCTCGTGAACGATCTGTCCCTTATTGTCGATACTGGCAGTACCCGATATGAATACCTGGCGACGATCACCATAGTCTACATACGTGCCACGCTCGAACGACACACCATAGTCGCTGGTGCGGTTCAGATGGGTAGGTGCATAGAGATAGTGAATCTGCTCCTGCTTGATGCCGGCGATGGCGTAGTTGTCCATCTGAGACAACACATTGGGATCCTGCTGACGTCCGCCAATGCCTGTGGAGGCCACAAAGTGGGTGTCGCGGGTCAGACCCTGTGTGAAGAACACCTGGTTGCGGGCTCTCACCACACCGCCATAGTTCAGGTCTACATCATTGACGAAGAACCACGTGCGGATGCAGTTGTCTTTCAGCGAACAGCCCTCTTGCATCAGTTGCATGATATACTCATTGAAGAGCAGTCGCGTCTGGTATTCCGAGTTGGCTGCCAGATTGTGGGCCGAACCGTTCCACAGATGGCGATAAGCACCGTGAGCCACCTCACTGAGACCACTTTCCGTGAGGCGAGTAGAGACATTCGTCATCAGGTAGACCCAGAGACCAATCTTAGTACCGTCGAGTGGGGCCTGCTGGATGATGCTCTTCGCACAGTCGCTTGCATCGGCTGCTATTACGTCGTCGGCTTGATTGGCAGCATCACTTAGGAAATATCGTTTGAAGATGGCCACAGCACCGCTAAGCTCGCCCTCTATCAATTGCTGATAAGCATCGAGCACAGTATCGAGCTGCTGCTGATAGGAGAGTCGGCATGAGTTGACGTGAATCATTACATGATATTCTTTTACTTCGCCTCGTCCCTCATATCGTGAGATCTCAGCAAACGCGTTCTTAAATTGAATGGTTTGTTGCATGTGTTATATATCCTTTCTTTTATTTTGCATTATTCGTTATTACATGATTACTTCACTCAGTCTTCTCTGGCTCCATTGTTGATCCAGGCGTCAATGAGCGGCAGCATGATCTGGCGGTCTTCTTTCTGAGTGATGTCGTAGTGTTTCATTGCTACGCCCTCTACAAACTCCTCGTTGATCACTTTGTGGAGCACGCTCTCTGAAGCATTATTTGGCTCTACGAGCAGTTTGTCGGCCACTCGTTTTGATGGCACACCTACCAACGCCTGATAACTATTACCATCAGTAAGGTCAAGTCCTGCGAAAGCTTCCCTGCTGTCTCTGTGACAACTGGTGCAGCGTTTGTCGAAGAACTGCTGTTGGATGATGTTGTACATCGAGGCATCTACATTGCCAATATCTATCGTTATGACTTCAGGCGATTTGGAGATGTCGGCCTCGTTGATGGTGACGACATGTCGGCGCAGACGGTCCAGGATGCAGAGACGCACCACGGTGATGTTGCCCTGCAAGCCCGACAGCTCTACCGATAATTTGCCATCCTTGATGTCGCTGGCGGTAATCACTTTCGAAACGGTGGCATATTCGTCGTCGGCATTCTCAAATCCAGCTATCGACACTCGGTAGTTGCCCGGCCATCCGTTGAGCCCAGTGAACTGCCCTTCCATAACTACTGTCTTTCCCTCTGCCGATGTGGTGGTCTCAGGATAGATCGGACCGTCATCACAGGCTGTCAGACAGCAGGCTGCCAGCAGGAATGTGTAAATTGATTTATTCATCTTTCTTTTTATTTATTTAGAAAGCGTACTGTAACATTACCTGAGCGGTGTGTGTCGATATGCCCAGATCGTCCATATCGCGGTCGAGTTGGGCCTCATGTCCCGTACGTCCGATGTACTGATACATAGCCGAGAGCTTGATGTTGGTCTTCGGCACGAAGTAGTTCACCGAGACGGCAGGCATATTCAGTATACCGTCCTTGCCCGAACCGTTGCGGTCGAAGAAGTCGTAGCGGGCACCTACCTGCACGCGTGGGGCAACGAAATAGCCCACTTGTGCATAGCCGCCCCAGTAGTTGTAAGAATCGTCAATCTTCTGTCGGTTAGTGAAGCCGATGTTCATATAGTAAGCCTCGGCACCTATGTACCAGCGGTTCTTCAGCATCGAGAACTCCACGCCGGCACGGAAGTCATTTGTCGATTCACTCTCTGACTCTACATTATAGTTGGCACTGATACCAAACAGTATTTTGTCGAGATTCTGCAGTTTGGGGTTACCCTGTGTCATCGGCATCTGGCCTTTGGGTTGCCAAGTGAGGCGTCCGGCATAGAGGAGCGAGGGGATATGGATGTCGTCGCTCAGTGTCTTGGTGGCACCATTCTGTCCGCTGCCCGTACCATTCCAAAGGCCAACTTCATAGCCAAACTGATTCTTGATGAAGCCATGCATCTCGATACCCAGGTCAAAGCCGGTGCCGATGCCGGGGGTAACGGCGTTGAGCGAGTAGGGCAGAATGGCCACGGCTGTCAGCGATGTAGGCAGTGAGGGGAAGAGCGTCTCGCCCAGTGTGGTCAGATAAGCGTGGGTGAATGGCGTCTTGAACTTACCAGCACGGAAGCGAATCTCCGGACGAACGGCATAGTCAATCCATGCCTGCTGAAGCACATTGCCGCCTGATGCTGCCGCATTGATACATACGTTATAGTCGATTTTGCCGAAAGCCTTACCAGTAAAACCGATGATGGCGTAGGGCATAGCGAAACCTGAGTTAGCCACGTTGTCCTGATTGTAGGCCTTGTCCAGTCCCTCATCGTCATAGTAACGGAAGTTGAGCGTCTCCTGTATATACATATACGGTTTGAAAACGAAGCTGCCGTCGGTCGACTGCAAGGTGAAACCACGATCGTCAGCGATAGGTGTTACGCCGTTTTCCATATTCAGTTTGTCTTCTGCTGCTTTCTCTTCAGATTCAGCAAAGAGGCTCGTTGAGAGCGAGGTGGCAAATACGATTGCCAAAAGTTTTGTGTAATTCATATATGATTCTAATTTTTACATTATTACATTTTTTGATTTTTACATTTTTCTACAGCGACCACAGGAACTGCACCAGTTGGTCACGCTCCTGTTTCGACATGTTCTTAAACTTATTCTTCGAAGCTTCGCCTTCACCTCCGTGCCACATGATGGCTTCCACGAAGTTGCGGGCACGTCCGTCATGCAGGAAGTAGGTATGTCCGTTCACCTTCTTCTGTAGGCCAACACCCCATAGCGGTGTGGTGCGCCATTCATTGCCACGTGCCAGTCCGCTCACGAAGTTGTCGTTCAGTCCTACACCCATAATCTCAGAGCCCATGTCGTGGAGCAGATAGTCAGAGTAGGGGTGTATGGTTTGACTGCCCAGCCAAGGCAGTTCGGTACCCATGAGCAGAGTAGAACCACGAGGTTTGGTGTGAAGCGTCGTCACATGACAGAGGTGACAGCCTGCCTGATAGAACAGTTTCTCACCGGCTTGAACATCGGCGTTGTTCACGTTGCGGCGTCCAGGCACTGCAAGGCTCTGCATATAGAGATCCACATCCTCCATCTCTTGAGCGTTGACATCGAGCATGTCGTATGACAGTCCCATCATCGAGCCTTCTTCCATCTGTCGCTGACCCTCGCAGATCTCTTCAGGATATCGGCTGTTGGTCATACCCATATCGCTTGAGAAACCAAGTTCCACTGTAAGGTCGGCATGCTGTGCCTTGTTGCCCGACAGTCCCAGTTGCAGGCGTCCACGCTCATTGATATAGTTGGCGCGTCCGCTGATGCCCCATTCTGGGTAGTTGCTCTTCTTGGCCAGAGCCTCTATCTCTGCGGGGTCGATAGCCATCATCTGTCCCATACCGACATGGCGCAGAGGTACACGCACCGTGCAGAAGAGGTCATCGGGACTGATAGAGTCGGCATACCATTCAGTGAGGCTCCACTTGGGAACGCAGAGGGTATATTTCTCTCCGTCGGGGAAACTAAAGGTCATCGAGTCAATCTGCACCTTCAGTTTGCCTTCCGGATGCACACCGTAGATGGCTTGGTCGTGGATCACACGTCCGTAGTTAGGGAAGAAGGTGCCGTTTTTCCTGGTGATATAGATTAGTGAGGCAGTAAAACCGTAAGGGCCGGAGCCATCGTCGCTGCCTTGTTTGAAACTCGTCCAGTATGTGGGCTCCGTACGTCCTGCATTACGGTGACAGCTGCCGCAGGAGTAACCGGCATACACCGGTCCCAATCCACCGCCGTGGCCATTCTCGTTGGATGTCTTTACATTGTCGTAAAGACGGTCGCCGGCATTAAAACGTGAAGCATAAGTGCCCGACAGCCAGCGCGCTGCCTGGTCGTAAGCCACTGACGAGTTGTAGAAACCTGTTGACGTACCTGCCGACAAAGCGTAGCCCCTGGGAATGTTGATGTCTTCAACATCCAGTTGGTCGCTCTCGTCACAGGCTGTCATCAGACCTGTCAAGAGTAGTAAAATACCAAAATGTTTGTTCATATAGAATGATAAAAAATGCTTTTTCCTTTTTTTTTACCACAATAGCGAAGACAAGACTTTTAGTTCTTGTCTCCGCATTGCGGTTGTGTTGTTATGTAGTAAGAATACTTACTTCGTGTTATTTTGCAACCAGGGCTTCAACTGGTTTTCAAGGATATCGCTCAGTGCGGCACATTCATCCATAGCTGTAGCAGCCTCCTTTGAATTGATGTTGTTGCGGAAAGGCTGGGGGATAGCCTGGATAGCATCGGCAGCTTCCTTGATAGCCTCTTTCACTTTTTCATCGAGCTCGGGGTTGTATTTCTTTACAAGCGTCGACAGAGAGTTGGGGCTGATCTGACCATCGCGGGTGCCATAGTAGGCATTACGGATAGAGTAGATGTTGTTGGTGTAGTCATCACGTGAGTGCCAGCTGTACCAAGACTCCACTGCATACAGCGCCTCAGTTATTTTGCCTGCCTTATAGAGGTCGTATGGTTCGCCAATCTTAGCTTCGCCCACCTCGCCGGCAATCTCGATGCAACCGTCGATCAGCTGTTCGATACAGCTCAGACCGCTGGTGAAGTCGCCACCATTGTGTTTCTTGAATGTATTAGCGTAGCCTCCTTCCCATGCATCGTAGAGTGTTGTCACGTCATCGACCAGCAGCTGTGCGGTGTTGCGCATATACTGTGCCCATGCTGTACGGTTGTTGTCGTTGTACACGGCGTTGGCAGCCTCGTTATCGGCAGCTACGTCGTTCAGCGTACGAGCCTTACCGTCGCGGAAAGCAAGGAACTCCAGTGTGTGGAAACCGCGTACGTTCTGTGCAGATGCAATGGCTTCGTCATCCTCGTTATATTCACCGGTCCATTCCATCTCGTTCCATTTCTGCGACTCCAGCATCTGCACGATAGCCACCTGGTCAAGAGGCCATGAGTCCATATTGGGATCCAGTCCATAGTCGGCAACAGGACCGAAGAGGAAGGCTTCACTTGACTCCCAAGGTTCGCGAGCCTTAAGCCATGCGTCGCAGATGGCCTGGAATCCATCGTTTGAAGGATTGTTTCCAAAAGCCAATACAGCGTTGTAAAGGGCAATGTTCTTTTCTTTCAAATCAGCGTAAGTAGGCATCACTACCTCGTCTACATACTGATTGATAATAGCATCATACTCAGTGTCCTCGATCACCGCATCAGCGGTTTTCTTGTCATCATCATCATCGCTGCAAGCGGTGAAAGCAGTCAGTCCCAGCAAAGCGAGACCCATAAGGAATACATTCTTTTTCATTGTGACTTCTTTTTTTACATTTTTACATTATTACATTATTTAATTCTTAAAGAACCATCCTATATAGGCGATACCCAGACTGAACTCGTTTTCGCTATTGAAGGCTCCCTTGCCAAACACCTTGCTTGTGCCTATCTGGCGGGTGGCGTAGTCGGCCTTCACCACGAGGTTGGGCAGTGGCTTCCAGTTCAGACCGAAGTTCCATTTGCTCATCTCGCATCTGCTGTCCATGATATCCATGCCTGCGCCCTTCTTCTGGGGATTGTAGTATTCATATTGTGCGAAGGGATAAATCACGGGGAAACGCTTGTCGGCTCCTATGATATTCTTGAGATTGAAACCTATCTCGGCGTTGTAACTGACGGCACGCTTGGCCACAGGTGTCAGTCGGCTGTATCCCGATTTGTTGGACAGCTTGCCGTTCTTTGCTCCCACCAGGTCGGCATGAGCAATGTTGCCTGAGAGATAGTTGGCTCTTGCAGTGATATATTTGTTAATATACTGTGCGTCAAACGAATAAATGGTCACGGGAATCTTGCCTATCTCATCGTAGGTGACGAGCTTGTCGGCATTGGCACCTGTGTTGGGGCAGTAGTACAAGGCTGCTCCTAAACGCAGACCCGGCACACCAGTATAGTTTAGACGGGCTATATAGGCAGGACAGGTGAAGTTGTCACCCTCGAAGCGTCCTTGCAGTCCATTCTTTACCCAGTTGTTGCGGTCGAAACCGTTGGCATTCAGTCCGGTAACAACCATTGCGTCGTAGTCGAAACTGGCATAGCCTTTGCCAAACTTTCCGAAGAATGCCAGACCTGTTTCGTGCCACGTGCAGGGAATAATCGTGGTTTCACCCTCAGGACGTGTGGTTCCGAAGAAATTGATGGGTTCGTGGTGCTCGTTGGTCAGTCCGATAGGTACTATCATGTGGCCGGCACGAACATTGAACTCAGGGATAATCAGGCGGGTGATGTGGAACTGCTCCAGTGCTACCTCGCCGCCTTTCTCCACCTCGGTCTCGTATTCACCGTTCTCGGTATTCTCCAGTTCGTAAGAAGTACCGGTGCCACCATATTCAAATTCTATCTCAGCACCCAGAATCCATCTCGGATTGAACTTATAATCCATTGCTACCACGAAGCGGGGCAGCGATATCTCGTTGCGATTCTTCTTGGCGTTGCCCTCCTGATGACCGTAGAAACGGTTGATACCATAGTCCTTGAACTGGGCTACCATTTCACCGTAACCGCCAAGACGGAATTTATCAAAGTTGTACTCGGGTTCGGAAGCCATCGTAGCGGCTGCCATAGTGCTTAGTGCTAAAATGCTGAAAATACGTTTCATTTGCTTTTGTTCTGATTTCGGTTGCAAAGGTAGCGTAAATCGGATTTTCTCACAATACTCAAAAATAGTGATTTTGCTTTCCAACTATTGCACGGGTCGAAGAAAATGTCTAATTTTGCACCGTCTTATAATATAAATAGGTATATGAAACAGACGAAGATGTATGAAGCCGATGACAAGATGATTTCCCTGATCCGCGACAATTACGACCTGTTGCAGATGCTGGGCAGCTTCGGTATCAGCCTCGGTTTTGGCGACAAGAGTGTACAGGAAACCTGTGAAGATAATCATGTAGACACTTATACCTTTCTCACAGTGGTCAATTTCACCATTAACGGCTATCGCGACTTGCGCGATAACGAGCAGTTGTCATTACCCACACTGCTTCACTATCTGCAAGCCAGTCATGCCTATTACCTGGATTTCCAACTGCCTTTCATACGTAGGGAACTCCAAGAGAGCCTTAATCCCGATGACTCGCTCGGACAACTCATACTGCGATTCTATGATGAGTATGCTCAGGAGATACGTCGTCACATGCACTATGAGCAGCGCGTGCTATTCCCTTATGTGGAAGGTCTTATGGGCGGAAAACTGAGTAGCGAATACGACATCGATACGTTCTCACGTCATCATGGACAGGCCGACAAAAAATTGCGCGAGTTGAAACTCCTCATTATTAAATATCTGCCCAGTGACGGCTTCCATAATAATAAATTGATGGCTGCTCTCCACGATATATATGCCAACGAAGAGTGGCTTCAGCATCATTCCATGGTGGAAGATCATATCTTCGTGCCCGCCATCCGTAAGATAGAACAACATCTCAAACAGAGTGATGTCACAAAGAATATATCAGAGATGGTTTTCAAAGGTGGGGCAGGGCAGAATGCAGAGGCACTCAGCGACCGTGAGAAAGATGTCGTAGTGGCACTGGTGCAGGGTATGGCCAACAAAGAGATTGCTGATCATCTGTGTATCTCCATCAATACTGTCATCACTCACCGGCGAAACATAGCGCGTAAGCTCGACATTCATTCGCCTGCCGGACTTACCATCTACGCCATCGTCAATGGCTTAGTAGATATTTCAAGTGTCAAACTCTAAATCTTATTGATATCCACATATCCGTGGGTGACGGCATAAATGGTTAGTGCCGATACACTCTTCATGCCTAGTTTGTCCATGATATTCTTGCGGTGAGTAACAACCGTAGCCAACCCAATGTTCAGACGGTCGGCTATCTCTTTGTTGATAAGCCCTTGAACAATTAGCGCCATCACTTCAATCTCGCGATCAGAGAGAATCTTCTGTTGCAAGACTGCGGGCATCGGTGGCATATTCTTGCCTCCGCCATGAGCATGCTGCTGCAGTACGAGAAGAGAACGAACCAACTCGGATTCTGGCTGATTGATGCAGATGCTATGGAAGTCGGACAACAAACTGCTGCCCTCAAGCGATAACGTCAAAACGATGGTCTTACGACGATGCTCCAAGAAAAACTGACGATTCTCCAGAACAATATTCATCGCTACAAAGTAGTGGATGTATTTCTCAGGATGGTTAGCCTCCAGCTCTGCCATCGTACCATAGGTGTCTACAGTTACTATAGGTATAACCGTCTGTAGTAACTGCTTTAGACCAAGCACCGAAAGGGTATTTGGATCGACAATGGCAATATGTGGACGCATCATATTCATAACTGTCTGCAAAGGTACGAATATTTTCTTTTATCCACAAGTAATAGACACATTAATCTGCATAAGATACTCTTAAATAGTGACGAACATTTCTTAATTTATATTAAATAATGGCTTTTCAGAACACGTAATGATTGTTTTTCCAAAATAAATGCGTAACTTTGCACTGTGTTTTTCATGGTATTAGATTATTAAGGTTAATTAGAAGAATTTCGTCGTGAGACAAAAAACTTCATTAACTCAATTGCATCTTCTATGCAAATGAGAACAAAAAGGGAGCCTGTGAAGGTTCCCTTTTTTGTGCGCTAAATGACACTCTTGAACTGCACTATTATGGGCTATGAAATATCCAACTGCCATTTTTGAAGAAGAAAAATATTTTTTTGAAAAAAGTTTCAAAAAAATTTGGTCGGTTCAGAAATAATGCGTACCTTTGCAACCGCAAACGAAAAGGATGGCTCCCTAGCTCAACTGAATAGAGCATCTGACTACGGATCAGAAGGTTGTGGGTTTGAATCCCGCGGGAGTCACAAAAGTGATAAGGAGAGGCTGATAAGCCTCTTTTTTTGTAATAGAGAACGAAACGATAGGTATTGATGAGTAAGAAAATCATCTTTTTTTTATCAATTGTTTTGGCATCGGTAACATCAGTAATGAATGCTTCCAATGTCAAGGATGACCCAGAGGCACGTGCTATTTTAGAAAAGGCTTATGATCAGGTCTTCGGACAGGAAGGCAGCACTTTGCAGTACAATGTGAATCTTGTGGGTATTTACAAGACTAATGGTACCATCTGGTATAAGGGTAAGAAGAATAAGTTTATCGACAATCGTTATAATGCCTGGTGCGACGGTAAGACGATCTACATGGTACATCGTCGTAAGAAAACTGTAACAATGTATGATGCTGATTCCGAGAAGGCCGACAAGTACAGGAGTAAGTTTAAGTTCTCGTTCGATGACTTTACTTATAGTAAAACGGAGAAAGGCAATGTGCTACTCCTGACGCTAAAGCAAAAGAAATCGGCTAAAGGTACTGTAAAAGAGGCTCAGATAGCCTTGGATGCCAAGACACTGTCTCCTTTATCTGCCCGTATCAAGGTGCTTTTGTTTTGGGCAAATATAAAAATTAGTAATTATAAGGCAGGTGGTATTGACGATGCCATTTTCACATTCCCGGTGAAAGACTATGCCACTGGGTATAAGATGGTGGATAAACGCGGGATATAGGCTCGGAGACTAAAAACAAATGGTACCGTCGTGATCGGTAATAATCTCTTCCTGTATAAGCATTTTAATGGTCTGGTCTATCAGGTTGAGGGGATAAGGCAGAGTGTGCAGTAGTTGTATACTGCACGCTTTTTCTTTATCTATCATACACAAGATGTGCTGTTTAATCTGGTTGATGTCCACGGGGGAGGTTCTTTGTTCCGTGAGACACACATCGCAACGCCCGCAATCGTGGGTCACTGTTTCACCGAAATAATTGAGAAGTATGCGACTGCGACAGACGTTAGTGGTGGTGGCATAGCGTATCATTTCTTTGATGCGCTGAGTATAACGTTCTTTCAACTCATCGTATATGGCAGGCGGAAAGACGAGAAACTGGGAATCCTCACGCCGTTGGGCGTATCGGATGAACGGAATTTTCTTCTGAGGAATGAAGTTGATGATATGTCGCTGCCCCAGTTGTTTTAATGTTTGATAGACTATTGGGGTAGTCAGTTGAGTCTGCTGAGCGATGAATGCTTCGTCGATATACTGGAATGCGGAGAACAGTCCACTGTAGTTGCGTAGCAATGCAATGATGACTTTTTCCTCTTCGGGGGTGTTGCCACGCAGTTGGTATAGTTCATCGCGATCTAAGATAAACATCACTCTAGCGCGGTTTTCATCTTCTTCCTTATATTCAATGTATCCGGCACGGTCAAGAATCTTCAAAGCAGCCTCAACGCGAATGGGGAAGTGCTTGAATGTATAGGAAAATTTATCGATGGGGAACTCGAACGTAGCATTAAACCCGGAGCCAACTGCTATCTGGAAGAAATAGGCGAGATGGTCGTATACCTGACGGATATAATCTTTTTCAGGCCAAGTGTCACTGATGCGATGCTGGAGTTTGGTGGCTTCGCTGCCATCATAGAGCAGGATGGCATAGGCATCCTTACCATCACGTCCTGCCCTTCCTGCTTCCTGGAAATAAGCTTCTATGCTGTCGGGACAGTCAACATGTGCCACCAGTCTGACATCGGGCTTATCGATACCCATGCCAAAAGCATTGGTGGCCACGATGACACGTATCTTGTCGCTCTGCCATTCGTGCTGGATACGGTCTTTTTCGGCATTGTCGAGTCCGGCATGATAGTATTCGGCTTTGATGCCAGCAGCTCGTAGCGTCTCAGCATATTCCTTGGTGCGCTGTCTACTTCGTGCGTAGACGATGGCAGATCCTGGTATCTCGTTGAGGATGTGGATTAGATGTTGTGGCTTATCGGTAGTCCGTTCCACCTTATAAGAAAGATTTTTTCGCTCAAAACTCATGCGAAATACTCGTGGCGAACGAAATGCCAGTTGTCGCTGGATATCCTCGACAACTTGTGGCGTGGCGGTAGCAGTAAGTGCCAATACTGGCGCTTCGGGCAACATCTGGCGTACTTTGGCTATCTCGAGATATGATGGACGGAAGTCGTAGCCCCATTGGCTGATGCAGTGTGCCTCGTCTACACAGATGAAGCTGACTTTCATGTGGCTTAACTTCTTCTGAAAAAGCTCAGACGATAGACGCTCCGGTGAGATATAAAGAAGTTTGACAGCACCGAATATTGTGTTCTCGAGGATGCGCAATGTGTCGTCGTGAGAAAGACCAGAATAGATGGCCGCTGCTCGAATGCCTCTCTTCCGCAGGTTTTGCACCTGGTCTTTCATTAAGGCAATGAGAGGGGTGATGACCAAGCACACCCCCTCTTTCGCTAATGCTGGCACTTGAAACGTGATACTCTTGCCACCGCCTGTAGGCATCAGTCCCAGTGTGTCGTGACCCTCACAGATAGATTCGATAATCTCTTGCTGGATACCTCTAAAACTATCGTAGCCCCAATATCGCCTTAATAATTCTTTCATCCCTTATTCTTCCGAGGGCTTAATATCCTCAATCTGCAGCTGTATCTCTCCACGTTTGTAGATATTCTCTTCGATAGTATAGACAATATCGAAAGAACGCTTCGACTTAATATAGCGCGCAGCGGCACTCTGCCCGAAGGCAATGCCATTGATCACGTTACTGGAGCGTGAGTCTACGAGTTCAAGCTTTATATGCGTTTGTTGCTTACCTACAACCTTCGAGGTGCCATAGTCATAGACACCACGGGTGCAGAATAATGGCTTGGGATTGTCGGGACCGTGAGGGGCAAACTTACGCAGGTCGTTGTGCAGCTTCTTGGTTATATCCTTAAAGTCGACTTCAGCTTCTATTTCCAGTGTGGCTTCGGTTTGTTCAGGGTGTATATGTTCGCTGACGTATTGTTGGAAACGACGACGGAACTCGGGAATGTTTTCTGTCTTAAGAGACAGACCCACAGCATAGGTGTGGCCACCGAAATTCTCCAGTAAGTCGCGACAGCTCTTCACCGCATCATAGATATCGTAACCTGCAACGCTACGTGCCGACCCCGAAGCCATTCCGTCGTTGCAAGAGAGAACCACAGTGGGGCGGAAATAGATTTCAGTAAGGCGGGAGGCAACAATACCAACTACGCCTTTCTTCCATCCCTCGTTGTAAAGCACGATGGCTGGCTGGTGCTCCTGACTCTCAAGACGCTCTACAATCTGATTGGCCTCCTCGCTCATCTGCTTGTCGATATCCTTGCGTTGCTCGTTATACTCATTAATGTGAATAGCTTCGGAAATTGCCTTTTTGAAGTCGCGTTCTACCAAAAGGTCAACCGTCTCTGTACCGTTCTGAACACGTCCGGAAGCATTGATGCGAGGTCCGATGCGGAAGGTTATCTCACTCATGGTTATCTCACGGCCGGTAAGCCCGCATATCTCAATGATGGCCTTCAGACCCACCGAGGGGTTCTGGTTCAGCTGTTTCAGTCCGTGGAAGGCGAGGATACGGTTCTCACCGGTGACGGGTACAATGTCAGCTGCAATAGAGACAGCACAAAAGTCGAGTAGGGGGATGAGCTGTGAGAATGGAATGCCGTTGTTTTTAGCAAAAGCCTGCATGAACTTAAAACCTACGCCACAACCGCAGAGGTGCTTGAAAGGATAGGTGGAATCTGCGCGCTTAGGATTAAGAATGGCTACTGCGCAGGGCATTACCTCATCGGGTACGTGATGGTCGCAAATGATGAAATCAATGTCGAGAGACTTGGCATAGGCAATCTCTTCGATAGCCTTGATGCCACAGTCTAGTACTATTATCAATTTGACACCTGCTTCCGAGGCGTAGTCAAGTGCTTTTTTGCTGATACCATATCCTTCTTCGTAGCGGTCGGGAATATAATACTCTATGTTGGAGTAAAACTGTTGCAGAAACTTATATACCAATGCGACGGCTGTGCATCCGTCTACGTCGTAATCCCCATAGACCATGATACGCTCTTTTCTGCCCATAGCATCATTGAGCCGATCGACCGCGATGTCCATGTCGTTCATAAGAAATGGGTCGATAAGCTCACTGAGCATTGGTCTGAAAAAGCGTTTGGCCGCTGACTCCGTGCGGATTCCCCGTTTTAGCAGGAGCTCTGCCATTATCGGGCTCATGCCAATCTTCTCAGCTAAATCCTTAGCCGCCTGTTGGCGCTCGGGCGAAGGTTGCTCATAATGCCATTTGAAATTCATTTTACAGTTTCAGCTTCTTGCGGATGTCCTTGGGGATAGCGTTCTTGTTGATAAGGAAGTCCATGGTGTTGGCTGCGATGAAGCTCTTCGTCATGTACCATATGCCTTTGTAGTCACCACTCTCACCCCATGAGTTCTTTACCATATAATATTCCTTGCCGTTCTGGTCTTTGGCGATACCATAGATAAGCATGCCATGGTCGTCGGTCAACTCCCAGTTGTCAAAGCGCTCTTGGCGCAGCTCCTGGGTCGGAGTGATTTCTGGAACGGTACAACCCAGTGAGTCGATAACGTTCTTGCGCTTGGTTGCTGTCAACTTCAGCCAACGGGCCATGTCACTGCCTGCCAAACTCTTGGCTGCCTCACCATCGATGGCATAAGCCAATCCGCTACGTGTGAAACCTTCTTCTGATACGTCACCGCCCCATGCAATGGTATAACCGTTCATCACGGCATTATCGATGACCTGCATCATCTCGTCCATGGGTAGATTATATGAGAGTGGGAAGCGCCAGTTGTCCTGAACTTCTACCGCAAAAGCAGTGTAGAAGGGATGGTGTGTATAACTGGTGATGGATACATAGTCATCGAGATTGATGCCGAGACTCTCGCAAAAAGTCTTCGGGGTGTATTCCTTACCCTCGTAGGTGAACTTCTCGGGACATTCCCCCAGGTAGGCATCGAGTATGCCTTGCATACCGACCTTCCACTGGCTTGATATCTTCTTAGCAGTACTCTTGGAAACAGCCTCCACATAAGGCTCCAGTACAGAGAAGAACTCGTTGAAGTTATTCAAAGAATCACCATAGAGTGAGCCAGGGAAAGGCATTGCGTCATCAGGACAGATGCCGTGCTGCTTCATAGTGGCAAGCACGTCTTCTGAAGAGCCGCCTTGCGCAAACTGGCAGTCACCGTGATAGCGAACCACTTGAATGGCACGATCCATGTAAGTCTTGTTTTCTACAAAACTCTCACAGAGATCGTAGGTCTTACCTGTGGCTTTCAGAATTTCTGCCTCAAAGAACGACAATGTGCTGTAGCACCAGCAGGTGCCGCTACGGTTCTGGTCTTTCATCGATGTGATGGGGTTCTCCTTGATTACAGTAAAGACTGGCTTGTTCGACTTCACTGAATCGTTTTCTACTTTAGCTTGTGCGCTGATGGCGAGAATAGCTACCAGCGATAAAGAAAGCATCTTTTTCATTGTCTTATTATTTTTTGTTATTATGTTATTCTTATTTTAGGTCTGCAAATATACAAAATAAAAACCGAAATACCCTTATTTCTATAATATGATTATTAAAAATTAACGATAGTTTTATGAATTCTGTTTGAGAATGTAGGGATTTTCCTGATTATTTTAGGGATTTTCCTTTGTATATGTTTTGAATAGTGACTATCTTTGCCACAGATAATGAAGTAATTACAATATAAATTAGACTTGTTATGAAAAAAATCCTTTTAACATTGACTATTGGCTTTGTGACAATTTGTGCTGTGCAGGCACAAGAGCAGCCATCTAGCATCGCTTTCCAAGATGCTGGTATTAAGGACTTCTGTCTGCGTGACAGACATATAGATGCCAATAAGGACGGCATGATTGCGCAGGACGAGGCGGATGCTGCCATAAAGTTAAGCCTGATGAACTTCAAGAGTTTCATGCGCAACATCAAGTCGTATGACGATTTGATGTATTTCCCTAATCTTGAGTATTTTCATGCCGGATATACTTACGCAGAGACAATTGACCTGAGCTATTGTCCGAAACTGAAAGAGCTCGACCTCAGCGACTGCCGTATGCTGAAGGTGATAATCCTTGCCAAAGGATGCAAACCCGAGATTAAATACCCTGTGGCTTACAAGGGTGAGCAGGCTAAAGTAATATATAAGAAATAACCAAATAAGCGATTTACAATTATGAGAAGAGTATTATTGTCATTAGTTATTGCCTTCGTGGCTATTGGTGTTGCACAAGCACAAGAACAGAATGAGTGTTGCAAAGCTGATAAGAAAGAGTGTTGCAAGGCAGAGAAAAAGGAGAAAGTGACGGTTGTCAAGATAGAAGACAACAACATCTTTTCACAGTGCTTCAAAGATATTGATACTAACAGTGACGGCATTGTGGATTGCTGTGAGGCTATGAAAGCAACGTTCCTCTCTCTTGAAAGAGGTGGTCGCAGCAATGTTATCACCAACTACGACTTTCTAAAGTTTTTCCCTAACCTCACCGCTCTCGGAATAGGTACCACTCCAGTGGAAGAAATCGACCTGCGAAAGCAGACGAAACTTGAGAAACTCAACGTCAGCAATGCTTCTGAGCTGAAGAAGATTATCCTCGCTGAGGGTTGCAAGCCAGAGATTAGTGGTCAGAACAATGCTCAGGTTGAGTATCTGAAGTGCGAAAAGGCAAAGGTATGTGAAAAGGCAAAGGCATGTGAAAAAACAAAGGCATGCGAAAAGGCTCAGAAAGAATGTTGTAAAACTCAATCAAAATGATGAAGAATCACGCTTTACTGGCAATTGCCTTTGCCTTCTGCCTCTGTGCGAATGCGCAGAAGTACGGCTCGTGGCACTCATCGGTGACTGACAGAGATTACGGCGTGTCGGTAGAGAATGTTAAGGGAAAGTCTTTCGACTGTCTCATTTACGCTCAGTCGCTGAACAAACACATCCCTATCGCAGGCTGTCGTATTGCCAGTAAGAACATTCCCGCATTCGTCAAGGAGTTGCGTGCTTTAGCTGATCAGGCAGGGAAGTGGTGGAAGACAAAGGCACCCGTAACGGGTGTTGAGGATGCGGGAATCCTGTTCCCCACAAACTTCCAGCATGTGACGGCTTGGTTCGATATGGGTACACCACCCGACCCGCAGTATCATACGATGAGTAATGCTCATGTGGAGGCTTATACGCAGATGAATTTCTTGGGTGACGGTGCTATATATATTAGCGTAGCTCCAATTGTTGATAAGGACAAAAAACGTCATCCGGGTATTGTCCTGCCTTTCGGTTCCAAAAAGGAAATAGAGGCGCTGATCACGGCTATTGAAGGTTTGAATCCGAATGCTGAAGACCCGTATTGCATCTATTGCGGTGTAAACCTAAAGATAGGTGAAGCCCACAAGCAGAACTGTCCGTATTCTCCAGATGCGGAGGAGAATGACAGTTTACCTTCGTCGCAAAGTCCACAGCAGGAATCGGTATCTGCACCTCAGCCCATGCACGACATTTGCATCACGTGTCCACATTGTGGTGCCACTTTCGTGGGCAAGTCGGCAAGTCTGTTTTTCAATGAACACTGTAAAAAAGATTGTCCGCGTTTCAATCAAATCATTCAGGTTCCGCAAGTGCCTGCCACGCCTGACTTAAATAAAGCTACAAAAGAGTAACCTATAAAATATACGATGATGAAACGATTTATTTTAACATTAGCAGTAGTCCTGATGACTGTCGTATCAGTACAGGCACAGACAGAGTGTAAAAACTGTAACGGTTCAGGATTGGAAGAGCGTACTTGTGCGTTTTGTAAAGGAGAAGGTTGGCGTGAGTGCGATTTCTGCTTGGGCAAGAAAGAAGTGCGCTGTAACATGTGTCAAGGGTCAGGGCAAGTGTTTTGTGCCCATTGTCGCGGCAAGGGTGGCGTGCAAGTCAAGGATAATTGGCGCGAGTGTCAATGGTGTGGAGGTAAAGGAACACCGCA
>Ga0247609_10000677_pt1 | contig 45121 bp, 68 predicted proteins | sample 172DNAGHGlowgp2_FD_193487 | JGI IMG/M metagenome (GOLD analysis project Ga0247609, IMG submission 193487) | Sheep rumen microbial communities from Palmerston North, Manawatu-Wanganui, New Zealand - 1728 DNA GHGlow gp2 | ecosystem: Host-associated > Mammals > Digestive system > Stomach > Rumen ... | reverse complement strand
AAGCGGTTGTAGCCGATATCCGTAACGGACGTATTGAGTGCATTATGGAATCCGGTAAAGATTACGTTAAGGATTCTATGAGCGTTGACGAAGCGAAAGACCTTTTGACTAGGGCTAAACAGTCAGACAAGATCGAAGGTTATGGTCTTTTTGCAGACAATAGATATTTCAAGTCTAAAGTCAAAGACAATAAGAAAGAGGACTAATATGTATGAGCGTATACCGTTAGAACTGAAGCAAGATAGTAAATGGGTGTGCGCTAGAACTGAACGGAAAGTGCCGTTAAGAGCGGATACGCTTTTAGCGGCAGCCGTTAGTTCTCCGAACACATGGAGTACGTATGACAAAGCATATGCTAATGTCGTAAATAAGAAATGCGATTATGTAGGATATGTGTTTAACGGCAATGGTATAGTAGGTGTTGATTTAGACCATTCGTTTGTGGATGGTATACTTACAGATAAGGCACTGGAAATTATTGATCGTTTCAAATCGTATACTGAAATAAGTAAAAGTGGAAACGGCATTCATATTTTAGTGCGTGGTAAATTACCATTTACCGGATCAAATAATCGTGTTGGAGTAGAAGTGTACTCTACTGGAAGATTCTTTATTCTCACTGGAAATGTAATTGCATATGACGAGATTATCGAGAATCAAGACGCATTAGATTGGCTGGTATCAGAACATTTCAATACAATCAGAATATCATCAGGTCAAAAGCAATTCAAAAAAGCACTATATACCAAAGATGTGCATGTAGAAGGAAGCAAGATTCACATATGCTACCCTAAGATAACGCCTGGATCGAGAAACAGTTGTTTAACATCGTATGCTGGTAAATTAAGGGGAAAAGGTTATTCTGCTGATGAAATAGCCGCCAAAGTGCATTTTATGAATAAGACTAAATGCGAACCGCCCTTGCCTTATGATGAAATTGAGAATATAATCAAAAGTATAATGAAGTATTCTAATTTACCATCTGTGGGGGAAGGTTGATATGAGTGAAAACAGATTTGTGACAGCTACGTTTGAATTAGGAAAACGTAGTTCTATGACAGATAGATTATATCAGTATGATTACGGTCAGATCGTAGTTATTGAAGGTTTGGAATTACCTTCTACTTTTGAAGCACATTTTGCAAATACGGGTGATGCTATCACCATGCTAGGATCAGATAATCAGGTAACGATTCCGGATATTCTTTTACAGGAAAGCAAAGATATCCGAATGTGGATTTTCTTACACGACACCGAGACAGATGGCGAGACGGAGTATGATATTACTATCCCCGTTAAGGAACGTGCGCTTCCATCTGAAGCAGAACCTACTCCGGTACAGCAAGATATCATCGAACAGACCATTGCTGCTTTGCAGGTAGCCGTTGCTGAAACAGAAAGTAATGTATTGCATTACCCGAAGATCGAAAACGATGAATGGTATGTGTGGGATGCCGTATCTGAAGAATTTGTTTCTACTGGCGTTTCTGCTAAAGGTGAACGTGGCGAACAGGGTATTCCGGGACAGGATGGTGCAAAAGGAGATAAAGGTGATCCAGGCGAACAGGGTGAACCAGGCGTTCCCGGTGATAAAGGAGATAAAGGCGAAAAGGGTGACAAGGGCGAAAAAGGTGATAAGGGTGATGATGGAGAACAAGGTATTCAAGGCGAAAAGGGAGATAAAGGAGACAAGGGAGATAAGGGCGACACTGGTACGCCAGGTGATCCTTCTATTTTAATAGATGATAACACTGTATCGGCAACAAAGACCTTTTCATCTGAAAAAATAGAAACATTACTGATTGCTGATATCAGTAATACCGTATTTGGGAGTTGATTCTAATGGCTAGTTTTTCAATCGCTTTCGATAAAGACCATGCAAAACTTAATATTTCGCCTTTTGATGCAGGTTGCCTGCTTGATGTGATGTGGTCAAACGGTATTCCGTCCATTATACTGATTGACGAAAATGCGCCCGATTACAACGATGATGAAATGAGGGGTGGATCATGAGTAATTCAGATTGGGGTGCTATCCCGAGACAATTAGCGGAAGATGTATCATTAACGCTGAAGCGGAAGTTTAATGTACAGACAGGCTTTAAGCCTGTAGAGTGGAATAATAATATTAAGGCTTTAACACCACTTCCTGAAAAAACCGTCTCCGGGAGTATTGTCGCATTTTCCGACGGCGCGGACGATGTACCGTTAAAGTCTTGCAAAGTGACGATTGCGCCGACACTGGACGGCGTTTCGTCCGTGGACGTTATAAAAGGTGGTTACAATTTTATAGACGCAAGCACGGCAGAAAATGGAAATTTGAATATCAGCACAGGAAATGTTGATACGACAAGTACATCATGGAAAACAACAGATTTCATGCCGTTATTTGCAGGCGATTTTTTCTTCACATGGGTATCTAGTAGTACATATTTCCAAGTGAAATGGGTTGCTTATGACAGTAATAAAACAAGGATTGACGGAGAATCAACAGCAACATGGACTTCTGTTTATTCTAAACAGTTTACTTTCCCGACAGGCACGGCGTTTGTTCGTTTCTGTTGGTCGGTAGTAGTGAGCGGAAATCCAGTAACAAGGGAAGATATTAGATTGAACCGTGGTACGGTCGATTTGGGATATACAGAATATGTGCAACCTACCATTCACACGGCTTCATTAGGTCGCACGGTTTGCGGCGGACAGGCGGACGTGGTGAACGGGACAGGGACAGACGAATATACATTTGACTTGTGGGATGGTACGCAGAATTATAACGTTTCCGATAACCTCACAAATGTATTTCGTATCTATATGGCACACGCTAAACCGTTGCCCGACCCCACGGCGGTACAGTGCATTTGTGAAGGCTATACATTCCCGAGAGCAGGATGGAGTAGTGACACGGTATCATTCTATTCAGACGCAAACAATTTCACGCTGAAACTACCTAAAACGGAAGTGACCACATTGGCAGAAGCTAAAGCATGGTTGGCAGAACACAATGTGTATTTCTTGTATGCGACAACGCCCGAAGATTTCACGTTTACCCCTGTTCCGATTATTTCAAGGCTAGGTGATAACACAATGTGGGGCGATGGTGATTTGTCCGTGGTCTATCGATATGAATCCGGTGATCCTAGTTTTGAAACTGTACTTTCTTCGAATCCATTACTGGAATTGACAGGTGTTAATGGTACAGATGTTACGAGAACTATATGGACGTATACTGCAACCGATCATTGTAAGATTAAGTTTCATTCTAACACGCAGGTGAGAACTAATACTAGCAGTAACGATGGCTATTTTACCGTCAAAAAGAATGATACTGTTATTCTTACGACTTACGCTAATACTAGCACAACTACTCAATTCCCGATACCTGATATCGAACTTGAATCCGGCGATACCGTAACTATCACAGGTGGATTCGATAATTACCACACTTCGTGTTGGTTTGATGTATATTCGACAATCACGATATTGCATGTTGACAATTAAGAAAGGGTAAGGTATTATATATCGCATGAGAAAGTATTACAGCGATTTTGTTGCTCATTGTACTCGGTATTACTTTAGCACAGAGGTCACACCTACACCTCAAATGCGAGTGGAATACAACAATTACATAGCGGTGGCAAACGTACTTAACGGATACGATTTGCCTACACAGCAGACCATCAGGCAGCTTTACACCGCAGATTGTATGAGTGATGAAGCCAACAAGATCGCTGTTAAACTTTCTCTTAAACCTCAAAACATTTGGTATATAGTATCGCAGTTTGAGCGTAGTGTGGCTAAGGAAAGAGGTTTAATATGAGTTTGGCTAATTTTTCCAGGCGTAAAAAATTATTATACAATATCATGCAATCGGGGTTGTCAAATACTGATAAAATGATATACTATGCCTTACATCACAAATACATCGATGGAGAACAGTTACTGGAATTTCTAGAAACAAATCCTTCATCCGATGCTATTGTTGAGTATGTAGAATCTAAATTAAGGGAGAACCGGATTAGTGATAGATGATCTAACTAAAAGCGAAATCGTTTATATTATTGAGAACCGAGTGGTAGGGAGAAACGCAGAAAGAAATCAACAAATACTTTACGACAAACTCATAAGAGGATACACTTACGATAGAATCGCTGAAGATTACCAGTTATCAGTAGTTCAAATCAAAAACATCATTTACAAACACAAGAAACTATTCGAAAAGCATACGTAATGTATGCTTTTTGTTTATCTATTCTTTCTTCCGCACACGATAGGGATAACTTATACTAAATCCATCAAATGTAAAGGTGACTTATATGTGGATTGAGTATAACCCAAACCCAACTGGACGTAGAGTGGAAGATTGCTCTATTCGAGCAGTAGCCAAAGCATTAGATATTGATTGGGAAAAAGCATATGCCGAAGTATGTGCTGCCGGGTTCGCAATGGGCGATATGCCGCATTCCAATAGCGTATGGGGTGCTGTATTGCGAAAGAATGGTTTTTATCGAGAATCTATTCCTAATACTTGCCCGGATTGTTATACAGCAGAAGCATTTTTAGAGGATCATCCAACAGGTACATACGTGATTGGCTTCACACACCACGTGGCTACAGCAATCGACGGAGATTTGTACGACAGTTTCGATAGTACACAGGAAATTCCGATTTTTTATTGGTATAAGAAAGAAGAGGTATAAACATGGCTTACAACTACTATGCTCCTTATGGGTATCAACCACAACAGTATCAGATTCCGATGCAAAATGTACCGCAGAATAATCAACCTGTTCAGCAACAGCCTAATAGAAGTGATTTCGTCCTGGTACGTTCTGAAGATGAAGCACGTAATTATCCAGTTGCTTTTGGTAATACTGTAACATTTAAGCACGAGAACGAACCATATATGTACACTAAGACAATGGGTATGTCTCAGTTAGATCGTCCGGTATTTGAACGATACAAACTCGTTAAAGAAGCGGTCACAGAACAGCCACAAAAGCCCGTTGAACCAAAATGTGATAACGGTATCGTAGAAAAACTGGAAAGAGAAATAGGGGCTATTTGGAACGAAATAGAACTATTGAAAAAACCAAAGGTAGCACCGACTAAAAAGGTAGGTGAAAAATAATGATGAATCCAGCACAGCTATTGCAGATGTTTACTCAGTTTAAACAGAATCCGATGGCGTTACTCGGTAATAGATTCAACATACCGAATAACATAACTGATCCACAGGCAATCATACAGCACCTTCTTAATTCAAATCAGATATCGCAACAGCAATTAAATCAGGCAATGTCTATGCGGAACGATCCTCAGTTCCGAAACTTATTCAGATAACAACGCCTAAGTGTACATAGGGCGAAGTTATACGGCTATGTAAAAAGGTTGATAGTCGTTAACCAATAATAGTTAAAGGGGGTAAGTCATATGGCACTTACAGACGAAAATGGTGGTATGTCTACCACAATGCTCGTATCTCCTACTGGAAATGTAGGGGGTACATCTTATCCGTATCCGGTATATCAGAGTAACGGTGGAAACGCAGGTTTCGGTCAGGATGGATGGTGGATCGTTCTGCTGATCATTCTCCTTGCTGCTGGTGGATGGAATGGTAACAATAACGGCGGCAATAACGGCGGTTTCTTTGGTGGCGTTCCGTATGTTGTAAACAATGACGGTAACTACGTACAGCGCGGTTTTGATCAGGCGGCTATCATGGGCGGTATCAACGGTATTCAGAGTACGCTTTGCAACGGTTTCTCCGATGTACAGCAGAGTTTGTGCAATGGTTTTGCCGGAGTAAACGCTACTGTCAGCAACGGTTTTGCACAGGCTGAAATTGCTGATAATGCACGTCAGATGGCAAACATGCAGCAGATGTTCAATCTGTCTACTCAGTTTGCTGATTGCTGCTGTGAAAATCGTCTCGGCATTGCTAACCTGGGTTCTGATATTGCCCGTGAAGCATGTGCTACACGAGCCAATGATACGCAGAATACGCAGAGTATTCTCAACGTAATCAACGGTGGTATCCAGTCTATTAAGGATCAGCTTTGCTCCGACAAAATCGATGCGAAGAACGAAAAGATTGCTGATCTTGAAAGACAGCTTACTATGGCGAATTTTTCCGCATCGCAGACAGCACAGACCGCTGCTATTCGCGCAGGTCAGGTAGCTGAAATCGACGCTATGTATCAGAGAATGCGCGATTGCCCTGTACCGACAATGCCTGTTTATGGCATGACACCGATCTTCACATGCCCGAACAACAATAATACAGGTTGCGGTTGTGGCTGTAACAGCGGATTCTGATTAAGGTGGTGATACTATGGCAGAATATTTAACAAGGGATACGGTTGAATCCGTTGCTTTGAATCAGGCAATTCCTTTTATTGATTCTATTCCATGCAATCGTGGAAATGTATTCCATCAGAACGGCACTGGAATTTTTGTACTCCGTGGTATCGTCAAAAACTCATCTTGTTGTTTTGCTAGATACAACGTTGAGTTTACAGGTAACATTTCTATTCCGACTGGCGGCGCTGTTACACCTATTGCTACAGCTATTGTGGTATCGGGTGAAAGCAGAGTAGGTAGTAGAAGTATCTTCACTCCGGCTGCTGTTGACGAATACGGAAACGTAACCAGTAGAGCCACTGTAGATGTACCTAGAGGTTGCTGCTTTACTGTATCGGTAGAGTATGTAAACGGTACAGTTGATGATCCAGCTACGACACCTACACCGTTGATTAACGTAATTGACGGTAGTCTTAGTATTACGCGAGTAGCGTAAGGAAGGGGGAAGTTATTATGCACGAACTTTATGAATTAAAAGAAAAACTCATGAAGGAACTGGAAGAATACGGTTCGAAAGATGAAATGACCGCGGGTACTTTAGAAGTAGTCGATAAACTGGCTCATACTATTAAGAATCTGTGTAAAATCATCGAAGATGCTGAATACTCTAGTCGTGGTGGTTCTTACGATGGTGGCTCTATGCGCGGTTCTTACGATGGCAACATGAGAGGATCGTATGACAATGGTTCTATGCGTGGCTCTTATGATGGTTCTATGCGTGGTGGTTCTTACGATGGCTCAATGCGCAGTTATCGTTCGTCTTACGCTAGAGGACGTGGCAGAAATGCTAGACGCGATTCGAGAGGTCGCTATGCTTCAGACAGCGATATGATGGTAGAACAGTTACAGGAACTGATGGAAGATGCACCGGATCAGAGAACACGTCAGGAAATTGAAAAGCTGATGATGAAACTCGAACAGATGTAATCACCATTAACTTCAGTGCTAGGAAGAGGGATATAAAAATCCCTCTTCTTTTTTTTGCTAATAATTGTTGACAGATAATAAAAGTTAGTGTATCATGTAATCAAGATAAAGAAAGCGAGGATTCGACTATGACTAAATACATTAAGAGATACGAAGTTTCAAGAAATCTTGTAAGAATCGGTATTTTCAAAACCGTTGAAGAAGCAACCCGAAAAGCTAGATTTGCCGATGGTATCGTTCACGAAGTTGTATACGCTGTTTCGGCACGCGGCACAAAATGCCCGATATAATCTAAAAGAGTTTTTTAGTAAAGCGAGGATTTGATATGTTTGATTATTTTCTTCGTGATGGGAATAAGCTGTTATTGCCTATTATTATCATTCTGATCGCGATATACATAGGCGTAATAATATTTGAAAACAAATGGGGGTGATTATATGTTAGGTTTCAACAAATGCCTGATTTGTGGTACTAAGAATGAGTTTAATAACCATTCCGCGCTCTTCAGAAATGGATGGTACAAACTGATCCTGAAGAATGAAAATACGTGTCACAAATATACCGGCTGGGTTTGTCCGGATTGTGCAGAAAATAAAGCAAAGCCAATGTTTTTCAAATACAAGGATTGAGGTGAATCAGATGCATTTAGAAAATGATACAGTTTGTGAACATTGCGGACGAACAACTAATGATCTGTTTTGGCTAGATGGCGATAGAGTTTGCAGATGGTGCTTTATAAAAGCTGAAATAAAACACGAACTGGAAGAAGAGGAAGGTGAGCGGAATGCCTAGATTTAAAGCAAAACAAGTAGGAGAGTTTATCACAAAAAGAGGGTATGTGTTAGGGAAGTGTACATTTTGCGGAACATGGAGTTTTGCAGGTGGAAAATCATGCCCAAAATGTCACGCAGAATTTCGTGGTACGTGGTATGAGAGGTGAAAACGATGAAGTGTAAAGATTGCGGTAGAGACATTTATCCAGGCGAAGCGTTTGCTGTAGAAATGAATATGAAAACTGGTGATATCTATTATCAGTGTTTGGATTGTGCTGATAAGGAAATGCTAAAGAAAGAAGGTGAATCTAGCAATGACGGTAGATAATGTAATATACCTGATCATCGGTATTGCTATCGGATTTAGTATCGCAATAGGAATGCTCTACGCTATGAGACATATTGATGAATGAGAGGGATGAACTGTGAAATACAGACTTTCGTTTACAAACAACGTAATGGTTACTTTTAATTTTTCGGAAGATATTGATTTACACAAACTCGATCCTAATAAGCCTATTGTGTTTGATAACATATGGGTAAATCCGAATCACCTTGTATTTATCGAAAAAATGGAAGAAGGTGAAGAAAAATGAGTGAGTTTAAAAGTGTAACAGATATTGACGATGTAATCAAATACGCCGAACAAGAATCCGAGGGATATTATCAAATGGTGTCTGCTTACCATACGGATGAGGGTGTTTATATACAGGAAGAAACACGTTTCAGGTATAAAGCGGAACTGTGGAATCAAATAAGCGAATGGCTAGAAGAACTGAAAGAACTTCGGAAGAAACAAAAACCGCACGGACAATGGGAATACTTCAAAGAACTTATCACTGAAACGCGTGATGCTGATGGGAAGTTAAACCAAAAACAAACGTGCCAGTTTATCTTGAACTTGATGGGAGTTATTGAGAGAGGTAAAGATCATGCCAACAATTAACGAAATGATAGACTTCTGTGAAGATTTTGCATCATATGACTGTTTCGATAATGAACAATTCAAACGGCGTGAAATGTTCTACGCGATTGCTGATGAACTGAAGAAATCACTTCGGGAGCAGAACCGACCACATGGTGAGTGGATCATCCGAAGAAATAAACAAGGGGCACATATTTATAGTGTTTGTTCAAAATGCAATGTGCCGTACCTCGATACTGATTTTCCAAACTTTTGCCCGAACTGCGGAAGCGATAACAGAAAGAAAAGAAAGAAAAGAAGGTGAAACGGAATGAGCGATAAGTATGGATATATCGGAATTGAATCCCTTTTGAATTTTTGCAGTAACCAAAAAGACCATTGTGTTACTCCAAACGATTTTATGAGAATGAACAGGATAAAGATAAATGATCGACCACGAGGAGAATGGAAAGCGTGCGAAGATACCTCATATTGCAATTGTTCAAAATGCGGTAATGTTGTAATGCTGGAAGAGACATATATATTTCGCTTTTGTCCGTGGTGCGGTGCACCGATGACAGAAGAAGCGTTTAGAAAGTATAACGGATTGAAAGAAGGTGATAAGAAATGAAGTATATAATTGATACAGACAAACTCCCATGCAATAATGGGAAAAATTGTACAACTTGTCCCTTTTGGTCGATTGATGATACTTGCGAAATTACAGAGCAAGTGAAGAAGTTGCCTAAATACGAAGAAAGACCGCACGGTGAGTGGGAATGGCAGACAGAAGATAAATACAGATGTACGAATTGTGGTGAAAATACAAGGGTTGAAGAGGTAATGAACGAACCTCTATATAACTTCTGCCCGAATTGCGGCGCTTCGATGCGGAAAGAAGGTGAATAAATTGATCGAATACACTAGTGATAACGGATTTACAGGGTATCTATACGGTGAATCTTCCATGACCATCGGTGTTATATCGCCTACTGGTCAATTCTTAGAATACTTTCATACCGGATCGAGAGCCGGAAACACGAAGGAATATCTGAAGGAAATGGTAGACACATATCCCGAATTTTTAAAGGCTATTGCAAAAATAAACATATCAGAACTAAAAGAAGATGATGATGAGGATTTTTAAACATGAATGTACATACTATTCAAGACTTAAAACAAATGCAAGCGCTTCCGTTGTCTATTAAGATCAGAATGACAGAACAGCGGATCAGGGATTGGGTTAATGAGTTTGGCAAAGACGGGGTATACGTCTCTTTCTCCGGGGGTAAAGACAGCACCGTGCTACTGGATATCGTAAGAAATAGATTAGGATATACTGAGATTCCAGCCGTGTTTGTAGATACAGGACTGGAATACCCCGAAATCAGAGAGTTCGTTAAGACGTTTGAAAACGTGGTATGGCTGAAGCCTGAAATGAACTTTAAACAGGTTATTCAGAAATACGGATATCCGTTTATCAGCAAAGAGGTATCAGACGTAATATATTACGCTAAGCGCAATTACAAAGATGGTTTAATGACTACACGATTGCAACAAGTAATGGGTACTTTGCCGCATAAAGAAAAAGGTAAGTTAACTAATGAATCATCCAAAATGTATGATCGATCTAGGTATGCATTTCTTCTTAATGCTCCTTTTGATATCGCTCCGCAATGCTGTAGTGTTATGAAAAAGAATCCGGTTAAAGCATATGGAAAAACAAGCGGACGACACCCTATAACGGGAACTATGGCTGCCGAAAGTAAAAAGCGTGAAAAAGCATGGTTAAGAACAGGGTGTAATGTATTTAATACAAAAGTACCTGAATCTCATCCTATGGCTTTTTGGACGGATCAAGATGTACTACAATACATCGTTACATACAATATTCCGATTTGCTCCGTGTACGGGGAAATTGTTCCGGATTCGTGCGATACATCTGCTAGACAGATTAGTTTTTCTGATCTAGGCGTGATTCCTGATACCAGGAAACTGAAAACTACTGGTTGTGATAGAACAGGCTGTATGTTCTGTGGTTTTGGCTGTCACTTAGAAAAAGGCGAAAACCGATTTGAACGTATGAAGAAAACTCATCCGAAACTGTACGATTATATCATGCGTCCTACTGAAGAAGGTGGTCTTAATTATAAAGAAGTTATTGACTGGATCAACGAAAACGGAAACATGCATATTAAATACTGAAAGGGGATATTATATGTTAAACTTAGATTTAGTACGGGGTACTGTTTTGTTACCCCATATCTATTGTAGAAAACCTACTTGCCCTAGATGCGGTTCGTCGCTTACAATAAACATAAATAAGTGCCGCACTTGCGGACAACTAATTCTGTGGAATAATAAAAGGAGTGCTGCAAATGAATAGCTTAAATGTTTACAATACGCTAATGAATCCCGAACTGGATAGATGCCTTTATACCAAACCACCTAAAGAGAATAAGGATGATTACGTTCTCGGATATCCGATACTTGTGTTGCTCAAATACAACAGCTACACGGATAAGGTTTCTAAACAATTTTTTCACATGCATCACTTATTCGGCATGATCAGTAATGTAGATGTTAACCTGGATACAGAGAGATATGCTTTTGTGCCATATTTTTACATGTTTGATTCGGAAATGGATAGACTTCTTTTTCAGATGGATTTTGAAAAATCAAAAGATATTATCGCGTATAATTTCCGAGACAAAGCAGCATACTTTCATAAGGCTTGGATCGTGCCTACGTATAATAAGGATCATAAGAGACGTACAGGATCGGCAAGTCTAAATCTGATGCGCATTTTATATAAGCGTGGCAAATGCAGCTATGATTACTTAATCAAAATCACACAGATCATTCGTACTGAAGAAGGGTGTTATCGTCCGGAATCGGCTAAGAACTGGCTTTGCCGTGGAAGTTCTCAGTGGTACAAGCATTGCTATAGATGTTTGCTCAATTATTACTATCCTAAGCTGTGTGGTTATCGTAAAGAAAAGTGTGATCCCGAACGTGAAGCGGTAAACTTGCCAAAACCTTCACCTATGCCATTTGGTGAAAAGAAGCATCTGTTTGACAAATATAATCAGATGAAATATAATAAAGAAAGATAGCACTTTCGATCAACACTTTCTCTATAGCTATCGCATAAAAATACCCACTAGGTCACCCCCGGTGGGTATTTGTTTTATATGAACCTCGTTTCCTTTACTCAGGTTTCTTCTTTTCTATCTTGATCTTCAGTTTTCCAGTTTCGTCTCGGAATGCTTTAGGATTCGTTACCGGCACTTTAAGCGACATGTTTACATATCCTCTAGCCGTATACGATGTGCCGCGCTTCAGACCACGCTTGTATACGAATCCATACTTGTCAGCACCTTCATCTTTAAGCCACCTTGTAACACTGGCAGACTTTGCTCCGAGATATCCTTCGCCGCTGATCTCCATATTCTCTTTCAGCCAGTCAGCAAGTACGTCTTTGATATCCTGTGAATACGTAACCGCATCTTCTTTGTACTCAAAGCAATCGTTAATGAACTGCTCTTCCCATTTCTGACCTTCGTTGTAGTATCTGAATTTCTGCTGCGTTCTATTAGACACATACGGTACACCGTCATGCTCCGATATTTCCAAAAGCCCTTCTAACGCCCAAAGCACAATCAGCTCGATCTCTTTCTCGATCTTAGACGGAAGTTTCGTATCCACCACATCAATCGTTCTAGGCTTTACATAGATAGGGTGAAGTCGTCTCGTAAACCCATCCGTCTTATCATCAGCATTTATCATATGGTTTCCGGCACACACGATCCTGGCAGAATTGTTTATCTTTGCCGGGTTGCAATGCTTATGCTCTATCTTGATCGTCTTTGCAGTAACAAAGTTCTTAAACCTTCCGGAATCCTCATTAGACAGCCGTGCTTCACCGATATCATCATCCACCATACAGAGTTTTCCCTCAGACGTTCCTATTTGGAACTTATCGTTAAAGAACTGACCTATTGAAATAGGAAACAACGCTTCACCCAACATTTTAGGCAGCACGCAATCTGTCAGGATAGACTTTCCTGATCCAGCTTTGCCGATAATGAAAAACGCTTCCTGTGCTTCGTTAGTCGGAACAAGCAGATACCCTAACATCTGCTTAATAGAGTACACATCTTCCTCGTCAAACAGATCATCACGCCACGCTTTAAAGTGTGGGAAGTCAGGCTCGATACAGTTAGGCACGTTCACAAAATCATAATCAAACCTATACGGAACAGCAGATTTCTGATTCTCATGGAACACATACTTCTTTGCACGTTTCCCCCTTGCTTCATCAGGCACAAGGTACAAGTCTCCGTTCCTAAACGGGATCAGGTTAGTTGTAACATACGCATCAGTCTTATATGCACTTATATATGTCTTATATAAATGCTCCGCTGTGATATCAAGATTCTTACCTTCCGTGTTCATCTTAAACAGTATCTTGATAATCTCCGACTTAAACGTATCCGGTTCAATCTGACCGTCAGGCGTAAGGATATAACCACAATATATGTAATTATAATACTCATGCCAAATCTGACAGAACCTGATATGATTCAAAGCTGATCCATTCTTAAACTGGTCGTATGCCGTTTTCACCATTCTATCCGCAACCTCGTCGGGATCAATCACCTTCGGTTCATGATGCACCATATCACAAGGCAGATACCCGGGGTGCAGAAAGCTGTGTCTGAATATCGATACGGGGTGGGTATCAGGCATACCCCCTACGTATTCATCATACGCCATTTGTGCATCAATCATTTCCTGTGGTGCTTCAGCACATTCTTCCTCTTCCGGTTCTTCGGGTTGCTCGTCTAAACCTAACCAGCTCATTAAATCTTCCATAGTAACACCTACTTTCTCATTTGTTTTGAGCTTTAAAAAATATCATTATTTTGACATGACACCTTTTCTGATAGAGCAAATTCTGTTGTTTGTCACCCTTGTCAGAAGGTGTTTTTATGTGACAAATTATATCACTCGCTAACTATTGTTGCAAGATGGTAAGTGTGGATTTTTAGAAAAAGTTAAATGAATTATTTCACTTTTGGAGTATTTATCGGATTTGTCAGATGTGTTTTTATGGGTGACAAATTGGAAAGCACTGATATTATTGAGTTTGCAGTTTTATTTGTCAGATGTTTGATTATTTTGGAGATTTGTATTTTCTTGTCGGACTTGTCAGGCGTTTTGAGAGGGTGACAAGACAGCAAACCCCTCGTATTACTATATTATTTATATATATTTGTCATTTGTCATTATTTTTAAAATTATATATATACGAGAAAATATACAAATAATAGGGGGTGTTCTTTTTTTCTAGTTCTGACAAGTACATTCGACTTTGTGTTTTATCAATTTTGCAATATTGTGATTTTGTTGTTCGGGATTTCAGTTCTCATATCCATGAACACGGATCATTCGATCCAGCTTTCGCTATTGACTTTTCTTCTCTGCGTGGTATCATCAAATTAAATCAACCGATTGCATCAGACCACCGGGTAGGGGTACGTGATGCGAAGAAAGGAGTATGGGGTGGCTAAAATCGATACCCGGTCTTTTAATCTTAACGAACTTACTGCTATCGCTGAATCTAAAACTCGCGCCAGTACAATCTATAAGCAGTATCTGTCCGCTGCTGATTCTACTGGTGATTCACTTACCGAGAAAGATGCTAACATTGTCGCTTGCTCTATCGCTACTCTTTTTCTCCCTCGACCTGATCTCAATTCCTACGAGGAATGCGTTCAGGCTGTTCTTCGTTACTACGAAATTATTTCGGCTAGAAATGTTAAGCCAACTATCTCCGGCTTCGCTCAGGCTCTTGGCGTGAATCGGTCTGTTTTTATTCGAATCTGTGAAACAGGCTCTTACGAAAACTGGAGAACTCATACCGACGTTCTCGTTCCCGATGAGGTTCGGGAGTTTTTCTGTTCTCTTCGAGACAACTATATTGCGACTTTGGAAGGTTACATGCAAGCTAACACTATTTCGGCTACAGCCGGTTCTTTTCTGCTCAAAAATAATGGCGACTATAAGGATTCAGTCGAAAAGACTATCATCACTGATCGTCGTACTGTTTCAGCAGAGACTTTGGCTTCGAAATATAAGCTCGACTTGGACGACTAAAAACTTTCAAAATTTTGTTGTTTCGACTTTACGACTTTACGACTATAAACCCTAAAATGCCTACTATGTCGCGTTTTTCGGGTTTTCAAAGTTTCATGACATTTTTAGAGATTTTGACATCATCGGTCGAGTTACGGGAAAAGTATTGTCTGATGACGAAACGTTTCGTTCTCGATCCTGGCTTTTCGGCTTTTCGCCCGATGTATGTATGCTGCTATATTGTATAGGCGTAAAACACGCCTAAACACCCCTAAAACGCGCTAACAATAGTTATCAATATCGGGATATTACTAAACATTGTAGGCGCTTAAAACGGCATTTAAACGGCTTTTATAATTGTGTGCGTTTTTCCGGTAAACTGGAAAGCAAAAAAAAAGCGCTCCGGATCAGGAGCGCATAAACCTGTATAAAAAGGGGGGCTTTTCGCCCCCCTGGTGTTATTTGTATTTTTTCATCCATTTGAAGAATGTTGACAATATAGCAGCTATTCCAAGTAAATGTATCATATTTACACCCCCTTTTCAATATTAACGATCTTCACCAAGAAATCCGAACCAGTATCCAAATCAAAATAGCCTTGCTCGTTTTGTAATATTTCTATGCCATCGAGACAAGCGTCAAAAGAACTTGCTGCGGTTAATTCGAAACAATGTTTTTTGTTATCTGTTACGGTTGTTATTTCAACCGTGTAAATGTTTTCATTATCCATGTTTACACCCCCTTTTCAATTATAGTTTCATACGCAGTATATGCCGGGCTATTATCTAAGAAAATGGTTTCGGCGTATGTGTGGTTACCGTGTGTGTCGATTTGATCATCTATGAAAATGCTATAGGCTTCGATGTGGTTTCCGATATCCATATAACCGATTGTACAACCGATTATAACACCGTCTCGGGAAAAAGCACCCGGCGCGGTATAATCCACTAAAGAATCCGAAGATGCTTTTTTGATGTTTCCGGTTTTAAAAATAACAATTTCTTTTCCGATATTATCGATAAAATTATCGATTGCTTTTGCTTGTTTCGGGGTTGCTGCTATCTCATAATGAACCATATCGCCGATAATGCCGGACGTTTCAAAATAGATGTTATTTGTTCGCAGATAGTTGGAAAGATTGAACTTGATTTCTTTATTATCAGTTTCAAAGGAAAAATACTTGTTTGTCATGTGTAACACCTCATTTCTATAATTTGGCTTGCCATCTTCAGTATACAGGTTGCCGCCCTGTATAGACGGGGATGTTTCCCCGTTTCGGCTTATAAAATGCCGTTTTCCCGTTGTTTACACCTCTTTCATAAAATAAAATGAATCGTTATATTTTCCGATTCGGTCAGATGCTACACAATGTAGTCCGATTTTTTCAAATACGCCCCACATAGAGGACTGACCTACACCACCTTCGAAGTAAGGTATTGCGCCATAACCTGCACCATAATGGATGATTTCGCGGTTGTCGTCATTCCATTTACCCGGCATTTTTGCACCCTTGCGCAGTGCTTTTTCTTTTACATCACACAACATACCGCGAAGCGAAGAATCGTTGTTAATAGCTGATGCGATAGCAGAGGTTAATTTATCATAACCATAACCCCCGGCGCGCCCTGTGTAGGTGTGCGCGTTGCCTTTATCGTCGACAATCAATACAGTTGCGGTTGCGTTGTATTGTTTGCTCCATTCAACATGAATTGAGAGCGAAATAACATCGGCGTGATTTTCCCATGAAAGTATTTTTTCAATTTTTTTAGAGGTCTGTTTATCAAGTTCTCTGATATAGCGATCAAAAGCCATTTTTCTGGCGTTAGCAAGCGTGATTTTTTTGGCTTGGAAATCATTCCACTTTTTAGTGGTAAGGTTGTTGCGAATAAGCCAAGAATCACGGTCAGCTGTTGCAATAGCCTTGCGAAAATCGCTTTTCGCTTTTTGTCCTTCGCGCTTGATAAGTGCAATAATTTTATTGTATTTCATAGTATACTCCTTTTCTCGGTATCGTCTCGGGTGATACCGTTCACCCTTTTGTTGATACCATTGTACTAATAAAAGTTAGTAAAGCAAAGCACAAAAACAAGCAAATACTAACAATTTTTATACAAATGTTGCTATTTATTGAAAATCAAGAATAAAAATGTAAAGGCGTTTTTACTTTTGCCGTTTTTCCAGTTTTCTAGTAATAACCCGTCATTCTGATCCAAAGAAAATTCTTTCTTATATGGCGCGCTATATTCGCAAGGCTGCTGTATTATCTCGTATGTTTTTTTTTGTTTGACGTTCGAATGTTTTGATTATAAAAACAATGCAATTTATTAGCACATTCGCGCCCGGCTTGATTTGAGATCAGAAACCAGGCAACGCCCCCGGAGGGGGAAATATAAAAGATTATAGGTATCAAGTTAGTACCGAAAATATTTTTCGACGAAAAAATTTCGAATAATTTTTATTCAGACTATTGCTTTATAAAAATTGTTAGCGTATAATAATGATAGCAACCTGAAAGGAGCAAGGCAATGAAAACTGTAGTAGCATACACAAGAGTAAGTACAGACGGACAGGTAGATGGATTCGGTTTGGAAGCGCAGAGACGAACGATCCAAGAATACTGTGACGCACACGGAATGTATATCGCACACTGGTATGTAGAAGAGGGAGTGTCAGGTGTAAAGGATAGCAGACCTGAGTTTGACAAGCTGTTATACGGAGAGATTGACAATCCACCAGTAGAAGCGGTAGTAGTGGCAAAGAATGATAGAGTATCGAGAGATATCAACGTATACTATTATTTCAAGATGCTGCTTAGAAAGAAGAACATCGAACTGATCTCGGTAGCTGAAGATTTTGGGAACATGGGTATCATGGCATCATTCCTGGAAGCATTCACGCTATGTGTAGCTGAGTTGGAAAGAGAGAACATCACGAGACGAACCAGTGCCGGAAGGAAGATGAAAGCGAAGAGTGGTGGGTATGCTGGTGGGCGACCGCCATACGGTTACAGGGTGCAAGATAGGGCGTTGGTTGTAGACGAGACCGAAGCGAAAGCGGTGAGAGCGGTATATGAAATGCGAGAGAAAGGAATGACGTTAAAGGGCATAGCGCATGAAATGACGATACGAGGATACCGGACGCAGAAGGGGCTAGAGTTCACGGAAGGAACGGTTCAGAACATACTGAAGAACGAGCGTATCTACAGGGGAAAGCTGAGGTACAACGGTGAGTATGTAGGCACGCATCAGGCGATACTGTGAAGGGAAGGTGGATCGGAATGACTAGACCAAACGTAGTAAAACTTGTAGGCGTGGATAGCAAAAATGGAGAAATAAATGCTGTATATATTTCTCACGAACTTTCGGGATATAAGGGGAAGTTTGTACCCGACAGACCACGCGGAGAGTGGAACACAACGCATAACCCGAATCATTCGCCTTTCGATAGTACAAGCGAAGTCATTTATATGTGTTCTCGATGTGCCTATTCAAGTGGGGACAGGATTACGGCGACTTGGAACTTCTGCCCGAACTGTGGTGCTAGGATGATAAGTAGAGAGGTGACGGAGAATGAGTGTAAAGGAAATTAGAGAAAAGGTTGTAAAAGAAGTTTATGTTGTTACTTGTGAACAGGTATTTTGTGACGAATGTAAAAAGATTATTCGTTCATATAACCCTAGTGATAACAGTAAGAGTTATAGATATGATCATCGTATTGAATGGTATGAGGTTACAACCGGGCATTGCGATTGGGGTAATGATAGTATTGACAGCATGAAGCATTTAGATATATGCCCCGATTGTATAGAAAAGGTGTTTGGTAGATATGTGGAGCGCAGTAAAGGACGCAACACGGAATATATCGACATAGAAAAAAAATGGAGTTATGAGAAAGAAGGTGGATCGGAATGAAACTTATAATTGATATAAGCGAAGAATATTATAGTGCTTGTAAATCTTGGACTAAGGATAACGTAGCAATGATAGAACAGAGTATAATTGCACACGGCACACCTTATGATGAAAAACGACCACGCGGTGAGTGGATATATAAAAAGTTTGACGAGAAAACAGGGATAAGTGATTCTTATTTTTGTTCTCATTGTGACTTTCCACTTACTGGAATATACACTAGTTATTGTGCTGTATGTGGAGCTGATATGCGAATCAAGAAAGAAGGGATATAGAATGATGATGATGAAATCAGTAAACTGTCTATATTGCTATTGTGCTGAGCAATGCGAGTATATATTTGATGATAAAGAACCATGTCCTCTTATTGAATTAGAAGCGGAAGAAGGTGGATCGGATGGCGAAGATAAACTGTCCTAACTGTGGAGCAGCAAGAACGGGTAATGCCTGTGAGTATTGCGGTACGAAATATGGTGTTGATTTATCTCCTGATCCGGATACAGCCGTGATATCTGTTCTTTATGCCGATAACATAAAAGTGTACGAAGCATTTGCGGATTTTCAAAGAACAGTACACAATTTCGGGGGTGTTAAGGAATGATAAGAGGGGTAACTAGAGAAGAAGCGATAGATTATCTGGAATGGATAAGACCTAAAAAGCCTTACACACAAGATAAAAAGAATGTGCAAGCGGCTATTGATATGGCTATTGAAGCATTAAAAACAGAAACAAAGAAATGTCCGATCTGTGGGAATGATTTATATGAATACTGCTTCATGTGTTGTTATGAAGGAGAGAAGGTGAATCAGAATGGATAATAAAGAAGCGATAGCGTGTCTAAAAAGGGCAAGACCAAAAAATCCACACACAAAAGATAAGATAAGATTACAGTGGGCAATAGACAAGGCTATCGAAGCGTTGGAAGAGAAGGAGAACGATTCTCCATTTGACGATAGAGATTGGGATTTTTTGTGAGAGAAGGTGAAGCGGAATGACACAGTTTGAAAAATATTGCAAGTTAATCAAAAACATCGATGAAGCAATGGAAGATGGTAGAACGCAAGTACTCAACGCACAGAGCGGTATTACCAATGCGATACTTATGTCGATTGCTGAGAATCTTGCAAGGATTGCTGACTGTTTGCTTCAGAAAGAAGGTGACGAGAATGGCTGATATTGTATTTTGTAAAGATTGTAAATATTACAAAACGCCGGACTGTTATAGTTATATCACACAAAATCGTTATTGTTGTCGAATTGCATTGACAAGAGTGTCAGAAAATGATTTTTGCTCAAAGGGTGTAAGGAAAGAAGGTGAATCTAATTGATACTGGATAAGAAAGACACGATACAACGGAAGGCACGGGAACAGGCAAAGGCTGCTAAGAAAGCTGAAGTTGAATCTAAGGATCAGGAAAATACATTATCTGTAGATTCAAGTAGGGTGATGTACTTAAATGCATGGAGTATATCAGAAGATGTGAGTAAGTACATAAAGAAGTCTAAACTAACGGCTAATGAGATATGCCGGAAACTTATAGACAGCGGATTTGAAACGAATATGAGCCGAGTGTATTACGTAATAGCACCTAGAAATAAGAGCAAAAAGACTATGAAAATGATATGTGAAATAGCGAAAGCGTTGGGGTATGATAAGATAGAGATAAAGCTAGGCGAAAGGGAAGTAGAAGATGAAATCGACAAATTCTTCCAATAACGAATATGATATGCTATTGCGGAATGTAGCAAAGACGTTAGTAACTACACTGATCAAGGAAGTGGAGTATGCTGCTCGGGAAGATAGGGAATTGGCGATACGCAAAGCGCGGCTATATGAGTATGTAGTGCAAGGTCTGAATTGGGAGATAGAGCGAATAAACGGTGAAGGGACGATCAAGATAATAGATGAATGAGCTAGAGTATCAGAGACGTTTAGCTGAAAAGATACATGAGGTAGCTGTAGGCAAATCCAGTTGTGAAGCAATGATGGATGAAGTGGAGCTGTTGTCTCAGATGGGTGATGCATGGTCACATAAGCAGAGTGAAGCGGTTCGAGCATTAGCTACCAAATTGATCCGTGAGCATGGTACAACGGAAAAGCTGTTAAAGGTAATACGTGCGACACTAAAGTATGATGCGCTAGTGTCGTTTGATTGTTTCATGCGGTTTATGGAATGGGAGCGTGATCCCGACAAGAAATTCTATGCACCTAGACGTAAGATCATCAAGAGTTTGTGGGTGGATCATATACAGGATTTACTGGATGATAAGCTAGACTTACTTACGTTATCATGCCCCCCGGGAACGGGAAAGAGTACGATGGGAATGTTCCTATTGTCGTACTATATGGGTACGAATCCGGATAGTCCTAACCTGGCTTCAGCGCATTCGGGAACGTTAACGGAGAGTTTCTACGAAGGTATCTTGTCTTTTCTGACTGATCCTGAATACACGTATAGTGAAGTATTCCCTGTACCGTTGGTGAAGAAGAATGCTATGCTACAGACGATAGATTTAGGCAAGGAACATCGATTCAGTACGTTGACATGTAGAGCTATAAATGCGACACTGACGGGTGCTACCCGATGCGAAGGACTGTTGTATGCCGATGATATGTGTTCCGGTATTGAAGAAGCGATGAATCCGGAGCGATTAGATAATCTGTGGATGAAATACACGAACGATCTACGATCCCGAAAGAAGCAAGGCTGTAAAGAGATACATATAGCAACTAGATGGTCTGTACGTGACGTAATAGGACGATTAGAGAACAGGTATTCTGATGATCCTAGAGCGCGGTTTATATCATGTCCGGCGCTGAATGAGAATGACGAATCTAACTTTGACTATGAGTACAATGTCGGATTCGATACAAAATACTTTATAGACATGCGTTCTAACCTGGATGATGTATCCTGGCGTGCGCTGTTTATGAACGAGCCTATAGAGCGCGAGGGATTGCTGTTTAGGAAAGACGAACTCAGGTACTATTATGAACTTCCGAAGGGTGAAGATGGCGAGATACTAGAGCCGGATAATATAATTGCTATAGCGGATACGAAGGATAAGGGAACTGACTACGGAGTAATGCCAGTAGGTTACATGTACGGTAACGATGTGTATATTGAGGACGTAGTATTCAATAACGGTACGCCTGAGATAGTAGAAGGACAGTTTATCGAAATGTTACTGAAGCACCGGGTTAAGATGTGTCGATTTGAGAGTAATGCTGCTGGTGGCAAGGTGGCAGACAAGGTAGATGCTGAAGTGAAACGTCGAGGTGGAAACACGCATATAACCCGAAAAACGAGTTTAGCTCAAAAGGAGACGCGAATACAGGTCAATTCTCCGATGGTCAAGAACAGATTTCTGTTCAAGTCAAACTTTGATCGTGCAACACCATACGGTGCTTTTATGACAATGCTTACGAACTATGTATTATCGGGGCGAAACAAACACGACGATGCACCTGATGCTATGGCAATGTTGGCAAATTTCATAGAAAGTATGTCGACTAGTAAAGTGAAACTTGCGTATCGTCCGTGGTAGTGTTATAATAATAGTGTCATTGATTTGGTTTTTCTGCTAGGGCTTGTCCTTTAAAGATATCCGTGTATTAGTGGTGCATACACGGATATTTTTAATGCTTGACATTAAAAATATCTGTGATATTATGAATATAGATTGAGTGGTCGCCCTTGCGAAAGTATGGGCGATTTTTTCTTTATATGAGGGCAAAAGGATGGCTGAATCAAATTCGGGATATGATGTATACAATCCGGAAGGTATGTTAGGTAGACGTACCATCTACACTGATGCGACTGAGATTACGCGCGACAATCTCATTAAGGAACTTACAGATGCTTTGTATGTTCATCGTCAGAATCGTGCCGAGATTCAGTATCTGTGGAACTATTATCGCGGTAGACAGGATATACTGGATAAAGTGAAGAAGATTCGTCCTGAAATCTGCAACAAAATAATTTGTAACCGTGCGAACGAGATTGTTTCGTTCAAGGTAGGCTATCTAGCCGGAGAACCGATTCAGTATGTATCCCGTCGTGAGGATGAAAGCGTAATGAAGAACGTAAACCTCATTAACGACGCAATGTATATCCTCGGAAAGCATACTGCGGATAAGAACCTGATCGAGTGGGATATGATATGCGGCACGGCATATCGGTTTATTGCGCAAGAGCCAATAGACGATGTACCGTTTAGGCTATATACGCTTGATCCTAGAAATACGTTTGTCGTATATTCATCCAATATCAAGCATGAACCGATGTTTTCCGTATCGTATTACATGAAAGAGGGAGACGTAGTACAAGCACCTATGGTGGGTGTGTCTACATATCAGCGCGAAGTATACGAAATCTACACGAAATATCATTATTTCAAGGTAGAAGATGGAAACATCGTAGACGCTAAGGAGCATTACCTGGGTGCTATTCCAGTAATTGAGTATCCGGCTAATACGGCAAAGCAAGGCTCGTTTGAAATCGTGCTTCCGCTCCTAAATGCGTTGAATGCCGTTTATAGTGATCGTTTGGATAGCGTAGATGCGTTTGTACAGTCGTTCATGAAGTTTGTAAACTGTTCTGTGGACGAGACTGATCTGACGAAGATCAAAGAATACGGAGCAATCGAGATCAAGTCTGACAACAATCTGCCTGCTGATGTAGAACTCATTTCGGATGAAATGGATCAGCAACAGACACAGACGCTTGCGGATAGTATCGATATGATGATAACGATCATTTGCGGATTGCCGAATAGAAGTGGCGGTACTGGTAGTACAAGTGATACAGGTCGTGCTTCAGAACTTCGTGATGGATGGGTAACTGCTGAAGTTAAGGCTAAAGAAAGTGAAAACTCGTTCACGGAAGCGGAGACGAAAGCACTACGTGTTATCTTCAATATTTGCAAGAATAACCATTACTGTGACCTGGCTGTAAAGGATATTAAGTTACAGTTTACGAGACGTAATTATGATAACATTCAGAGTAAGTCACAGGTGCTTATTGCAATGCTACAGAATAATAAGGTTCATCCTAAACTGGCATTTACCAGTTCCGGATTGTTTACTGATCCGGAAGCGGCATATGCTATGTCTATGAAATATTGGAAAGAGTACCAGGAAAAGGAACTCGAACAAATGAGTATTCAGGCTAAAACGCCTAACGATACTGAACAGGGAAGTTCTCAAAACGCAAAACAGAAATCGAATCCGATTTCAAACCCGATTCTGAAATCAGCGTCGGAAACAGATCATTAAACACAGGGAAGTGTATAAAACGCAGAAAGGACGGTTGTTATGCCAACAAACATCAAAGATTTACTCGGTAACAAGTGGAAGGACGACATGACTTCAGACGAAATCGTGGCAGCGTTACAGGAAATTGACTTGCCACAGGATAACACGGATGAAATCACACGTCTACGTAATGCGCTTACAAAGTCTAATGCGGAAGCGGCAGAAAACAAGCGCAAGCTCAAAGAACACATGAGCGAAGAGGAACAGAAGCGTGCTGAAGAAGCGGAGAGAATCGCGGCTATCGAGCGCGAGAATCAGGAACTGACAAAGCGCATTAAGATGGCTGATTTCAAGGCGAAGTTTCTTACAACCGGAATGGACGACGAAACGGCGACAGCATCAGCACAGGCTGCTTATGAGGGCGATATCGAAAAGGTTATTACTAATTTCAATAACCGAATCGCAACGGTCAAAGAATCCGTAAGAGCCGAACTCCTTAACTCCACGCCACAGTTACAGGGTGGTAATACCGAGAAAGTCAAAGATTTCACCCCGGACATCGACGCTAGTTTAGGCGTTGGTGATTTTGCGAAAGCAGCGGCATTGATGCGAGTAGCGCAAGAACAAAACATAAAAAATAAGTAAAAGTGAGGTAATTAACAATGGCGACAAATGAATCGTATGTTATGACTTCCCACAATCTGCTTAACTATTCGGGTATGCTGTTTGCTAAGGGCAACAGTGCTACTCCGTTTTCTACGCTGATCGGTGGTAAGTCGAGAACGACAAACAGTTGGCTTTTCCCCACGTCTCTTGAATACGAGATTGGTGGTGGTAATTCTCAGCCTGCAATTTCCGAATCCGATTCTCTGACAGCTCCGAACCCGTCTTTCGTCACACGCGAACAGAACATCAACGCATGTCAGATTTTCCAGGAAGCACTGGCTATTTCTTATGGTAAGCAGAGTTCTATGGGGCAGCTTTCCGGTCTGAATATTGCAGGTCAGACAGCAAATCCGCAGAACGAACTTGATTTCCAGGTTGGTGCTACCATGAAGCGTATTGCGAAGGACGTAGAGTATACGTTCCTTAACGGTGTTTTTCAGGATGGTAAGTTCGATGATCAGGCATATAAGACGGGCGGTATCGTAAACGCTATTCAGAGTATCGTATCTGATGTGGATGATACACCGCTTGGTTACTGGATCGTTGCGTCTCTTATCGAAGAGCTTTCGCATGAAGCTCCGACAGACAATCTCGTACTTATGGCTCGTGGTATCAATATCATGCAGCTTAACGCAGATGCGTCGGCTAATGGTATGACGGTTATCCCGGCTGCTCGTAACGTGAATGGTATCAACATCGATACACTTATTACTCCGTTTGGTACGATCGGACTGCTTACAAACAACTTCCTTCCGGAAGGAACAGCGGTTATCGTTAACCCGGCAATTTGCGCTCCGGTATACATGGACGTTCCTAATAAGGGTAACTTCTTCCTCGAAAGTCTTGCTAAGACTGGCGCTGCTGATAAGTATCAGATTTACGGTCAGTTAGGTCTCGACTACGGAAGTGAGTGGTATCACGGTAAGATTACTGGTCTGAAGAACACATTTGATGCACCGGATGGATCGGTTAAGGTTTCCGGTGTAGTAGCTACTGTAGAGACAGATGCTTCCATCGTTTCGGCAAAGCTGAATAAGAACGAAGTAGATGCTGATGATACAGCTACTGTTTCTGTGGCTTCTGTTCAGTACAATGTTGCACCGGCATCTGCGGCTACACTGGCTTATCTGTGGCAGGTTCGCGCTAAGACCGGTACAGTATGGACTGATCTTACGGCTGCTTACACTGGCTATAATACCGATACACTTACCGTCAAGGCTGCTGATGCTGAAAAGCATTACAGATGTAAGGTAACAGCTAGTGGTTCTGCTACGGGCACTGTTTACACAGACGAGTGCGACGTTAAGGCAACTTAATTGGTAGGAAGGGGGTATCTCACATGACAGATGCGGACAAATACACGTTGATTCGTGGTTTATTCGGTAAGAAATCTGACGGAACAGAGTTGACAGTAGAAGAGATATCCCCTTTTCTACTTGTTGCTAAATCCATTATCCTGAATCAGATGAATCCGTTCGGTAAAGCTGATGAACTGGAAGTACCATCGAAGTATGACATTCTACAATGCCGGATTGCCAATTTCATGCTGGTAAAGCAAGGTGCTGAAGGTGAAATACAGCATACTGAAAACGGAGTAACCTGTATTTATGGTAAGGCTGATATTCCTGATGAACTATTGCGCGAAATCGTTCCTAAAGTGGGGGTATTCGGTTGATGAGAGGGCTAATGCGGAATAAGCGTAAAGTGATTTACAAAAACTATGTGGGTGTAACCTACTTAGAAGATGAATCCGGACACAAAAACGGAAAGAAGGAAGTCACTTATACTGATCCGAAGTTCATGTATTGTACCGTATCTACTCCAACTGGAAACACGGTGCTTGAAATGTTCGGTACGAACGAAAACTACGATAAAGTAGTTGTAGTGGATATGCCCGACATGGATATTAACGAAAACAGTATACTTTGGATAGATCGAGCGTATGGCGAGAATGTGGCTTATGATTATATCGTAAAAAAAGTTGTGAGAAATCATAATTTTCTAACGATCGGTGTGCGGAAGGTTGATGTTAAGTGAGTAAGCGAATCAAGATAAGATTAACGTCTGAATCTATTGATAAAGCTATTGCTGAAGTCAAAGCATATCGGGATCATATAGTCGAAGCAACGCAACGTTTAGGTCAAACGCTAGTGGATGAGGGCGTAGAAATAGCACGGATGAAAATTACGGCAATGGACGCAATCGAAACAGGCGAATTACTCGGAAGCATCGAGGGTTTCTTTGATGGTAAACACGGGTATATTAAGACTGATAGCAGACACGCTGCTTTTGTCGAGTATGGTACGGGTATTGTAGGTGCTACGAATAGTAGTATCGAGCCTAAACCGTCAGGATGGCAACATGACGCAAACAATCATGGTGATTTGGGGTGGTTTTATCAAAACGGTAGATGGACGAAGGGAATGCCGCCCCGTCCGTTTATGTGGGAGACATGGTTAGAACTGTGTAATACGGCAAATGAAAGATTGAGGAAAATAGCAAATGACTGATGTTGAACCTACACTTTTTAATTTAGTGTGTGAAACAGTATGGGCTGAATATCCTGATGCTGATATCGCAGACAGGTACATACATCAACCATCGGCGTTTCCTCATGTACAGGCTTATATGGAGAGCGATACGGCGAACCGAAACGGAATGAATCTGTCAGGTGATGAATGTTTTTCGAATCTTGTGTTACATATCGAGATATTCGATAATGACATAGTTAATGGTAAGGAAACAGTGAAGCGTATTTGCAATTTACTTGATCCTGTATTAAGATTAAGAGGGTATAGACGAACATACTGTTCGCCAGTACCTAATTATGACGAAGCATCGATAAATCGTTTAGTAGTACGATACAGCAAACTACAAGCAAATTAAAACGAAAAGGGGGAAACTCTTATGGCAGCAGCGGCTGAAACTGAAATGTATACCACGTATAAAACGTATCTGATGCACGGCACTGGAACGAGTACGCTTACTTGGGAAAAGCTCTTGGATATCAAGGACTACCCGAATCTCGGTGGCGAACCGGACATGATCGATATGACAACTCTGTCTAATAAGATGAAGGTTGGTGTTCCAGGTATTCAGAATAGTGATGCTATGTCTTACACGGCGAACTACAATCCTACTACATATGCTCGTGTCAAGGCACTGGCTGATGGTACAGCTAAGCACTTTGGTGTGTGGTTTGGCGCTTCGGAAAGCGGTGGTACGCTTACACCGGATGGTTCTGATGGTAAGTTCACTTTCGATGGTGTACTCGATATCTACGTGAGCGGCAAGGGCGTTAACGAAGGTCGTGAAATGATCATTACGATTACGCCTACTACTGATATTGACTTTGATGTACCTACTTGATATAATCGAGGTACATACTACAGAGAAGAGGTAATTAACCATGATGAAAGAGATTTCCTTCACATATGAGGGAGCAAAGTATACCTTAGCTTTTAATCGTCAGACAGTACAGCAGCTATCACAGTTAGGTTTTAGATCGAATATGATTACGGAACAGCCTGAGATCGGTGTTCCAATGCTATTCCGGGGCGCTTTTATGGTGCATCACAGGAACATGCGTAATGAGCAGAAGGATAAGATTTACGAGTCGATTACTAATCGTCGTCAGTTGATCGAACAGCTTTACATCATGTATCTTGAACCGATTAACGCAATGCTTGAAGAACCCGAAGAGGGAGACGAAGCAAAAAACGTGACTTGGGAAGCGAACTTCTAACTTCTAGTGACGATCAAGGGGGTGGTTCTGATGAAACAGAATCACCCCTTTTTATTTCTAAGATGTTTGATGATCTCTTCCCGTATTATTTGAGTATAGGTATGACATACGAGCAATACTGGCTAGGTGATCCCGAACTGGTACGTATGTATCGTAAAGCGGAAGAAATACGAGCGCATAGGCGTAACAATGAGTTATGGACGCAAGGCAGATATGTATACGATGCTATCATGAGATTAGTGCCTAGTCTAAACGCATTGAAGCCTAAAGAGCCGATAGAATATATGGACGAACCTTACCCAATGACGCGTAAGGAATACGAAAACATGATCGAGCGCAAAGAGCGCAAGAAGATGGAAGAAATGAGAAACAAGATGCTCGAAAGAGCGCGAGCAAATCGGAAGAAAGGAGATAACGAAGGTGAGTGATTATACTAACGTAGAAGGTCTGATCATAGACATACAATCTGATTCGTCGAATGCTGCAAGTGAACTGGATAGTTTAATTTCTAGCCTGGAAAAGTTTAAGTCTAGTATTTCGAACGTAAAGAGTGTAGGTACTTTTACGAAAAACTATAATGCTTTTGTTACAGCGTTAAAATCAACTCAATCGATATCTAATTTATCCGAGATTAGCTCGTTTGTGGATAGTGTTTCTAAACTTAATGGAATCAAGTTTTCGGGTAAGACGTTAGCTAGTGGTATTACTGCTATTTGGCAATCCGTTGGCGGTATTGATGCGACTACTAGCTCTAAAATAGTTGAACTGGCAACTAGCTTGCAGAGTTTGAATGCAGTTAGCGGTCTGAAGATCAGCTCGACAATAGGTAGTAATCTAGCTAAAGTTGTTGAAATGTCGAAAACTATCGAAGATAGAGATATCAAGGCGCTTCATGATTTGGTACAAGCTGTAATTCCGTTAAGCGCACTGTCAGGCATGGACGCTTCCGGACTAAAAACAGCAGCATCTTCCATGAAAACGTTCAGTTCAGCTACTAGAACTGCTTCACAGCGCGGAAGAACGTTTAATACAGTAATGGCTAATTTGCGTGTAAAGACAATAGCTGTTTATCATGCTTTGAATAAGTTAGCCGGTGTTGCTACTGAAGGTCTTACGGCATATGGCGATTATATCGAGACGTTGAACCTGTTCTCGGTGTCTATGGGTAAGGCTTCTGAGAGCGCTTATGATTTTGCGGTACAGGCACAGGATTTATTAGGTATTGATATCACACAGTGGATGAAAGCACAAGGTGTATTCATGACGCTTGGCAAAGGCTTTGGCATTGCGGAAGATCGAGCAGCCGTTATGTCACAGCAGTTAACACAGTTGGGTTATGATATATCGTCTTTCTATAACATTAACGTTGCTGATGCTATGCAGAAGGTTCAATCTGCTTTCTCGGGCGAACTTGAACCGGTACGTAGATTAGGTTATGACTTGTCTCAGGCTAGATTACAGGCTATTGCTTTGTCGTTGGGTATTGATGAAAATGTATCTTCTATGACACAGGCTGAAAAAGCAAGTCTGCGTTATTATGCGCTGTTGACACAGGTAACTGATGCTCAGGGTGACTTAGCTAGAACACTTGATTCACCTACAAATCAGCTTCGTATTTTACAGGCTCAGATGGAGCAGACACGTAGATCATTGGGCTTACTGCTTATACCGATTATGAATCAGGTATTGCCGTATCTTAATGCGCTGATCCGTGTGCTGAAAATCGTTATCGATGAAATAGCAGCACTGTTTGGATATACATTGCCTACTATTGATTATTCGGCTAGTGGTGTGAATACGGTTAATAATGCTGTAGGCGCGCTAGATGATACACTGGATGACGCTACAGGCACGGCTGAAAAACTTAAAAACACACTTGCATCTTTCGATGAAATCAACCTTATCACATCTAAGAGTGGTGGATCGGGAGCTGGTGCAGGTGCGTCTACTACTTCCGGTGCAGGATTTAATTTTGATTTGCCTACTTATGATTTCTTAGGTGATGCTACTGAAAATAAAGCAAAACAGATTGCTGATGATATGATGCAGCATCTTCGTCCGGCATTGGATTTTGTAAAGGATAGTATTGTTTTTATTCAGCAGCATACCGATGAGATTAAAGTATTGCTAGGGCTGATAGCAACAACGATTATAGGTGTGAAACTTATAAACGCTTTATCTTCTGCTGCAACATGGTTTTCTACGTTAAATAGCTCAACACAAACATTGATGAAACAGACAGCAGGTATTGCTTTGTCTATTGCTGGTATCACTATATCTTATGCTGGTGGTAAAGACTTAGCACAAGGTAATACAGCACAGGGTATTATTGAAGGTGTACTTGGTACAAGCGTAGCTGCTATCGGTGGTTATTTGGCGTTTGGTCCAGCAGGCGCTATAATATCGGCAGGTATTAGTTTGGCATTCATGTGGTACGGTTACGAGCAAGAAAAATGGGAACAGACTAAAGAACGTATCGAAAATATAGCGTGGGCTTTTGATGAATCTAAAGCCAGTGTAGATGAGTTTAGTAACGCATGGTCTACATTTGTAAGTCAGTTCGGCAATTCTGATGCTATAAATCAGAGTAAAACCATTAGTGAAACAAAACGAACCATTGTAGATATTGTTTCCGGGCTGAATCTCTTACGCACGAATTATGCTATCGGTAAGATCGACGCGGATAGCTACGTAAATGCAGTCACTCAATCGTTTACAACCTTACGCGATAGCGTATTACAATTACTGGAAGAAACAGGTTCGCATTTGCGTACTATGTTTAGCGGAGCTATGGGTGTGCAGTTAATGGCTATGGGCTATACATTAGATGAATTTAATGCTATGTGGGGTACGACTGAATCAACTGTATCTGAGAAAGTTGATTCGATTATGGGCGATATTGAAGCATTAAAACAGGCATATCAGAACGGTAGTATATCTAAAGAGGAATATGTAGCCGGGTTAAGTGAACTTACTGGAAGTTTAACAGGGCTTGGTGGTATATTTGATACGACTTCTACACAGGTTAGCGATTTTAATAAAGTTCTAGATAAAGGTGTAAGTTTTACATCTTTGGAAGAAGCAGTACAGTTAATAAAAACTATTCATTCCGATTATAATTCGGCATTAAGTTCTTTGAAGGAAGAGCGTGCCGGATTTGAAGCTAGTTTACAGACAGCAATTCAGTTGTCAGGAGACGATGCTACATTGCGTGCCTATTATGAAAATTTGCTTGCTGATCTAGGTACGTATTATGACGGTCAAGAGAAATTGCTAAGTGATTCTTATTCTAATACAATGGCTACTATTGAAAATTCTGCTTATGGTCAGCTTTGGGATAGGGCGTATCAGACCGAGGGCTTGGGTGCAACTATAGACGCGTTGAGCGGTGATATGTTTACGCTCGAAAAGGCATTTGAGGATGCCTATTTGGGAACACAAGCTGATCGTCAGGAAACAGCTTTCCGCAAGTTAATGGGTATAATGGGTGAATACGATAAGACAGTAAAAGCAAACAACGGTGTGCTTTCTCTGAGTACGTCTAGCCGAAATGAATATATTCAGAACATGGAAGTTTTTGCTAGACGGTTTGCTAGGCTATCTAGTGATTATGATTCGTCTACAAATTCGTTTAAGAATTCAACTAAATCTTTCTATGACAGTACACGCGGCTATCAGGAGCAACTGTTAGCAAGTATTACGAGTAATGGTAATGCGACACGTAAAGAACTGAATAAAAACGTACAGGCTTATACTGCGTATGGTAATGATATTTCGTCTACGTTATCGCCTATTCCTGATGCTTTGAGAACTAAAGCGAAAGAATCATTAAAGGTTCTTACAGATAAATTACCTGAATTTAAGGGTAAAGGTGTAGATATCGTAAATGGTATTCGAGATAGCTTCAAAGACCCAACTGGCAGTATTAAGAACCAGTTAAAATCTACGATGAACAGTGCTAAAGATATCAGTGTTACTTCGTTCGAAACTAAAGGTAAGTCATTACGAGATAGCATTGTAAAAGGATATACTACTAAGGTTAGTGAATCTGAATTAACTGGTGGTGTTAAAAGCCAGTTAGAGGGATTGTTTAATTATAGTTTTGGACGTTCTTTGGGTAATGATATTGGTGAAGGTTTTGGAACAGGTCTTACTGATCAGAAAAGCACGATAGGTAATGCATCAGATACGTTAACAGGTCGTATGGCTACATCCTTTAACGGATTTAGTGGTAGTTTGTTTGACTTGATGAATGAAATGGGTAGTGGTATTAGTTCTGCATGGAACTCGCTTACTCTTACACCTGGTAGTGCTAAATTTTCCAGGTTAGCAGGTTCTAAGTGGAAACTGAGGGGTTATGCAACAGGTGGTTATCCGGATAGCGCTGATTTCTTCTACGCTAACGAGAATGGTGTACCCGAGTACATTGGCTCGATGGGCGGTAAAACGGCGGTTGCTAATAATGATGATATTGCTAAGGGTATCAGTACAGCAGTATACAAGGCTATTAAAGATACTGGTATTGCTAGTGACGTTAAGGCAATCTCGAAGAAGTCTAATAAGGTTGTTTTTGCACCGTCTGAAGATGCCGGTAGGGTTATGGCTCAATCTGTAGCTATGTATAATCAAACAGGGGGTAGATACTAATGGCTAATAGTATTGGCGTTGAATACAATGAATACATGGGGTTTGCTATTAACGGTGTTAGTATTCCTGATCCATCTGTATATGATTATAGTAGCCAGTCTTTGGATACTAGTGCGGAGCGCGATACAAAAGGTCAGCTACATCGTAAGATGGTAGCTACAAAGTATAATGTGGCTTTAACGTGGAACGCTTTGGACTATTTGACAGCCCAAAGTATCTTAACTAAGGTACGTGACGAAAAGTTCACGTTTACATTTCCTTGCCCGGAAATACCGATTACTGAAAATAACGGGTTGCATACCGGACAATATTATAGTGGTGATCGTAAAGTATCGATTATTACAGCACGTGAGCATGAAGATATGAGCAAATGGATATGTTCTATTTCGTTTGATTTGATTGAGTTTTAAGAGGTATACATATGGCTTGGTCAGTTAGTGAAACATTTAGAAGAAACTGTTATGACGACAGTAAGAAACAGCGCATGACATTTGTGTCTGAAGATGGTGTCGTTTTAACGAATGAAGATATCAGTGCTGAAAACAGTGTTAAGTTCAATTTAACTTCTATTAAATCTGATCAGATTATGTTTGGCGAAATGAATGGTAATACCGTTAGTTTAACCATTTTAAACGATGATAGAAGAATACAAACATCGGATATCTACCCTAAAGAGTTTAAATGCTATATAGGTGTAGAAGTTAGTAACGATCAGTATAGTGTACCCGAAAATGCTATTTCGGCAGTAAGTAATAATAAAGAAAATATATCTGTCTATAATGAAGCACCTTATATTAGAGGTAATATCGAAATAGGAAATACTATTAGTCAACTCGAACATGGATGGGCGTGTAAGATTGCTTTAATCTATGATCGTTTGTATTTTGTAGTAGACGATGGTACAACTAGATATTTTGCTAGGCATCAGAGATTAGGTAATTTTAAATTTGGCGATTACGAAACACCTTCTGATTTAGAGATTGCAAATTTAAATCGTTTGATGAATGATCCTGATAAATCCGGTATCTCCTATTTTAAAACAGGCTTTGCCGAGTATAAGTATCATTCTACGCACAATGGTGTTATGACATGGGGTGATTGTAATAATATTACTTGGTCGGATATGAACGATCGTGTATGGGGATATTATAGCGGTTATACTATCTTTGATTGTATTCTATACGAAGCTGTACCGTATGGCGTATGGCATTTTGACAGACCTCGAAGAATCAATTCTGCGGTATTAACACTTAATGGAAAAGACCGTATGGTTTATTTTGATGAGGATTGTAAAGCGTTTATAGATTCAATATCGCATTTGACAGCGACTAATGCAGCTACTATTCCTGAAAAGATAGCTAGATTTAAAAATATTCCTTATGTGAGATTTAATCCGTTTTTAGAATATGCTTTAAATGCATTAGTATATCAAGAGTTGCTATATTTAAAAGAAATAAGTTTCGAAGGTAAATCTTTAAAAGATTTATTGTCGTATACTTTTGAAGTAGGTGCATCGAACGGAATTATAAATCGTGAAGGTAAATTATCATGCCTTAGTAAGTTTATAAATCCAGTTGCGTTACCGTTTGTGTATTCGTTTGATGTAGCAGATAGTATATCTCATACCATAGGCAAAGTATTAGTTTATTCTAAAGGCGATTATGTATTATATCAGGAAGATAATACTGTAGAAAATGGTGTTACATATGAATGGCGTGATAATCCGTTTTTTGTGAGAAGTAATCCTACAGATTCGTGGTTTTCAACCGGAACTCATAAAAAATATGGAAATTTTCATAATGCTATTACAGTTTCGGATTGTGATTACTCGATTTGGTGCGACGATATGTATTCTTGGGAAGAAGATGGAATTACATATATCGAGCCTATATTTACTATGTCTGTAGAATGGAATGGATTTGGCAGAGTAACATATACAAATAGTGGTGAAGAAAGTAGACAATATGATAATTATGGCACGCGTATAGAAGCAGTTTCGTCTGTAAATGATAATAATTTATATGGCTTTAAGAAAGCTACATCTGAGAATAAATTGGAATTTAATGAATATGGATTGACTATCAATTCGCGTGGTTTAATCATTAAAAACAATGAAAACGATAATGTATTATACTCAGACGATGACGGTAATTTAATTATTAAAGGTCAATTATCTGCGGCGAGTGGTAATATAGGTAAATGGATAATTACAGATAAAGGCTTATATTGCAATAAAGCTGATACAAATTACGGACTTGAAATTTACGATAACGGTTTGCATTTTAGGAGAGAAGATCAATATGAATTTGCTTATATTGTGTTTCAAGAAGAAAGTAATAGTATCCCTCGTCATTTGGAGTTCATGGTCAATAGTGCTAACAATGTTGATAGTGAAATATGGTTAACTAGTAAGAATGTTCAGTTTAGAACATCTAATATTACAGCGTATGGCAATATCAGTTTTGAAGGCTCTAGTTCTGAATTTAGAGTTAAAGATGGCACTGTTCGTTTCGATAATTCTATTTGGTTAAATAATATTCCAACTACAACAAGTGCATCTAATACAACTTTGGTTTCGGGTAATTATGGCTATCGTGTGCATCGAGTATCATCGTTACGTGCGCTTAAAGACAACATCAAGACTATTGAAAATGCTTCAGAAAAGGTAGATAATTTAAGGGGTGTTAGTTTTACATCTAAATGTGAATCTGATGATCCAAACGTAACTTACTATGGCTTTATAGCTGAAGAAGTAGAAAAAGCTGTACCGGAGTTGGCATCTTACGAGGATGATAAACTACAATCGGTTCAGTACGATAGAGTTTGTGCATTACTTGTTGAAGATAACAAGGCGTGTCATAGACGCATAGAAGAACTGGAAAGACGGTTGGAAGAACTAGAAAGGAGATTAGGTAAATGAGTAGTAATACAACAAACTACAATTTGGTAAAACCCGATTACACAGAAAGTGCAGACATTAGTGTTATCAATGATAATATGGATATTATCGATAGCACCATGAAAACAAACGCTACGAATATCTCATCGTTGAACTCCAATAAACAAAATGTGAATGATAATTCGTTGAGTACAACCAATAAAACTATTCCAGGTGCTATTAACGAATTGAACTCGGGTAAACAGGATTCATTGGTCGGTAGAACTTTATCTGATATCGATTTGAATACTGTTGTTAAAGCAGGTCATTATTGGGTTAGTACCACTAACGTTTCCCATTCTCCTGCAAATAATTATGGTTATTTGGAAGTTATAAGATCGGGTGATGGTGCTTATATGCAGAGATTTACTCAATTTGGTAATGATACAGCATCTGCAAGAGCGACGATCTATATTAGATTCTATATCAACAATCAGTGGTACGGTTGGAATAAAGTCGCACAACTGATTACATAAGGTGGTGATAATATGAACAAACAGGATATGTTTAATGAACATCTGAATACGCAAGTAGCAAATCATAGCATCTATGTATTTGGTGCGCAAGGTGAAGGTAAGGATATCATTTCTGAATCATGGATCAGAAAGATGGAAACTACACCTAAGAATGCTGATCGTGCTATTGCGCATTGGAAGAAAGAGGTTGCTGCCGGATATGGTGATGTACTTCGTGCGTTTGATTGCTCCGGGCTAGGTATGTATGAACTTGCTATTTTATTTGGGTTTGCTGATACAACTGCCGATGGCATGTTTAAGAAGTACACCAAAGAGATTACAAGATCGCAACTTCGTAATGGAGATTGGGTTGGTAGGAAAAACAGCCAGGATGTAGTAACGCATATCGGATATATTGTAGACGATAACCTAAACGTGGTAGAATGTAAGGGGAGAGACGACGGGTGTGTAAAACGTCCGTTGATTAGTGGTAACTGGAATCACTACGGTAGACCTACTATATTTGAAGATCAAGGAGATACGTGTATGACGGAGTTACCTGTACTTAGAGAAGGAATGCACGATACTAACGGAGCGGTCACGTCGTGGCAATGCCTGTTACATATGTATGGTTATCGTGATGATTCAGGCGAAGAAATTGAAATCGATGGTAAGTTTGGATCGAGAACAAAACAGGCTACTAAAAAAGCACAAAAGAAGCATGGGCTTCCGCAAACAGGTGTTGTGGATGGCGATACCTGGAAGTATCTGATTATCTAGGGGGTAGTATCGTGAATTGGTATCAGATAATCAGTATCATTGGAATACCCGGTTTGATTGGTAGTTTGTGGGCTTATTTGTTTGCTAAAGTTAAGATGCTTAGGCATGAACTGCAAGCACTGAAACTAGGCACACAGGCTGTTCTCCGTAATGAGCTTATCGAGTTATACGATAAATACTATTACAAGGGATCAGCACCCACTTACATCAAGGATAATTTTGAGAACCTATATAAACAATATCATGCATTAGGGGCGAATGGGGTTATGGATTCATATTACAATAACTTCATATCGTTACCTACAGAGAAAGGAGATTAAATATGACAGAGTTTGTTTCTATTCCGTCTATCGTAGTTGTATGTTATCTGATCGGTATGTGTGTGAAAAACTTCTTACCGAAACTGGAAAAATACATTCCGTGTATTTGCGGTATCTGCGGTGCGATTCTAGGTGTAGTAGTGTTCTATACTATCCCGGGATTTATCGGAGCAGATAACTGGATTACAGCGCTGGCTATCGGTATTGTGAGTGGACTTTCAGCTACGGGAGCAAATCAGGTTTACAAGCAGTTGAACAAATGATATAATAATATTGCTCCTAGTTATTCTTTGCACGGTTGGCGAAGGTTGCTTTGACTATAAGGTACTATCTAAGGCTACTAGATAGTGCCTTATTTTTATGCTAACTTTTGTTATTGACATACTAATTTTAGTTTGGTATAATAAAGCCACAAACCGAAAGGAGATACGAAAATGTTTGATACTAAAATGTTTGATGAGATTAGCAAAAGGTTGAGCGAGAATAAGCTAACAAATGTATGGCTTATGGCACGTTTAGCCGAGGTTGGATTCAAGGTAGATAAGGTTTCCTTTTCACGTTGGCTTCACGGTGTACAGCTTGGTAGTAGAGCAGTTGAGTGTAAAGCAATCTGTGAAAAGATTTTGGATACATACGATAAGTTTATGAAAGAAGTGGTGATCTGATGTTTTACGTGATTATCGGTAGTTATGTTATTCTTTGTTGTTTAGTCGAGTTCGTGTACTATAAGTTGCAGAAAGCGCTGGATGAACTCAGTGCGGAATGGGAACACGATTTTGAAATTGAACTCGAAGCTGAAGAAGCAGAGGAAGAAAAAAAGTCGTATCGTTCTGATTTGGATTTTGATTTTCACGTATGCGTTGATAAGCTAAGGTTTGGTGATGAACCGTGAGAACTTCACCATGTTATGAGTGTGAAAAGCGAACACCTACATGTCATAGTAATTGCACGGAATATACTTCGTGGAAAAAGAGCATTCCTGGAAGAGACAGATCGTGTAATTTTAAACTAGATCAAATGCGGATACAACACATAATAGCAAACAAGAAACGGAGACATACACCATGACTAAAATACGTGGTAGTGAACTGGAAATCAAGGTATGGCGAACACTAGGTATGCAAGGCTTTTGGTGTCATATTTTTGCCAAAGCTAAAGACGGTTCGCAACCGGCAGATATCATAGCTATTAACCATAAGGGAGCACATCTTATTGATGCGAAGGAATGCAAATCAGGTCGTTTTGATTTTGAGCGGCGCGAAGATAATCAGATAAATTCGATGGACTGGCTATCTATTCGTTGTGGTGGTAAAGGGTGGTTTGCTGTACAGTTGGGTACGAAAATATATATGCTGCCTAAGTCGTATATAGATAATCTATATGATCAAGGTATACGATCCTTGTCTAAGATTTCAGATGGTTTTTTATTGGAAGTGTGGTTAAATGCATATCAAGATTGATTGTAAAATCAGAATATATAAGCCAGTAAGATCGGTAATAGTTTGGCTTGAAGAAAACTATACTATACCAAATCCGGAATACATTACTCGAAGCAAACTGAATCTATACAAAAAGCATATATCACCAAAGTTACCGTTATACGAGAAAGTCGATGATGATGTATATAATTTGCCTTATGGGTGTTTGCGAGAGTTGTATGCGTTTTTGAAAAACTTCGATTTACTGGATAAAACTACGTTTGAAATTGACATAAATAAGACAAGTAGGGGCGCTTGGATGAGTGCTGATATTAAGTTACGAGATTATCAGATACCTGCTGTAGATCGCATGGTTAATCGTAAATTTGGTATACTTAAAGCACCTTGCGGATCAGGTAAAACGGTCATGGGTCACGCTATAGCTAAAAGAATCGGTATGAGAACTTTATGGCTTACACATACCAGTGATCTACTAAAGCAGAGTATGGCTGTAGGTATTCGCATATTAGGTAGTGATATGAATATAGGCACTATTACGGAAGGGAAAGTCAATATAGGTCAAACTATCACTTACGCTACCATTCAAACTATGGCTAAAATGAAAGCGTCTACGTATGCCACTAAGTTTAATTGTGTTATTGTGGATGAGTGTCATAGGTGTAATACTAAAAAATCATCCTCGCAGATGGCTAGAGTGGTAAACAACATTAAGGCTGAATACAAGTTTGGATTGTCAGCTACACCCGAAACGCACGATGGTTATTTCCGTACAGTTCTATGTAACCTGGGGAATATCGAATACGAAATCCCGGATGATGTACTGAAAACAACAAATATGATCATGCCAGTAGATATTAAACCAGTATTCAGTAACTATACTTATTCGGAAGAAGTATACAATCCGGATGGAACTACTGATTGGAACATGGTAATACAAACGTTGATTGCAGATGCGGAACGGAATAAGTTAATATTGAATCAGATAGGAGATTCACCTACAATCATACTGACTAACCGTGTGCAGCATATACAGTACATTGTGGAACAGATGGACGTATCTCTGAAGAAACGTACTGTTGTTATAACACCGTCTGCCGCACAAATAGACCACGATCCTGATGTGATGTATGCTTACACCAACAAGGCGCGAGACACGGCTATTAAGGGCGTGCGAGACGGTAAATACGATGTGGTTTTAGCAACTTATCAATTAGCTAAAGAAGGATTGGATATACCGAGATTGGAAAAGGTTATTTTTGCTTTACTGGCTATTGAGCAAAACATTATAATACAAAGCATCGGCAGAGTGGCTAGAACATATGAAGGTAAAACACAAGCCGTGTGTATCGATATTGTAGATAAGCCGCGTTACTTTCAGAAAAAATATAGAGAAAGGCTTCGGTTATATCGTGATCGAGGATATCGCATAATCGAATGAAGGTGATCCATATGGATTTGAAAGAAAAGGTTGAAAAGATTAAACAGGAACTGGAAACAGATAAACTGTCCGTTTTCGATATCGAGGTATTCAAATATAACTATCTGATTGTCGTATTTGATTTATGTAAGTTATCGATACATACATATTGGGAAAACCAATTTGAAGATTTTTTATCTAACGTACAAAGTTCTGAGAACATCATGGTAGGATTCAACAATAAGAACTACGATGATCCAGTTATTTGTGCTATGAAAAATGTAGAAGATTGTGCGACAATCAAGAATATATCAGACCGTATTGTTAATGGTGAAATGTCGTGGGAAATCGAAGAATGCCGTGGATATCCCTTGTATAACAGATGTGATCTGCGAGACGATTGTTATGTTGGTGTTTCGCTTAAAGGCTTTGAAGCACATATGGGGATGGATATCGTCGAAAGCCGTGTTGATTTTGATGTAGATCATCCATTGTCAGATGAAGAAAAAGCTGATGTAGAATACTACTGTATCAAAGACGTAGAAGCGACAATACATATGATGTATGAGCGCATAGGATATCTCGGTACTAAAATAAGATTAGGTAGATTGAAAAACATATCTACTGAAGAAGCATTAAACATGACTAATGCCAAACTTACAGCTAGATATCTAAATGCTAAGAAGCAACCTCATAATGATAAGTACAATTATAAATTTCCGGATAACGTTAAGTATGAATACATAGAAGAAGGTGTAATTTCATTCTTTAAGACGATTAAAGCCGGGGATTTGGAACTGGAAGATAAGGCTAAGTCTTATATTAGTCATATAGGTTCATGTGAGTATAAGGTCGGAGCAGGTGGAATACACGGCTGCAATGGTGTATATAATGATACATCTGATGATACGCATTCGATTATCAACGTAGACGTAAATCAGTTCTATCCTAGCATGATCGTCATTAACGGGTATCTATCTCGTAATGTACCGAATCCCGATGATTACAAACAGGTTACAGTTCAGCGTGCTAAATACAAGAAAGAAGGAAACAAGAAAGCAGCCGGTGACTTGAAACTTGTAAATAATACAACGTTTGGTGCGAGTAAGAATCAGTACAATGATCTGTACGATCCTCTTATGGCTTTATCTATCTGTCTGTCAGGTCAGTTGTATCTTTTGGAACTGGCTACACATTTGTATCGAGATACCGGGTGTGAACTGATTCAGCTTAATACAGATGGTATTATGTTCAAGATAGAAAACAGTAAGATGTGTATTATGCGCGATATCCTTACTGAATGGCAAACTCGTACTGGTTTTGAACTGGAAGAAGATAACATCAATTTGATTATTCAGCGCGATGTGAATAACTATATTGAGCGTCAGGTGAACGGATCAGTTAAGGTTAAAGGTGGTGCGCTTGTACGGGGTATCTCTTATGTAGGTGCTTTTAAAATAAACAACAATGCTACAATCATACCTGATGCTGTAAAGGCATGGTTTTTGGAAGGTATATCTCCTGAAGAAACTATCAACAACTGTAATGATATCTTTAAGTTTCAGATCATATCCAAAGTAGGTTCGAAATATAAACGTAGTTTTCAGCTTCAGTTTGTAGATGGGGAGATAGTATATGTGCCTGTACAAAAATGTAATCGTGTATATGCTACTTCTAATCAGATGTTAGGCACACTGTATAAGCAAAAAGAAGATGGTGCTACAATGGAACGTGTGGCATCATTACCTGAGAATTGCATAGTTGATAATTCGAATAAATTGACTATTGACGAAGTTAACAAAAGTTGGTATATTAAAGAAGCAAAGAAAATCATAAATGATTTCACGCAAACTAAAGAAAAGGAGCTAACCATTATGTCAAAAGTAACCAATGAACCTGAAGCCGCGGTTGCTGATGTTTCAACAATGAATATCTATTCGAAACTGATTGCAGCTAGAGCCGATTTTCAGAAAGAGAACATTTCACCGAGTGGGTATAATGCTCATGCAGATTTCGATTATCTCGAACTGTCAGATATTGTACCTGTAGCAACTCGAATCTTCGAAAGATACCACTTGGTATTGCTCGTTCGTTTTGAAGAAGGAAAATGTCTAGGTACACTTATCGATACCGATAAGCCGGATAACCGAATTGTTTTTGTATTACCACATAAGCAGATTGCTGAACCTGGTAAATACAGGATGAATGAGGTTCAGGCGCTTGGATCGGAAATTACTTATCTGAGAAGGTACATGTACCAGGTTGTACTGGATATCGTAATTGCTGATGAAATCGATGCCGGAAAGGTTGAAGAAGCGCCGAGTGTAAAACCTAGCGTTAAGTCTAAAACTCCCGAACCGAAGAAAGAAGCACCTAAAGCAAAGATCGTTACGTCTGCTACTAGAACCGAAATGAAGCAGCAGATTACAGATGCGGATGGTATGGCTGATGAACTTCAGATCAAAGCGCTTCGCCAGTTGTTAGGTGATTGGCTCAAAGCTGATCCTAATGCAAAAGCTGAAGCTAATGCTATCTTCGTAAAGAGCAACGGTTTTAAGAAAACAACACGTACTGAAGCCGAGGGCATTATCGCTGATATTAAGAAGCGTATTGAAGCGGCTAAACAGGGAAAGGAGTAAGTCATGAAGATCAAGTTCGTAAACGATCATGTTGAAACAGATGAACAGCCTAAAAGCCCTAAAAAAATCACAGGTACGCGATTCGGTGCGGTTCTTAGTGCTAATAGATGGCAAAGTCCATTCCAGGCATGGTGCGAAATTACAAAAGCATACGTAAAGCCTTTTGAAGAAACGATCTACACGAAAGCCGGTAAGGTAATCGAAGATAAACAGCTTACTTGGTTTGAGGATTTAGCAAAAGTAATCAGACCGGAAGCTATGTATGGTAAAGATTTCTTCAAGAAAACCCGTGGTGATTTCTTTCACGATGTAGAGATTTTTGGTGGTATGTGGGATAGTGTTACTTGTGATGATTCCGGTATCATTAACGGTGTGATCGAATGCAAGACAACTAAGCGTGCTGAAGATTGGATGGATGATATTCCTGAATACTATGCTTTACAGGCTGCTTTATATGCACATCTGCTTAATGTAGATGATGTATACATGATTATCTCGTTCTTGGATGAATCTGACTACGATCATCCCGAAGATTATGTATGCACAGCACGCAATACTACATATCGCCACTTCAAAGTATCTGAAAGATATCCCGAGTTTGCCCGGTACATCAATTTCTGTGAACTTTGGTGGGAAAAGCATGTAGTAACAGGTATTTCTCCCGATTACGACGAAAAAGAAGATGCTGAATATCTACAGGCTATGCGTACTCATGTGGTCGATACAACAACCGATATGAGTGGTATACTGGAAGAAGCAGAAATGTTATATTCTTCCATTTCAACCATTGAAGATAGTATTAAGGCTGATAAGAAGCGGTTAACCGAAATCGAGGGATTGCTTAAAGATTATGCAATCGAACACGAAGGAGCAGATCAGGATAAAACCGTTTTTAAGGGTAGCAAGTATACATGGACGTTAAGCAAAACAACGTCTACTACGGTGGATACCGATAAGATGAAGAAAGACGGTATTTACAATCAGTACCTGAAAGAAAAAGTAACTTACACCATGCGTAAGAATATCAATAAGGAAGGTGACAATGTATGATTATCAACGGTGGTAAAAAGTATGAAGGTAAGAGCAGTAATTACTATCTCGCGGATGGTATTTACAATTTGCAGATCGTAGAAATCGAAGAGGAAGCAACTCGTGTCAAAATGACACTGGTAACATCTTCTAACAAGCGTGTGTATAAGAGTTTCTTTCTCAATACGAAAGATGGTGAACCGAATACTCGCGCACTGGCTGAACTGTCAGATTTCGTCACTACAGCTCTTCAGATCGACGATGAAGAAGCCACCATCGATCTTATGGACGCTCTTGGTGCATATGTACAGTGTTCAGTACGCAATGGATCGTACACCAATTCCAGTGGCGTAGTAAAGCCAGCTGTATTCTGCGATAAGCCACGTCGTATCGATGGCTTTGAAGATGGTAAACCGTCACTTTTGGAAAAGTATCAGAAAGGCCGTAAGTCGAGAAATCGTCCATCGGCTAAGAAGGTTGAAGAACCTGTAGCGGAAGAAGAAACTGAGGAAATCGATCTTGTTTCTTTTCTGAATGCTGAATGAGTACAATAACAAACTGAAGAAAGGGGGAGCACTATGATTAAACCGGATAAGAAAGAATCTAAAGCGGTTGTAGCCGATATCCGTAACGGACGTATTGAGTTCATTATGGAATCCGGTAAAGATTACGTTAAGGATTCTATGAGCGTTGACGAAGCGAAAGACCTTTTGACTAGGGCTAAACAGTCAGACAAGATCGAAGGTTATGGTCTTTTTGCAGACAATAGATAT